>Ga0070728_10004317_pt1 | contig 14894 bp, 12 predicted proteins | sample tdDd471_FD_66723 | JGI IMG/M metagenome (GOLD analysis project Ga0070728, IMG submission 66723) | Marine sediment microbial communities from the Atlantic coast under amendment with organic carbon and nitrate - tdDd47.1 | ecosystem: Environmental > Aquatic > Marine > Coastal > Sediment | place...
ATCAGCCGAGACACTTCGTAATTTTGCTTCATCTGTGATTTTGTAATCAGGTGCCTCACCCGCTGTAATAGCTTCAAGGACTTCAATAAGGTCACGGCCATGATCTGAATGTCCAGCTGAACCACCCGCCACAAAGCGGCCAAAATTACGAGCTACAATCACATCCCCATCAGCCCCGCAAACCCCTCGTTGCATTTTGCCATTTTCCTTCAGACTTATTCTGCAAGGTCCCATGTTGCAATTTTTACAGGTCAACCCAAGTTCACAGAATTTACACCCCGGTTGCTGCTGTTCGAAGCGATCCCAAACGGTTTCCACCCCGTCTCTTCTTGCTTTTTCAATCATTTTTTGGGCATCTTCCCAGATGGATAATTCTTTTGCAGGTGTGGGTTGTTTGGACATGGTAGCTCCTCAATTAGTTTTGACTCTCTTATCTAGCTCTACTGTTCCTGGACAAATGCTACGGCTAAATTTTTTTACTTGAGTAAGAATGCTACTGCAAAGAACAACAAAAAACTGTCGTCTGGCTGACAGATGATACATTATTTTCGCTATCGTTTCAGGAGCGGGTAACTCCCCCTACAGATTCCAAGGCCGAGAGATCCGGAATGAGGAATTTCCCACGCTCGGGTCGTTCGATAAGATCTGCTCTCACGAGATCATTGAGGAGCATTGATACCGTTTGCCGTGTTGATCCGACTAAACGGGAAATCTGTTCAACAGATAAGTCGATTTGGACCTGTACACTGCCATCCTGCAAGGATATACCATGTCTTCTTGCCTCATTTGACAGTAACGCAACCAGCCGTGAATTTACATCTTTGAATGCCAGTCCATCAATTATGGTAAAGGACGTTTTTAAAATATTACCCAACACCCGAACCATGGCCTTTGTCACCTCAGGATCTCCAACCATTCGCTGTCTAAAGGTTGATACATCAGTCATCAGGACAACTGCATCTGTAAGGGCCTGGACAAATGTTCCTGTATGTGTTGAGTAAATATCACCTTTAGTAAGTATTCCCAGGTTAAACTCCTTTTCTTCGTAGCCGAGATATACTCTTACCTTACCGCTCACTACAATAAACACTCGGTTAGACTCTGTTCCTGGCTGGCAGATATAACTGTCTTTGGGAAATTTGTGACTCAGCAAGACTGAGTGAAGTTCTGAAAATTCAGGACGCTGCAGATGATCAAGAAGATTTTCTTCTAAAAATTTCATGGATTTTCTCTCTCTAATTGCCCTAAGAATTTGATTCACATTTCATCGCAACTATATCCCCGCAAAGAAGGGGGAAATAACACCCACAAATTAGGTACTTACAATTTCGATACTGTAACCATTTATACTTTATTTCCAATTTTCTTATAAAACTAGGTCTTTTAGAGTTCGTAATATTGCATTATAGTGATGACCGGCAGTTCAGTACATAAGCTTTTGTGAAGTTACGCTTTATAAGTAGACTCCCTCACTCTTGTTACTCTCCCACAGTTTTTTATAGAGGAAAACTACTGCTTCTATTTGTGCTGTGTTGCCCTAAGCAGCGTTCTGGCAGCACTCATAATGATATATATTACGCTGACGTAAAAATCTTGCACCACAATATCCAGAAAGGCTAGGCTATTCTGCTAAACAGCTATTTCCTGCAAGGATGTTCTCAATTAGTTGTTTTCAGGATATTCACATTCATTGTTGCCAGTCCTTGTTTGGGTGGCAATGGAATACCATAGAAGAAAGGAGATATTTTGGACGAATTCGTAACTCTAACTTATAACGGAAAAGAAGTAATGCTTCCCATGGTTACCGGAAGCGAAGGAGAAAAAGCTATTGATATATCCAGCCTCAGGGCCGAAACCGGATTTATTACCCTAGACCCTGGATATGCCAACACCGGCAGTTGCCTGAGTTCCATCACCTTTATGGATGGTGAAAAGGGCATCCTGCGCTACCGCGGCATTCCCGTGGAACAACTCGCCGAAAATTCCACCTTCAAGGAGACCGTCTACCTGCTCATCAACGGCAGGCTTCCCACCAGGGATGAGCTGACCCAGTTTTCGATAATGCTCAACGACAGCAGCCTGGTTCACACTGATTTAAAGGCCTTTTATCAGAATTATCCCAGGGGAGCTCATCCCATGGGCATCTTGTCTTCCATGGTCAATGCTCTGAAAGCCTTTTATCCGGCACTTGGGACTGTGGAAGAAGAGATCAACATCACCATGACCCGGCTTTTGGCCAAAGTGCGTACCATGGCTGCCATGTCCTATAAAATTTCCAGGGGCCATGAAATTGTTTTTCCCCGTCCGGATCTGACCTATTGCGAAAATTTTCTCAATATGATGTTTGACTCACCGGTAAAACCTTATGAGCTCAAGCGGGAAGCGGTCAATGCCCTGAGAGTTTTCTGGATACTCCATGCAGATCATGAACAAAATTGTTCAACCTCTGCGGTCCGCATGGTGGGCAGTGCCCGGGTCAACCTGTATGCTGCCATTTCTTCTGGCATTGCAGCACTATGGGGACCACTGCACGGAGGAGCCAACCAGGCAGTCATTGAAATGCTCACCAATATTCAAAATGACGACGGCAATTGCTCAAAAGTCGTCGAACGGGCAAAAGACAAAAATGATCCCTTCAGGCTCATGGGATTCGGCCACCGGGTTTACAAAACCTATGACCCACGGGCCAAGATTATGAAAAAAATGTGTGATGAGCTGCTGGAATCAATGCAAATCACCGATCCACTCCTGGACACGGCAAGAGAGCTTGAGGAAATTGCTTTAAAAGATCCTTATTTTATCGATCACAATCTCTACCCCAATATTGATTTCTACAGTGGCATAGTTTTAAGGGCCATAGGCATCCCCACCAATATGTTCACGGTAATGTTTGCCCTGGGCCGACTCCCCGGCTGGATTGCCCAGTGGAAAGAAAGTACTGACGATCCACACTGGAAGATCAGTCGGCCCCGCCAGATCTATACGGGTAGCCAGGAATATGATTATGTTCCCATTCACGCCCGTTAGCATCCCTAAAAAAAAGGGCTGTAACGGCCCGGATTAAAAAAGGCTCCCAATGTGTAATGTATAATCACACTGGGAGCCTATATTTTTCGTTTAAGGTAAACTTTAATCTGCCAGCTGAAGTTCCGGCAAGGGTGAACCATTCATTTGCGCAAGGGGAAAACTGAGAACAAAAGTAGTGCCAACCTCAGGAGTTGACTGCACATCAATATAGCCCTGATGAGCCTCAACCACTTCTTTCACAAGTGCCAGACCTAAGCCGGAACCTGTTATATGCCGAGTGGCTTTGCCCTTTACCCTGAAAAAGCGATCAAAGATATGAGGGATGTCTTCCTTGCTGATTCCGATCCCTGAGTCTTTGACTGAAAAATTGGCAAAGCCTCCGGATAATGAGGTAGAGAGATCTACCCGCCCTCCATCCGGAGTATATTTTATGCTGTTAGAGACGATATTCATTATCGCTGTACGCATATGGTCATAATCCACATTGAACCACCATTCTTCGCCACATGGTTCATAGTTGAAGGTTATTCCCTTTCCATCCGCCTGCGGTCTGGTAATATCAATCACATCACGAATAATATCCTCACCCTTCACCGGTTCAAGATTGAACACAACAGTACCGCTTTCAAGTTTTGAAAGGTTCAGCAAATTATCTATGAGTTCAAGGAGATCCTTGGTCCGTGTGGTCATCCTATTATGCAGTGCGTGGCAGGAGCTGGCTGCCTCATGCTCACAACCAACCTGCAGGGCATAGATCATCTGTTCAACAGATGCCAGAGGCGACTTCAGCTCATGGGCTACCATAGCTACGAAATCAGACTTCATCTGGTCGATTTGCTTATGGGCACTGACATCTTCGAAGGTGGTAACCGAGCCAATCACTTCCCCCTGCTCAGTAGTCACAGGAGAACAGTAGGCCCGAAGGTATTTACGGGAAATAGCGCCAGGGGCAAACTCGCGGGTGACGACCACCGATTTACTTACCGCCTCGGTCACCATGGCTGCAGCAGCCTGATCCCGGATGGAAACAGAAAGCGGTTTACCGATCACCGGATCAGTCTGTATCTCAAGGATTTTGATGGCAGCAGGGTTATGAAGGACAACAACACCGTCTGCATCGGTTATAAGAACAGCCTCAGCCATGCAACTAAAGACAGACTTCAAACGGCTCTGTGATTTATCGATGGCTTCAAGCCCACGATTTTTTTCTTCACGCAGCTGTTCGGTTTCTGCTCGCATGGACAGTTTGTCAATGGCCCGGTCAACCACAACCCGAATATAGTCAGGTGTAAAGGGCTTGCCGACAAAGTCAAAGGCACCCTGTTTCATAGCAGTAACTGCTTTGGTTACTGTGGCAAAGCCAGTTATAACAATAACCTGAACATGGGGTTGATTTTCCCGTATCCATTCGAGGACAGCAAAACCATCAAGCCCCGGCATCATAAGATCGGTCAAGACTATATCAAATTCCTGCTCCTTTAAGAGCGCCAGGCCCAAATCCCCATCTTCAGCCTTTGCAATATCATAGCCTCTTTTGGACAAGGCTCGTTCGACACCTTCCCGTATAACCTTCTCATCATCAATGATTAAAATACGCACATTATCCATAGCGTTTTCCCGGTTACTGAGGGCGAAACAAGTTAAAGGTTGTCCCTCTTACTGCTCAGTATGCTTGCAGTAAGAGGGACAGTAGGAGAAATCTATTTATTTCAACCAGCTTTTTATCAGTTCAAGCAACTCAGCCGGCTCTACCGGTTTCGGCATATAATCTTCTGCCTCACTCTCCAGCATATCGCGATGAGTATAGGTGCTGGTTGTCACCCGGTCGGCGACGGCAGTAAGCAGAATAATCGGGATCTTGGCGGTCTCTTTGTTGCCTTTAAGCTGGGCACATGCTTCATGGCCGTTCATGACCGGCATCATCACATCCAAAACAATGAGGTCCGGTTTTTCTTCCTCAACTGCCTCGAGCCCTTCTTTACCGTCATAGGCAACCTTTACTTCGTAGCCACCGCTTTCCACTATTACTTTTACAGCTTCAACAAAATCAGGATCATCGTCTACCAGCAGTATCTTTTTTTTCTCAGCCATTTCTTTCCTCCGTTATGAGTGCTAAAAATTTTCTCTCTTTTTTACTCTACTACAGGTCGGGGAAGCAATCCGGCGCCACCAATGATTTCCTCGAGTTTTTCCTCCCACTCGATAGCCATCACATGGGCACCCGCAATCCCCTCCATTTCCTTTAGTTCCTGGATCTGTTCAATACAAATCTCAATACCTTTTGCTGCCTGTTTTTCTTTCGGCTCAGCTGCCATACGGTCGATCACTTCATCAGGTATATCCATTCCGGCAACCATCCGGCGCATAAATTTTGCCATTCCAGCAGATTTCAGCGGGGTAACCCCGGCCAGAATTTTTACCTTTTCATGTAATCCCTCTTTTTTGGTCAGCTCCATATACTGCTTAAATTTGTCCATATTATAGATGCACTGGGTCTGGACAAAATCGGCACCGGCTTCCACCTTCAACCTCAGGCGAGGCACTCTAATCTCAAAAGGATCAGCAAAAGGATTTACAGCGCAACCGATATAAAACTTCGGTGCCCCCTGAAGTTTATCTCCGGAAGGGAAGATTCCTTCGTCCCGCATGGTTTTTGCCAGATGAATCAGCTGCATTGAGTCTATATCGAAAACATTTTTTGCCTGGGGATCATCGCCAAATTTCTGATGATCACCGGAGAGGCAGAGTAAGTTATGTACCCCCATAGCCGAAGCCCCAAGTAAATCCGACTGAAGCGCTATCCGGTTACGGTCCCGCACCACCATCTGTATCAATGGTTCGATGCCTTTTTCTTTAATCAACAGACAGCCGGCCAGCGAACTCATACGCACAACTGATGTCTGATTATCAGTAACATTACAGGCATCGACATTACCTTTTACAAATTCCGCCTTCTTCCGGACAATGTCCGGATCCGCGCCACGGGGAGGACCGCACTCTGCTGTAACTGAAAAGTGTCCTGCCTCCAGTACCTTTTCCAGGTTGCTTGCCGATTTCATTAGATCATGTCCTCCCTGATAATTCGGCGTGGACCGCCATCTCTTGCGGAGTTCCACCCCTTATAAGGCTTCAGCTTGCCATAGTTATCCATTTGGTCGAGGGCAACCAATCGGTCGACAATAAGCTGCCAGCCACATTTCACCTCTTTATCTACTTCGCAGATACCCTTTACGGAACCTCCACAAGGTCCGTGGAAAAGCGATTTCGCACAACGGGTAACGGGACAGATGCCACCAGTCAGGTGCAGAACGCAATCGCCACAGCCCTGACATCTCTCCGACCACTCACCCTGTCGCTCGGTTACCCCTAAAAAGCCGGTATTAATTCCAGGCAGCAGTGGTGTGGTGGTGAATTTTTCTGCCAGGAACTGGATCCCGGCTCCGCAGGCAATGGATAGAACTGCCTGAAAATCTCCAACATAAGGGCGCATCTGCTCAACATATTCAGGATCACACTGACGCTCGAGGCTCACTTCCCGAATTGCGATTTTGTTTCCAGCTGCTTCTCTTGCAAGCCGCAGGGTCGATGCCAGCACCTGCACCTCCTTTTCCCCACCAACACGACAAACAGTTACACAACCATGACAACCGGCCAGGACAATGTTGTCATATGGCTCAAGCATCTCTAATATTTCTTCGATGGGTTTCGGTGTTCCTGTAATCATGTTGCCTCCTTCTCTGTTACAACGTGAACATTATCGGCACGCACTATATTGATGGGGCTCGGCCCGATCTCTCGAACCTGCTCGACAAACTCATTGGCAAATTCAGCGAATTTTGAACCTTCTCCTGCACTCAAATTGTACATCCGGATACGGTTTGGTCCGATCTTGATTTTCTCAAGAATTCCATAGACCCTTTCAACCCGTGCCCGTGCACGTATGTTTCCATTGACATAATGGCAATCGCCTTCCAAACAACCGATCACCATTACACCATCCGCACCGTTTTCAAATGCTTTCAACAACAGCGACTCATCAATCCGTCCGGTACAGGGCAACATAACGATACTGATTGCCGGGGGATACGATCTTCTCTCCGAACCTGCCAGGTCCGCGGCAGAGTACGCTCAGTGGCGGCAGGCAAAAACAATGACACTGGGTGAAAAGTCATGCATAGTTTTATATTCCTCCTAAAGAGTGAAAACTCCTAAAACATAAAAACTTATTCCCCCCACAAGGTGGACTCTTTTCAGTACCCTCCTGCGGGGTATAAGTACCTTGAAACAGATTGTTTTCTTGAGAGAAAAACAAGAATAGAACCTGTAAGGTACTAATGCGCACTGTACGATTCAATCTTCGCTTCTATATTCCTGTCGTCAAAACGGCCCATGGTAATGGTCTTGGCAGGGCACTCGGCCACACAGATGCCACAGCCCTGGCAAAGTGCCGGGTTAATCTCAGCAGAGTGCTCGTTATTAATAAACGGCACCCCATAAGGACATGCCCTTACACAGGTCAAACAGACCGCACAGTTAGTCGGATCGACTTTGGAGACGACCCCCGACATTTTTAAACTATTTTGTGAAAGCAGAGTCGCGACCCGGGCAACTGCGGCCTGGGCTTGAGCAATGGTCTCACTGCTGCTTTTAGGTCCGTGGGCAGTACCGGCCATGAACAACCCTTCGCTCGGCAGATCAACCGGCCGCAACTTGGCATGGGCTTCGATGAAAAAACCAGCATCATTTCTTGGTACCCGCAGCATGGAAGCGAGTTCCTCGGTATCCCTTGGTTTCATGCCGGTGGACAGCACCAGTAAATCTGGATGCATACGAACCTGCATGCGAATTGACGGGTCTGTGACAGTTATTTCAATGCCTGTTTCTTCAGTGCTGATCTCGGGAGGATTTTCCTCCGGGTCAAAGCGAATAAAGTTTATTCCTGCCCGTCTTGCTGCCCGATAGTCAAGTTCTGCAAGTCCGTAACAGCGCATGTCACGGTAGAGCACATCTACTCGTGCCTCAGGAAACATTTCTTTGAAACGCAATCCATTTTTAATGGCATGATTACAACAAATCCGTGAACAATAAGGCAGATGTTCCTCATCACGAGAACCTGCACACTGCAGCATGACTACACGGGAATGCTTCCACTCCTCAACGTTACCGTTTTCAAGCGCCGTCTCGAAATCGGTCTGGGTCAAAACTGTATCGAGTGTTCCCAGACCGTGAATCTCCGGCCTGCTTTCCTCAGCTCCGGTGGCAACAAGGATCGCCCCGTGCTTAAGTGTTCGCGTTGCCCCCGAGGGCATGACGATTTCAGTCTCAAAGGAGCCGACAAAACCGGACTGCTCCACCACCTCGCTGCTGGTAAAAACCCTGATTCTGTCATCGGCACCAATTTGTTCTTTTAAGGTTGCCAGAAATTCTGCAAATTCACGACCATCAGGACCCCGCTGGAGGTTTAGAAGTTGTCCTCCCAATTGGGGGTCTCTTTCGATCAAATAGACACCAAAACCCTGGCGAGCTGCTTCAACAGCTGCAGTCATTCCCGCCACCCCTCCGCCGACAATGAGCAGGCGAGAATCTACTTCAAATTCAAGCTCATCCAGAGGCTCTCCTGCAGTGGCATTGGCAACCGCCATACGGGTCAACCTTTTTGCTTTTTCAGTCGCAAGCTCCGGATCATTAGGATGAACCCAGCTACACTGGTCGCGGATATTGGCCATATCAAAAAAATACTTATTAAGGCCTGCCTGCTGCAGGGTTGACTGGAAGAGAGGTTCGTGGGTAGTCGGCGAACAGGCAGAGGTAACCACCCTGTTCAATTGATTTTCCTCGATAATTTCCCGCATTCGTTCCTGGGAATCCTGTGAGCAGGTATAAAGAGGATGTTCAGCATACACCACACCTGGCAGTGTCTTTGCGTATTCCGTCACCGCATCAACGTCAACCACCGAGGCAATATTGGTACCGCAGTGACAGATAAAAACACCTATTCGAAGCTCATCATCTGGCCCGGGCGTCCGCTCGGCAGGAAGCGCTTCGGTGATAACCAAACTTCCACGTGCCTCGGCAAGACTTGCTGAAGCTGCTTCTGCGGCAGCGGATGCCTCACAGACCGTCTCAGGAATATCCTTTGGTCCGTTAACCGCTCCACTGACAAAGATCCCAGGCCGTGAAGTCGCCAACGGCTGGTAACAGTCAGTCACTGCAAAACCATAACGATCGAGCTCTATATCAAGTTTACCGGCTAGATCTTTGGTTGGTTGCGGTACCTGGATTCCAACAGAGAGTACCACCATATCGAACTGTTCTGTTTGCCTCTTACCCGATTCGTCTACATAGCGAAGTTCGAGATCACCGGTAACCGGATCCTCAAAGATCCTGCTGACCATGGCCCGCACAAAACGAATATCATGCTCTTTGGCTCTTGTTACATAGTCATCAAAATTCTTACCGAAGGAGCGCATATCTATATAAAATATGGTCGGTTCTATAGATGAGTCGTGTTCCCTTGCAATAAAGGCCTCTTTGGTCGCATACATGCAGCAGACCGACGAGCAGTAATCCCGGTCACAGGAGTGATCACGGGAGCCGACACACTGGATCCAGGCGATTTTCTTTGGATGTTTACTATCCCCCGGCCGTGCAACCGTCCCAGAGGTTGGACCTGAAGCGGAAAGAAGCCGCTCAAACTCGATACTGGTAACCACATTTTTATACGAGCCATAGCCAAATTCGCCCCGCAACCTTGCGTCAAAGACCTCAATCCCCGGAGAAAAGATGACCGAGCCGATATCTATCTTTGTTTCAGTTTCGATATGGTCATAATGAATGGCCCCAACTCCACATATCGTTGCGCAGGTCCCGCATGCACCGCTATTAAGTTGAACGCAACTTGCTTCATCAATGACCGGAACTCTCGGAACGGCCTGGGGATAATGGATATTGACCGGTTTTCGTCCGTTCAGCCCTTCGTTAAAAGTATTGACGAGGGCCCGTGGAGTTCTGCTGGTAACCTGGTCAATTGCGAGATAGTTCACCGGACAAACAGAGACACAGGCCCCACAGACCTGACAGATGTCCACACCAGACTCGATACCCTCTTCCACCATTTTCAGAGCACCAATATTCATCACCTTTTCGCAGGTGATGGCACAGAGGCCGCAACGAATGCAATCTTTTGCTTCCGGTCCACCAAACTCCTTGGTAAGGATTTCTGACCTGGCATAAACAGCGGCACCGATGCTTTTTTCAAGATCAGGCGCATCGTCGACCGTAATAGCCAAAAACTTTTCTGGACAAGCCACCAGGCAAGCACCGCAACCGGTACATTTGTCCTGATCGATAACGGCCTCCTGTTTTTTCTCCCAACTGACGGCACCGTGTAAACAGGCCCTGTGGCATAAACCACACTTGCCACAGGCCTCTTCATCAACGGTAAAGGTCCATTTGTTTGACGAGGTGGGTTGTGGTAAACCCGGTCCTTTGATCTGTCTTTTCTCCTTGGCCTTTGCCCGTCTCTTTTTTTCTCCTTCCTCTGGTAATTCAGGAAAGTAGGACAGTTGGGTAACCGGGCAGACATACTCGCAAAGCCCACAACCAGTGCACGCCCCGACATCAACATAGCGGGCATGGCTGGCAATGGTTGCCGTAAAACTGCCGGCATCGCCTGAGAGGTTTTTCACCTCACTATGGGTAAAGAGTTCGATATTTTTGTGGCGACCGACCTCAACAAGTTTAGGCGAAACAATACACATGGAGCAATCGTTGGTGGGAAAGGTCTTATCAAGCTGTGCCATCTTCCCGCCAATTGCAGGAGAACTTTCCACCAGATAGACCTTGATTCCGGCATTGGCAAGATCAAGCGCTGACTGCATTCCGCTGATACCGCCACCGATAACCATTACTGCGCCGGTTGGATTTTGTGTGGATCCTGAAAAACTATTGAGGTTTCCTGTCATGCTGAACCCTCCTTGCTGATTGATACATCACCCATTACTTTTGAAAGCACACCCGGAGATATCAAATGTAGCTTTTGCTGCTTAGTGGGATAGCTGCCGCTGAGAGCAGCAGCTATCAACTCTGTTGCAAAAAATACTGGTAAACCCTCTTCTGACCCTCCAGCTGATGGCTGAGGTGACTGGCGGCTTTCAACATTTGCCTGACACATGGGACAGTCTGTAACCATAGCGCTGGCACCTGCTCTTTTAGCGGCAGTCACAATATCTCCTACGAGTTTTTCAGCGATATCGGGACGGGCCATGGTGAGACTGCCCGAGCAACATTCGGTCCGGTGGGACCAGGAGACAGGCTTGGCTCCAATGGCCGCCAAGATCTGCTCTAAGGTTTCCGGCATCTCACAGTTTGGAGAATCGGTCACTCTTGGATTACGCAGGGAAAGACAACCGTAGTAACATGCTATAGCAAGTTCATCGAGCTTGTGGGCCACCTTCTCTTTGATTGCAGCGAGTATCTCCGGTCTGGCCAGAAAGGTACTGATATGGATAATCTCATAAGCTGGCGCATATTTTCTTGTATCCACATCCCAACGAAGCGGATCTTCCCGCAGTGCTTTATCCGCGGCTTTCAATCTCTGAAAACAGGCGGCACAGGGAACAAGAATATCGAGATTGGCGTCCGCTGCGAGCAATAGGTTACGAATGGGTAAACGCATCCCTATCTCATGGTCTGTCATATGAGCAGATGATGCCCCACAGCAGTTCCAGTCCGGTATATCAACCAGCTCAACATCAAGTTTACCGCAAATTTCCCGTACCGACTGATCATAATCAAGCGCTGTCCCCTCAAGGGAGCAGCCGGGGTAGTAAGATAGTTTCATCTGTCATACTCCTTTCCCTTACCGGAGAATATGTCCTTTATTTCCGTTTTATTCTCAATTGAATGGGGTACCAGCTTGAGTTTGCCTTTTAAAAACATGTTCAGGCCAAGTTTCATATCCCCCATCAGATCTCCTGATTTGACCTTGTAATTGGCTATCATTCCAATCTCGTAGGCCTTTCCCCACCTGCCCACTGAACCAAGAAAGGATTGATGGAATAACGGAATACGGGGCTCGGCTGGTTTTATCCCCTTTCTAAGAGCAAGTTCTCTCAGGACATCCATGAGTCCTGCAATCTCAATCTCGTTGGGGCATCTTGTGGCACAAGTTTCACAGGCCGCACATAGCCAGATAGCGTGGCTATGGAGCAGCCGCTCCTCCTGCCCATAGGCTGCAAGCCGGACGACTTCCATGACATTCAGATCGAAAAAGTCTCCAATCGGGCACCCGGATGAGCAGCGCCCGCACTGGTAGCAGGCCTGGACATCGATATCTCTTGTTTGCAGTTTGCTGAGGAATTTTTCACTCCGTTCATCTGGGGAAATACAATTTTTATCCATGGTTCTCTCCAGTCAAAGTTTCCATGACAACCGGAAACCTAAGGGTGAAGGTGGTTCCCGTCTCAGGTGAGGAAGTCACCCTGATTGAACCTTTATGTTCCTTGACTATCGCATAGGAGACCGACAGACCGAGCCCGGTTCCTTCGCCCGTTGCCTTGGTGGTAAAAAATGGATCGAAGATTTTTTCCAGAAGTTCGTCATCAATCCCTGGCCCTGAATCCTGGATAGTAATCTCATTGATATCCTGGTTGGCTCTGGTTCTACTTGTGATATGCAACCGGCCATTGCCTTCCATGGCCTGTACGCCGTTGACAACAATGTTCATGACCACCTGATTTAATCTAATTGCATTACCGTAGATAGGTGGCAAGTCAGGTTTCAGCTCCTGGGAGATATCTATATTCTGAAAGAGGGGCTGATGCTGCAGTATGGTCAATGTCTTCTGAATGACATCGTTTAGATCAACCAGTTCCATCTCATAGGTTGTCTGATGGGAAAATTCTAAAAGGTCAGCAACAATTACTTTACATCTCTCCGCCTCATGGATAATCGTCTGCAGGTCGCTCGTTAGTGGATGCTCCGCCCCCAGATCCTCCTGAACCAGATTCGCATAGAGCATGATCCCGGACATTGGATTATTGATTTCATGGGCAACTCCAGCGGCAAGACGGCCAAGTCCGGCCATTTTTTCGGACTGCATCAACATCTGGTGGCTCTGCTCCAGGTCTTCTTCAATCTGTTGCATGGCCCTGAGATCGGTGAACAGGCCAAAAGTCGCGATCTCCTGATCACGGTCATAAATGATCCCACCCGAAAAACTGACCGGGATGTCGTGTCCATCCTTGTGCTTTACAACAAGTTCATGACGTAACAGCTTCCCTTTCCCACCAAAATGGCTGCTCCGCATCCTTTTGATCAACTCGTAAGCAACCCCTTCATTGTAAAGTTGGGTGACATGGAGAGTTTTTGTATCCAGTTCGTTGTAACCCATAAGGGACTGGGCCTCTTGATTAAAGAGCATGATGCTCCCTTTCATATCAGAGGCAATGATGCCATCAACGGAACTGTCTATAAGGTTATGGAAGAAGGCATTGCGACGTCTAAGCTCACCCTCAAGGTTTTTTTGTTGTGTAATATTTATCAGATAGACAAGATAATAGTCGGTGTTGGCGGGCGGAAAAACAACGACTCCACTCAAAATAAACCGTACACCATTCCTGGTAAACTCTATTTCGTGGCGTATCTTCCCACCGGCTTCCCTGCCGCGCTGTTCATAATGATCCCTGACAAGCAGGAAGAGATCACCATTTGGTTCTCCGAGGATTTCCTCAAAACTCCCACCAACAAGTTGGCCACAGGGAACTCCCAGGAATCCGCACGCAGCGGGATTGGCATGGATTACGCAGTGGTCCGCCCCCACCACCATGACACCATTTGGCGTTTCTTCAAGTATGGTATGAAGATAATGATAGGGACCCAGCTCTTCTATCAATGAACCTGTATCCCTATTTGCTGTCGAAAGAACGGCTGTGGTGTTCACAGCGCCCTATCGACCAATGGAATCCAGAAATTCTGGTAACCTGTCCCTCCATCCCATGGCATGTAAAACTACGCCGTCCCCAAGAGGAGCCAATTCCTTTATGAGATCGGCAGCCACCTGCATTCCGGCATCCTTTTTAACCGGAGCCTCCATCATTTTTTTCAAAAATTCCTGAGGAATCGACGGTACTCCTGACAGGTTGTTTAGATAACGCACCATCGTTACTGATTTTAAAAACATCACTGAAGCAAAGAGCTTTATACCGGTTTGCTCAGCAAAAGGAATAAACTGCTCGACAATATTCAGGTCATAGGTCGGTCCTAAGGTCACCGATTGCACCCCAAACTGTTCCAGCTGCTTGAAGTATTCCGCTCTTTCACGGTTAAAATTCACGTCATCGGAAAGATCAATAGCCACTCCAATATTGAAATCGGTACCACCGTCCAGTGACTCACCAGCCAGATCTTTTCCATCATTAAGAGCAGCAACACACTGCAGCATGGAGACCAGGTCTAGATCACCACTTGTCCTCACAACCGGCTGATCCCCTTCAGCCGGATCATGTCCTTCTTTGATGACGATATTCTTAATACCCAGGGCCGAGGCTGAAAGGAGATCGGCTTGAAAGGAAATCCGGTTTCTGTCTCTGCCGGTAATTATCATTTCAGGCTCAAAACCTTTTTCTTTCAATGCCAGACAAGGAGCTATAGGCGACATACGCATGATCGCGTGTTCAGAATCTGTTACCCGTGTGTTGTCCACACGCCCCCTCACCTCTAAAGCTGTACTGAGGAAAGTGTCCAGATTAACCCCTTTGGGTGGATCAATCTCTGCAATAAGCGTATACCGACTGGCTGGGGAAGTTGTTTCTTGTACGACGTCCATTGAACCTCCTGTAAGATGAGAATGATTCGAGCCTCAGAGA
>Ga0070728_10004318_pt1 | contig 14891 bp, 15 predicted proteins | sample tdDd471_FD_66723 | JGI IMG/M metagenome (GOLD analysis project Ga0070728, IMG submission 66723) | Marine sediment microbial communities from the Atlantic coast under amendment with organic carbon and nitrate - tdDd47.1 | ecosystem: Environmental > Aquatic > Marine > Coastal > Sediment | place...
TCTTGCCAACAAGACGCGCATGGCCAAGTACTTTGTGCTTCTTGACCTCATTGGCATCATCAAGCCCCATCGCATCATTACACCCAAGCACCGAGAGACGCGCATGGGGGCATGTCAGGCATTCTCTAGAGCCCATCCAGACATCGTTCGCTGCACCTACGTCGCCAAGCCCGCTCGCAGGACATGTTTTTCTTTTGCCCAAATCCAAGATCTAGATGCCCATGCCATAGACTATGCCATTGATGGCCTTGTGTTTGCACCAATGTACGAAGGCTATTTCTCTAGAAAGCCCATTGTCAAGTGGAAGCCACGAGAGTTGCTAACCATCGACTTGCGCGTCATTTGGGTGCGATGGGAGAATAATGACACACGTGTGGTGCTTACTCTAGATGGGCCTCGAGCTAGAAATATGCCATCTAGCGTGCATGCGTTTAAGAGAAAGCACAGGGATATTGTCATTCTGAATCCGCGCATTATTAAGGCACTTGGACAGTTGGACTTTGGGCCAGAGGATATCGTAGAGTGCCATTATGACACAGACATCAATTGCTATGTGCCTCTTAAGAAGCGACCGGATCGCGATGTGCCCAACACTTGGGATGAAATTATGGACCTTGTGTCATTATATGACAATCATATCTCTTTAGAGCGCCTTAGCAATCCTGTTGATGAGCCCTTGGAAGTTTTAAAGATGTCCATAGAGGCCATAAAGGATATGCATAGTGCTGACGCCTTGGAAGTCCAAGACATGTGTGTGGGCGTGGCTGGTTGCTTGGAGAGTTGTGATCCGTTGGATGTGCCTGGCGACGAGTTGGTGTTTATTAATAAAGAGCTGTCAGAAGAATCTGAATTTGTCTATTCTTTAAAGGGTGTTTTGAAAGATAAAAAGATAAGATGCTTGGATGTGCCGGCGTTGGAAGGAAGGTTATGTTATTTGAATGATCTTGGAAATAATACTTTGGATGTGCTTATGCTTGGGAAGAGATATATGAACTACCATGAGACTGTCCTGAGAATTGCATATGAGCTCTTGAAGGTGTCAGGTGTATGTATTATCTTGGATGGCATTAGAGCCCATGTCAAGAAGTGGATCTTGGGCAAGTTTACTATTGTCGACTCTAGTAAGACATATACGGTGCTTCAGAAGATCTCACTGGGGCGCGATGGAAGTATCAAGGCAATTCCAACATTTAGAAATATTATGCCAGTGGCTTTTAAAGGAGACATACGTATAGAGGATTCATTCGAATCCTTGGTTGATCTCTTAATGTATATGCTTGGAGTTGAAGATCGAGATGTCTTTAGAAGTATGGTTTCAATTGAGCACAAGCATCAAGACCAAGACATAGACGTGTTGTTATCAAAGGCTGCTTATATGTTTGGGGGGATAGAGGTTTTCTTCTGGAATGGGGTTCGCAGAAAGAGAACATTATGGAGGGGCTCTGATGACAAAGACAATATGTTGGTGCTGATTCAATATCTTTTTAGGGGACATGCTTATTACGCCATTGTCTTTAAAGATGGAAATGTATTATGGAGATCTTGTCCAAAGAAATAAAAATTCCAAGACAATTTAAAAATAAAAAATAATTCCAAGACAATTTAAAAATAAAAAAATATTCCAAGACAATTTAAAAATAAAAAATATTCCAAGACAATTTAAAATTTATAAGGGATCTGAAATCCAAGCTCTTAAAAATATTTAGAGATTCTTGAAAATACAAATTAGAGAATCCAAAACCTAAGTTTATTTATTTTTTTAAAAAAATTGAAGATCCAAGACAATTTAAAAATAAAAAATATTCCAAGACAATTTAAAATTTATAAGGGATCTGAAATCCAAGCTCCTAAAAATATTTAGAGGATTTAAATTTAGGGATTCTTAAAAATACAATTTAGAGAATCCAAAACCTAAGCTTATTTATTTTTTAAAAAAAATATTTCCAAGACATTCTAGAAATATTTAGATGGCACCTTAGTCAGTCTAAATTATTTTTAACTTGGAACATTATAATTAATGGATCTTCAAAGCATTGTGTCTGTAGTTCTAATACATATCGCCTTGGCCATCTTGGCCTTAAAGACCATTGGCATAGACCAAAATAAGTTTATAAGCGACTCAATACTAGTTGTCTCAATAGGACTTTTATTTATAAATCTAGAAGTCCTTAGACAAAAATGGAGTTTTATAGATTGGCAATGCCATCTCAAAAACACAGGACTATATATGTTGAGTATTGTCTTGGGATTACTTTTATTTGAAATATTATTTGGCAATGTCGCCCAAGATGCTTCTTGGACTTTTGCCATTATTAAGATTATATTTATAATGGTTCCAGGGGTCTTATGGTATATCTTTAGGCAAAAAGTTTATTATGATCCTTGCTCTGTATATGAGAGGCAATTAAATGCATCTTGAGTCTAAATAAGATCTACATCATAAGCTCAGCAGGAGCCCATTCCCAGTTGCCATCATATTTTTCAACAGGATCCCCATGACACATACAAGGATTATTACCGCATTTCTTACAATTCTTTAAACAGTTGAATCCAAATAAGCCATCTAGGCCACATTCGCAGTTGCTATCGAATCCTTCTCCCATTAGAGAATCTCTCAAAAAGCCAATTCCAAAGCAAATTGCAATCAATACGAGAATGTCTTGGATATCTTGATTGGACTTGTAAAGAATATTCCAAGTCAAAGAAATAAGAATACAAGAAATTAAGCAAACCATGTTTATATTTTTAGGTTGTCATTTTTTATTCCAAGACGTCAATGTCGACAGGTACAATGCTTCTTTGAATATGATCTATGTAATCATATGCATCAACAAGCTTTACAAGATCGCCCACAGGCAATTCTAGAGATACAGCATCTGCCATCTTGCAAAATGCTTCCTGCAAGTTATTCATATGTTTCACATCATCCAAGTAGTCAGGCTTCCAATTATTAAAGACACGTATGACATGAACACACTCGATGACTTCTTTAAAGCTAAAAACCCCTTTGGTCATGGCCGTTTGCACAGCGTTGATAAAGACAGTGACACATTGAACTTTTTCTTCTTGAGTTGCATCTGGCTTCTTGATACTCATAATGGCACTATAGATCGTATGAGAATCCTTAAGAGAATAGACTCCCTTGGATTGGGCCTTTGAGATATAAGCAACAAGGAGTTGGATCTTTTGGGCCGTGTCTTGTTGTGTATCGTTGTGTTTTGTCGTGCTCATGTTGTGATTGTAATGTCTGTTGGGCGCGTTATATTTTTTCATTTTGTCTTGAGATTTTCTGGAACTTGTCTTGGAATGGCCTCGGGATTTTTATAAACTTGTCTTGGAATGGCCTCAAGTTTTCAGGAACTCGTCTTGGAATGGCCTCGGGATTTTTATAAACTTGTCTTGGAATGGTCTTGGACTCCTAAATTTCGAGCCAGCCATCATTTGGGTCTCTTGGATGATATTCATGAACATCTTCATCAGTGTCCATATGTATTATTTCAGGAACCTCTGTTCGTCGCAAGCAAGCCTCAAGCTTGGTTAGATCCTTGTCCCAAATCTTTATATTATGTACCTTCTTGGTCAAAAAGTGTGCACTCTTATGCGTACATGTGCAACCCGACTGTATGCATCCAAGACAATAAATCCCTCTACACTCGCATCTAAACACCCCACAACTTCCACACATATTAAATCCGCACCGCGTGCATGTGTTCTTGACATATTTTGTCTTACTCTCACATTCCTTACACAAGTGATAATTTAGGCAAAAGTGGCAATACTCATTGCTTGGTTTCAATGAATTGGAATCTGGCTTAGCGCAGTGGCCACACACCTTAAATCTTGTTTCATACACTATGCCATTGTCTCCCAAGCGCCTAACAAGTGTCACAATCAACTTTTCTTTAATACTATTTGGTTTCTTTTTATGTGTCATAATATCCATGACGCGCTCCTTGAGTACTGGGTCTTGGTCCATCAGATATTTTGTTAAAACCTTGGCCAGCAATGGCTCCGATGTCTTATTAGAGCACATAAAAGGGCACATAAACCTACATTTGCCATCACAATACAAGACGTTGCATGACTCGCACACACTTACATTGGAACAGGTCCCGCATCTAGAGCAACACATGGTATTTCTACAAAAATCACAGTGAGAATACTTACACTCTTTACAATAAGTGATACAATCGCTGCAGCACCTGGTCTTGCATGTTCTACAGAGCGTAGTAGAAGGTCCTCTATACGCTCCCCATGGCTTTTGCACACCACACACATCACATGTATTCATACCTTCCATATTATTGTTAAGCGACGTACAGTTATTTTTCAAATCCGATGCGCCCATGTGCCCCAATAAAGACAAACCAAATTGATTCATTTATTAGGCATTTGATATAATTTTCTCTTATGTCCTCTCAACTCTTCCAGACCTCCAATGCCGATGCCATTAAAGATTTCAAGGCCTGGCTCTCCCAAGCTCGCCAAATTATAGAGGCCCGTAAGAAAGTCGGTGATGCCTTCAAGGCCCTTGCCAAGAAAGGTGCTGTCATTGCCCCTCTGACCCCTCGAAACAAGACAAAGTGGCAAAAACGCATACCCAAGCCCAGTGCCTTTCTAGAGGCATCGTATCGCCAAAAGAAACAAGTTATCCAAGGGCTCATGGTCGATGGTCTCATCAAGTCTGCTGCCGGCATTAAAGACCCCCAATGGGTGCGCTATTTCGAGAAGCTCATGACAGCAAACACCAATCCTCTTCGCTTTGTGCGCTTTGTGCTTGGCCCAGTGGGTACAGGCAAGACACATACCATCAGGACCCTTCTAGATCCCAAGCACTGGCTCTCTGTATGGGTCAATCCAGATGATCTTAACAATAAAGCCCGCTTGCAAAAGATATTTTCGGGCAACACATCCAATGCCAAGAGCATAAGGGCTCATGGCTCCAAGCGCCCAGATCGCCGCAATCGCATCTATGTCATAGACGACGTCGAGGCAGTCAAGAAGGCCACAAGCACTACTTATATTCTAGACCAAGTCACAACGAGCAAACATCCAATGGCCCTGGCCAAGATCTTCAAGAGGCAGCGCATCATGACGCCTGTGATCTTTATATGCAGCTCCGATCGCTACCATCTGGCATCCAAGCTTCAACGCTGGTCACCAACGCCCATAGTACATTGGGCCAAACCCACCATTCCAGACTTGCGGCGATATGCGGCCAAGGTTTGCGGCATCAATCCTGTATACGCCATGATGTATGCCACTAGGGCCTATGGGGATTTCAGAGGCATTCGGCTGCAGTCTGATCCGCGTGATCCTTTTAACTCACCAGAGGCCATCTTTGAGTGTCTTGTCTCAGGCGACACTGACGATATCCATGAAGAGGCCATGAATGGGTACAAACTCTCTATGATTATGGAGGCATCATGGCCGGCATATGTGTCTGGTCTTGATGGCATGTGTACAATGGCCGATGCACTGTCGGAACAGGATCTCTTGACGCCAGGGTTTGAGGTGCGTTCAGAGGCAAACAACTACAAGTTTCTCTTGGCACAGACCTTTGCAGACACGGTCGACGTTCCATACGACCCTGTGACACATGCGGATACCATGCATGGGCATTGGAAGATGCTGGCGCGATATCGTGTCAAGAAGGCAGCCACAAAAGCCTTAAAGGAATTCAATAACCATTAAGTACAAATGCACTTGGAATGTTCTTGGGTTTACAAAAAATATTTTTAGCTTTATTTAAATAAATCTTATTAAATTATTCTATTTTTTTGGAATACATTAGTACCACTTGATCGACTTATTTATAAATAACAAGGCAATTCCAGGTTGATTAAGTTCAATGGACTTCTGAGCGAATACTAGCGCATCATATTTCGATACCCAGTCGTGTGTATGTTCCAATATAAAATTAACAAAACCAAGAGAACCATGTTTAATTGCCGCAATCATAGTAAGGTTTCTCTTCAGGCCAACGCATTGATTCACCAAGAAAATGCACATTGGGGTGTCGAACCACACACTATAAAGATTGACGATTTCTATAGATATCGAGTTCCAATGGTTTGGCTTGATTTGTGGAAATATCAGCTTTAGTCCATCTATATTTCCATTCTTAATGAGCATGTAGGCAGCAGGGCACGGACGCACAAGAGTAGCGTTGTGCTTTAAAGCGATTTCGATATGTTCTGTATCAGAGAGAAGACAGGCAAAGTACAATGCGTCGTTCCATCGCCCGTTTGTGATATGCTGATCAAGCGTAGCTGGTGCCTCTTCTGGATTGCAAAAATCTTTCAATTGTCGTGGTGGAAAACTCATTTGTTTTCTATTCATTCTAGATGCACTGGTTGTATACTAGGGGTCGTATTCAAGAAGCCCAAGGCACAGCATATGGATGAAATTTGTATCTATAGATCTTCCAAGTCTGATTGATATGGGGCAATACCAATGTTTCAGAGTCTTCAGAGACATTCACAACATATTCTGTTGCGTTGTTACCGAGGACATGCCATTTGTCTCCCTTCTTATAGACTGGCCAACGTGTGCCAGTTGGCCCCTTAATATATCCCAAGACGCTCTTCGGCATGGCGCTCGTTGTTTTTTTCGAAGAGAGGAACCTCTCATCTCGAACGATAGCAAGCGGAACCGATGCGTGTGTATAGTCTCCAAGTTGCCCTTTGCCCAAAGCATCATACATATTGTTGCTCTTTCTGTTGTCAAAATGGGCTTCTGTACTAGAAGGTGCCACCAGCTCATAGGATTTCTTCTTAATGTCCTCATTGCGCTTGGTCACAAAAACAAGAAATAAAAAAATTAAACCAACTATGACATATGCATTCATATTTTATTATATTTATAGAGCCTTTTTATTTTTTCTATACACCTCGAAATCAGTCTAAAGGAGATTGCGGTCGTGACCAGTCCAAAGGTGGTTTCACCAATTCTTATATAACAATGTCTCTAGATGGATCGCCTGGATACAACAAGGTCTCAGGCATATTTACAATAAGATCACGATACTCATCATAGTTTCTAAAGAGGTACAGCAGCATAGTTGTTTTTAATGTGTACACCTTCCTATATTTCAGCCAATCTAATCGCGATAGTAGTACAACAACATGGTCAATGTTGATTATCTCATTCAATATTCCGTCTTTATAATATGTGAGTGTTATATCCCCAGGAAACTCTCCTTTATATGGAACTCTAAGGATAAACTTGCATACATCTACATATCGTTTGAATATGGCTAATATTGCATTGAGATTGAGATAGCTAAATTGGTTAAGAATTGTATGAATAGACAATGCTCCATTATTGTCTGGTGTCAGCAGCACATCTCTTGTTGCAACTGTTTCTGGACATTCGACTGGATCTAGGATGGCCGTTCTGTTTGTGTGATAAAATATCGACTGTCCATTGTTGTCTCGATGGGCTACGTCTATATGTCCTCGAAAGACCTTTTGAGACTTTAATTCATCAAATAACCTGCTCCTGCACCAGATTACCATTCTCCAAAGTATTGTTTGGCCCTTATTGTTGATATGGTTCACGTCAACGCCTTTATGTACAAGAGCCTTGAATGCCTTTGCATTTGAGGCACCCCATAAGAGACTGTTGCCATGTTCTAGACATTGAAACCCAACAGGTACATCATAATTGGGCAATTTATCGATAACATAACTGAGTCGATGTAAACATAGTTCTGGATGACACAAAGCATTAAGTGCAATTCCAGGAATTGGTATGCCTCTAGATTTGAAGTGGTCAAATATAGTCATAACGACCTTGGGTTTGATTCGGCGCGCAAATATGCACGCGAGGACATTGATGGTTTCAATGGGCGGGTTTGTGTTTAGAATAAATTTGATGTCTTTTGTCCAAAGGTTTGGCATTTTATTGATTGTTGTTAAATTGAGTCTATATAGATGTATATTTAAGTTGCAAATACTCTGTTCTCCACTGCTTGGAAGTATATGTCTTTAGATGGATCACCAGGGTTCAACAGTGCGCTTGGAACCTTGTCGATGAGGGGTTTGTATGTGTCGTATTTTTTGAAAAGGAGCATTAAGAGTGTCGTCTTGAGCGCAAGTACCTTGAATTTGACTGTTGGTAAAGCAGTGGAATTTAATAAGGCCACATGGTCTTTATGCGCCGCAAATAACAAGAAGTTAGTAATATTTTTTCCACCACTCTTTTTTACTAACCTATGTATTGCCATATCGACACAGTTGGATCCGTTGTAAGGTACTCTTAAGATGTATCTGCATATGTCTGTGTATGATTCAAGAAATTCTGTAAATTTCTTATATTCCCATTCGCCAAAGTTGCCAAAGTTGTCAAAGCATTTCGTTGTGATGTTTTTATGTATAGACAACTGGCCATGGTTATTTGGTTCCAAGAGTATTTCTGGCGTAGCAAGCGTAAATGGTTTGCTGCAAATTTGGCCTATGTGAAAGAATATGGTTTCCCCATTATTGTCTTTGCGGTTTAACTGTGTATATCCGTCAAAAACGGCACGTTTAAGCTTTCTGATGACCAGATCAACACCATATCCCTTTGACTTGGCTATGCTCCATAACACGGTCTCGTTGTTTTTATTGACATGATTCAAGTCGACTCCTTTATTTATAAGGGCTTTAAACGATTTTGCAGATCTAGCACCCCACAACAGGGTGTTGCCATGGGCCTCGCATTGGAAATCTACGGGCAGTCTATACTTGTGCAGTCTATCAAAGACATACCCATACTCATAGCAAGAGTCTGAACAGCACATTGCATTTAGAATGGAACCTGACAGTGTCCATCCTTTCGAGTCGATATAATTGAATACATGGGGAAGTATTGTGTTGTACCCTAAATTCAGAAACGCAATTGCCAACGCGTTCACTGTCTCAAGGCTCGGGTTTGTTTCTAGAATGGGTTTGATCTCTCTTATCCAACGTCGTGACATGTGTAATGCCAAATGCCCAATAGACAATATGCCATGTATACCACGCCCGCCCGAGAAGGCAAGATGTACTTAAACTTGCTACAACACACTCGAGACTTGGATTTTCTACAATACACTCAGGAACCCCAAGCCATCATCCAAGCACTTGAAGGCAAAATGTACTTGGACTTGCTACAACACACTCGAGACTTGGATTTTTTACAATACACTCAGGAACCCCAAGCCATCATCCAAGCACTTGAGAAGGCAAAATGTACTTGGACTTGCTACAACACACTCGAGACTTGGATTTTCTACAATACACTCAGGAACCCCAAGCCATCATACAAGCACTTGAGAAGGCAAAATGTACTTGGACTTGCTACAACACACTCTCAAGAGCACCCCAAGCAATCTGCGCTCCTTGGGCCTAGCGAGCTTATAAGGCACCGTGCGCTTCATGGTCTTGGAGACATACACAATGGCACATTTCTTGACTAGCAAGTAGTTTTGTAAAGAGCTTGGGGCCTTGTGCACATCATAATCGACAATGACGACATCAACGGGCTCTGGCACATCATACACAGACTCGTACACATCATATTCCAGTTGCATCTTGCGAAAACACTCTATGATGCACTTGCGAGAGGCCGATGCCTTGGCACTATAGACGGCAATCTTGGGCTTTCCAAACTCTATGAGGTTGATTCTGTCGTACACAGAGTATTGCTTCTTGGGGCCTTGGATAGGTACTTGTATGTCCACGACAATGTCCTTTTGAGGGCCTTTCAATCCCACTTTGATGGTGCCCCCCAAGACATTAAGCAGCTTGAATGCAATGGCATCTGAAAAGCTCTCTGTTACGTAAAGGGCCGTTTGCAACGTTGGTGTGTTTGTCATGATGTGGCGGATCTTGGGAAAGAACTTGTTGTTAAATGACATACCATTGGTTGATGTAATGGTCACCTTGATTTGTAGATGGTCTTTATCATGGCGCACCGTCATAACCATCTTGGAATCTGGCACACAATTGTTGATAAATATGATGTAGTTGATAAGAAACTGCGTGATCTTGTCGCGATCCCCATTGAGGATCATGGGACATTTTCTATGAATGTCATATTCAAGGGCATTGCCATTCTTCTTGAGCTTGCTGCGCGTTGATAAGAAGACTTGGCGACAACAGTTGGACACAGACATGTCGACGCTCGCTGTTTGCATGTCGACGCACTTGGATAGATGTTCATAGTCTGAGACATCATTGGCAACACGCATAAGTTCCAAGTTGCATTGGCGTAGTTGTTGTACATAGTCTTTTTGGACTTTTGTTAGCCCAGAGTCATTTAAAAGAGTAGCGAGGCCAAGGAGGCCTTGTAGGGGATTCTTAATTTGATGATTGACAATGGAGAGCATGTTAACCGTGGCGTTCCTCTTGATGAGCTGTGTGATGATGGGCACGAAATACTTGTGGACCTTCTTGATCCATTTTAGGCCATTGTCACTACATACATAGAAATAGAATGTATAGTGAGGGTCAAATATGATATATACAGGCATGACAATGGTAGAGTCTAGTCGATCGACTCTGGCATACTTGGTGCCGATGGACTGGTGATAGCCCACACAAGAGGATATATGCGTTAGTATTTGCTCATGGTCGATGTCAAAGTCATCTTCTATGTGGAATGTGTATGTTGATACCATGGGTACAATGCCACCAAACCATGTCATCTTGGCCCCTGCTACCTTTGTGATGGATTTGGGGATCTCTGATTTTAATTCTTCTATGTCCATTATATCTGCGAGTTTTAGTATATGTTTCAACAAGAGACGTCTGGACATTATATAAGATTGTTGTAAAATAAAAATAGTATCCGTTGTTATTATATCACAACAGATGTCGAAAAAGGTTCTTATTATAGATGATGATGAAACAAACTGTTTTGTGTTTGGGAAGATCTTGGAAAAAATGGGATATGATCCTACACTGACATACAGTGGGATATCGGCATTGAGAAAGATAGGATCTAATGCATACGATCTTATTTTAATCGACATTAGGATGCCCATTATGAATGGCTACGAGTGTTCCAAGCAAATTACAGAGAAACTGAAAGAAAAGACACCTGCAATTATTGCAATAACGGCATCGTCTCCAAAAGACTGTAGGTACATTAATACATTTATCAATAAACCTTGTTCTAGAAGTGACATACAGAATGCCATTAATGACTCTTCTTGATCAAATCTTGAGTATTATTTTTAGCGATCCAAGATGAACTGCTTAAAGATCCAAGACAAACTTCTTAGCAATCCAAGATGAACTGCTTAAAGATCCAAGACAAACTTCTTAGCGATCCAAGATGAACTGCTTAAAGATCCAAGACAAACTTCTTAGCAATCCAAGATGAACTGCTTAAAGATCCAAGACAAACTTCTTAGCAATCCAAGATGAACTGCTTAAAGATCCAAGACAAACTTCTTAGCGATTCAAGATCCAAGACAAACTTCTTAGCAATCCAAGACAAAATTTTTAAAGATCCAAGACAAATTGCTTAAAGATCCAAGACAAACTTCTTAGCGATCCAAGGCCGATTCGAGACATAAAGTTTATTCTTGGTGATTTTGGAAAAATATTTTAAAAACAACTTGGGAATCATCTAAAAGATATCTGCATCTTTACAAAACTCTACTCCCTTACGCAAATGGCTCATAGCCCTTTCTGGCAATTCCAACTGCAATAACCCAATAGATGTCGAAAAGTAGTTGATGACATCATGTCTAAAATGCTTCTGGCTCTTTATGACAATGGTCTTGGACGCACTTGTTGCAGTCACATAATATTTGTGCTCTAGAACAATCGTCATTCCAGGGCGAATGATCTTCGTTTTGATCCATACTCGAACTTTTCTTTCTAGACTCAGACTCCTATCCCCCATACGCTTTGTACTATACCTATGTTTTTTCTTGTTCCAATGAATAAAAACAATGTGCATTAAAAAATATATATTACCATTACAAATATTGATTGGAATTTGTATTGTCATTGGCGTCATGACAACCACCATTATCCTTTATACCACTCAAAAGTCCTCCAATGAAGATTCTGATGACAATGAGTTTGAAACCATCAAAGAATCCATTACCCACATTTTGTCAGAGACCTTTCCCAACAAGGTCTCCAATTTGCGCATCATTGGCGCCGATTTCTACAATAAAACAGTGTCAGAGTACAACCAATTCGATCAACTTGCCCCCATTCGCCAAGACCCTACAACACAAGCTGTGCAGTATGTTCCAAGAATCCAAGATGCCGATCGAGAGGCCTTCGAAGCCCAAGCCTCCGCCCACTACAATACCTCTTTGCGCATTACTGACATAACCGGTAACCCTGTGCCTCAAAAGCCAACGTACTATCCAATTTACTTTACGTATCCCGTAGAGCCCAATCGAGATGCCATTCTCTTTGATATCTCTACATCTCCAATTCGCAATGACACTATCAATCAAATATTGTCCCAAGACGCCTTTGTGTTGTCTGAACCCATCATAATCATTCAAGATCTAGACCACCAAGCACAAAAATCCGTCGTGCTACTGGGCCCAAGCCACACGGGCTCTCAAGACCTAGTTGGCGCCGTATATCGCATGGTGCCTTTGGTCTCCGCCGAACTGGCCGAATATGTGCACTTTGACGTGTCTGTACAGCTGATATATGCCGGCGAGGCCTTTGTCAATATCAAAACCTCAATGCGCGATTTGACATGGGTTGACTTGGGTTTTAAGCCTGTTGACAGTGTGCCATCTGACGCCATAACAATTCCGGCATTACAGGCCAATTGGAGCCTTGTTGTGCGCAGGGGTTCTCAATTTGGGCACAATGACACCACTTCTCTTGCAATAGTTATAGTAAACTCGTTGTTATGTGGCATCTTGATCGTGATGATACTTGTGGGCGCCTACTACTACTACAAGTACGCCAAATATCGCCTGCATCGCAGTGAAATCGCCACGAATGACCAAAAGTGGGATTTTATGAACTTTATATGCCATGAGATCCGCGTGCCATTCCAGACCATTGACGTGGGCATTACCAATATCAAGGCCGGCGATCTAGATGAGAAGAGCGAAGAGACGTTCAATCGTGTATCAAGGGCTGTCAAATCAGCATCGCATATCCTGAATGAGTTTCTACAATTCTCCAAGATATCTCAAAACAAGTTGTCTGTGTCCAAAAACTATTGGAAATTGGGTGACGTCTTGGATAATGTTGGATATATCTTTGGCGCCATGGCGAAGGCAAAGGGAGTGGAATTGCGTATTAAAGGGCCAGAACATGCATTTGTGTATGCTGACAAGTTTCGCATTGAAGAGGTCATTAATAATTTTGTGTCCAATGCCATTAAATACACTGACAGGGGAGAGGTGGAAGTTGTGGCCGATGTCAGAGAAGGGCGGTTTCAAGTGCGCGTACGAGACACAGGGTTTGGCATACATCAAAGTGACTTTTGTAGAGTATTTGTGCCTTATGAGCAAATCAATGTCGACAAGGCATCGCAAGTTGGCACAGGGCTTGGGCTTGTTATCTCCAAACACATCATAGAAGAGTTACATGGGGGCATTATTGGGTTTGAATCTATATGGGAAGTAGGCTCTACATTTTGGTTTTCTATTCCCACAAAAGATCCAGACATTGGTATAGACCTTGCTCAAGAGGTAAAGAAAAAGGAAAATATCATTGTAGACAATGGGTGCTCTAAAAAGATACTGATCGTCGATGACTCATCAGACAATAGATTTGTATTTGAAACGTTGCTTACAAGAAATAACCATGTTGTCCATCAGGCATCCAATGGCAATATTGCTCTGGATATAGTGGCAAAACACAAAGGGGACTTTGATTTGATCTTAATGGATAATCATATGCCTGTCATGTCGGGCGTTGAGGCCACAAAACATATAAAATATAGATACCCTGAAATATGTATATGGGGGATTACTGGGAATCCTGAGGACTCAAACTCTGAATGGAAGGCTGCTGGTATAGATGAGGTCTATGGCAAGCCTGTCAATATCAAAGTTTTGCTTAATAATATTAAAAATATTTCCAATGATAAATCAAATGAAGATTCAAATGAAGATTCAAGTGATGACTCAATATTAGAATTTCAAAGAATGGGAGGATTCAGAGTTAACTTTCCTCTTAATAAATAATTTGTAATGGAATATTTTTTTATTTTTGTCTTGGGTTTTCAATTTTAATTTATTTTTTGTCTTGGATCTAAATATTTTTATTTTTTGTCTTAGATCTAAATATTTTTATTTTTTTGTCTTGGATTTTAGATCTCTAAATATCAAATGTTCAATAATCTTAATAAATAATTTGTAATGGAATATTTTTTTATTTTTTTCGTCTATAAAATTTATTTTGGGTTAACGTGTATTGTATATACAACGTCTTTTTCAAATACATCGTACTTGATGTCTTTTGAATATATATACCACCCCAATCGCGATATTATCCTAATGTTAGGTATGTTGAACTTGCGCTTTAAGAGGTTTTCTATGTTGATGCATGGTATAATGTCTATAGTTTTGATGGATTGTTGATGTCCAGATAGCTTAAAAAGAATCTGCTTGGGCTCAATTGGTATCTTGTATGTTTTGTTGTTTTCAAGACGGTCATAAATATTAGGTTCATTTAAATTAATCGTATTGCCATTGTGTATTAACGTGTCAGTTACAATACCAAATACTTTTTTGATGATATTGGAGACATTGACGCTCTTGTATGCATACACGTTGATACTTCTATATAGAGTGCGATCGTCGTCTACTTTTACGGAAAGCGAAATCTTTTTAAATTTCGCCATTGCTTGGGGATTTTAATAATCAAGTGATAAAGTATTTTAAGCGCGTGTAAGAGCAGGTATATGCTCCGTTCGAATAT
>Ga0070728_10004322_pt1 | contig 14885 bp, 18 predicted proteins | sample tdDd471_FD_66723 | JGI IMG/M metagenome (GOLD analysis project Ga0070728, IMG submission 66723) | Marine sediment microbial communities from the Atlantic coast under amendment with organic carbon and nitrate - tdDd47.1 | ecosystem: Environmental > Aquatic > Marine > Coastal > Sediment | place...
GGCCTTGGCCTGCCCGTGGATGTCCTGCCGGACAATCGCTTCCTCTGCTCCCGCGCCGAATTCGCCGAATGGGCCTCTGGCCGCAAGCAGCTGCGCATGGAGTACTTCTATCGCGAGATGCGCAGGAAGACCGGACTGCTGATGGATGGTGACACGCCAGCGGGCGGGCAGTGGAACTTCGACAAGCAGAACCGGAAATCCGCCGAGGCCGCTCTGTTCATGCCCCGTCCCCGGCAGGCCCGCCCCGACGCCATGACGCAGGCGGTGCTGCAATTGGTGGCAGAGCGTTTTCCGGACGGATTCGGTGATCTGGAACCGTTCTGGTTCGCCGTGACGCGGGCGAAGGCGGAACAGGCGCGCGACCGCTTCCTGGCGGAGGCCCTGCCGCATTTCGGCGACTATCAGGACGCGATGCTGCGGGGAGAGGACTTCCTGTATCACTCCGTGCTGTCCCCCTGCATCAATGTCGGGCTGCTTGACCCGCTGGACCTTTGCAGGCGGGTGGAAAGGGCCTGGCGGAATGGCGAAGTGCCCCTGAACGCCGCAGAAGGGTTCATCCGCCAGATCATTGGCTGGCGGGAGTATGTGCGCGGTATCTACTGGCTGAAGATGCCGGACTATGCGGAGATGAATCACCTGAATGCGGAGCGGGACCTGCCTGCCTTCTACTGGACCGGCGAGACCGGCATGGCGTGCGTCCGGGCCGTGGTCGACCAGACGAAGCGTCAGGCCTACGCGCATCATATCCAGCGCCTGATGGTCACGGGCACTTTCGCCCTGCTGGCGGGGATCCGTCCGCAGCAGGTGCATGAGTGGTATCTGTCGGTCTATGCCGATGCCTTCGAATGGGTCGAGCTGCCGAACACGCTGGGCATGAGCCAGTTTGCGGACGGGGGGCTGCTGGGCTCGAAACCCTATGCGGCCAGCGGCAGCTACATCGACCGCATGTCAGACTATTGCGGCAGTTGCACCTACAGCGTGAAGCAACGGACAGGTGAGGGGGCCTGCCCCTTCAACGCGCTGTACTGGGATTTCCTTGCCCGCAATGCGGATACGCTGCGCGGCAATCCGCGCCTCGGGCCGGTTTACAGCACCTGGGACCGGATGAAGGAGGAAACGCGTGAAGACCTTCGTGCCAGTGCGGAACGCATCCTGGACCGGCTGGAGGCACTCTGAGCGTCAGAGGCCGAAGACCAGCAGGTACAGGCCCAGCATCGCGGTGAGCCAGAGCACGCCGGTGCCGGGCTTCGATGTCTGGCTGACCAGCCCGCCGGGGCTTCCCAGGCGTCCGGCGACCCCGATCACGGTATTGACCCAGCCCCGCATGCCACCGGTCAGCGCGCCAGAAGTCTCCGTGCCCCATTCGACCGTGGCCCGCCAGACCCGGTGCAGGGCGCGGCGATAGACCCAGTCGAAGTCCAGCACGGTGGATCTCAGTTCCGGTGGATAGAGACCGGTCCGCATCAGCCAGGCGAAGGCGAGCGCGGAGAACAGCAACAACTGTAGCTGGGTCACCACGTGCGATCCCGTATAGGGCACGAAGTCGGTCTGGTAGGGCAGGATGGCGTAGAGGTAGCTGGGGAAGACGCCCAGCCCGATGCAGAAGGCCGCGGCGATGGCCATGGCCAGCAGCATGTTGAAGGGCGCTTCCTTGCAGGTTTTCTGCGCCTGATGCGGCCAGGCGAAGAAGGCGAAATAGGGGATCTTGATGCCCGAATGGTGGAACACACCGGCGGATGCGAACAGCAGGATCAGCCAGACGAACCAGTAGCCTTCCTCTGCCGCCGCCGTGATGATCAGCGACTTGGAGATGAAGCCGGAGAACAGCGGGAAGGCGGAAATGGAGGCCGCCCCGACCATGCAGAACCCGGCGGTCCAGGGCATCGACTTGTACAGCCCGCCGAGCTCCGAGCCCTTGATGGTGCCGACCCGGTACAGGACCGCGCCCATCGACATGAACAGCAGCCCCTTGTAGAGGATGTGCGTGAAGGCATGGGCGGCAGCCCCGTTCAGCGCCAGGTCCGTGCCGATACCGACTCCGACCACCATGTAGCCGAGCTGGTTGTTCAGGCTGTAGGCCAGCACCTTGCGCAGGTCATTCTCGATCACCGCGTAGAAGATCGGGAAGGCGGTCATGGCCGCCCCGATCCAGATCAGTTCCTCCTGCCCCGGGAAGCCGCGCGCCAGGGTGTAGATGGCCATCTTGGTGGTGAAGGATGACAGGAACACTGTGCCCGTCACCGTCGCCTGCGGATAGGAATCCTGCAGCCAGTTGTGCAGCAGCGGGAAGGCGGCCTTGATGCCGAAGCCCAGGAAGATCAGTACGCCGCCCGGCGCGTCGAGACCGATGTTGCCGAACTCGACCGATCCGGTGCCGCGCCAGTGGATGATCAGTCCGCCCAGCAGCAGCACGCCGGAGGCGATCTGCACGATCAGATAGCGGATACCGGCCCGGAAGCTGGCATTGGTGCGGTTGGCGAAGATCAGGAAGACGGAGGTGACAGCCGTCAGTTCCCAGTAGATGAACAGGCTGATCAGGTCGCCGGCGAAGATCGCGCCAAGCGCGGAGCCCATGTAGGTCAGCGCCGCGACGTCCTGCATCCGGTCGCGCACATGCAGGTGGAAGATTCCCGCGATCAGGGCCGCGATGTAGAAGATGTAGCCCCAGACCAGCGACAGGCTGTCGATACGGCTGCCCACCAGCTCGGCACCGAACAGGTTCATGACCGCATGGTCGCCGTTCGGCACGTCGATCAGCTGCCAGAAGCCGACAAACGGCAGCACCAGCATCAGGACCTTGCGGCCATGGTGCGGCAGCACGGCGGCGAGGACACCGCCGAGCAGCAGGATCAGTCCTGGCGGCAGGTCAGTCCACATCATCGTCGTAATAATCCTCGTCCCGCATCACGATCTTGCGCAATTGCTTTGCCGACAGCACCAGGAAGATGCAGCCCAGCAGGCCGTAGAACCCGTAGAAGTTGGGCAGGTACTCGACGTCATAGACACCGTGCTTGTGATAGACGTGCCAGATCAGGTCGGCGACATCTGCCAGACCCAGCAGCATGCAGACACCGATCAGCACATGATAGATGCGCCGTACCACCGCCGGGCGGTCGAGGGCATATTTCTCCGGCTCGCGAAACTCGGGTGACGCGCTCATTGGCCCCCTCCCGCAACGGTGATCGGCAGCAGGAAGTCGAAGATATCCTGTGCCAGGAAGAACAGCACGAAGGTCAGGGTTGCCGTGATGCAGATGGCGATCAGGCAGGCCAGCGGTGCTTCCTGCACCTTCACCGGCCCATCACCGGCACCCGGTGGGCGCAACATGAAACCGCGCAGCGGGATCGGCATCAGATAGGCGACATTCAGCAGCGAACTCAGGATCAGGACCCCGATGATGAACTGGAAGCCGGCGTCCGCCGCACCCACCATCAGCAGGAACTTCGACCATGACCCGCCCAGCGGCGGAATGCCGATGACCGACAGCGCCCCGATCATGAAGCAGAACATGGTGACCGGCATGATCCGCCCGACGCCCTTCATGTCGGAGATTTCGGTCTTGTGCAGCGCGACGTAGATCGCACCGGCGCAGAAGAACAGCGTGATCTTGCCCGCCGCATGCATGGCGATGTGCATGCCGCCGCCGACCACGCCCATCGCCGTTCCCAGCGCCGCGCCGAGGATGACGTAGGAAAGCTGGCTGATGGTGGAATAGGCCAGCCGCCGTTTCAGGTTGTCCTGGTTCATGGCGATCAGGCTGGCGAGGGTGAGGGTGATCGCAGCGGCATAGATCAGCCAGTTGGTGGCGCTTTCCGTCGTGATCAGCTCCAGACCGAAGACATAGACAATGATCTTGATGACCGTGAAGACACCGGCCTTCACCACCGCCACCGCATGCAGCAGGGCGGAGACGGGGGTGGGTGCGACCATGGCCGCGGGCAGCCATTTGTGGATCGGCATCAGCGCCGCCTTGCCGACGCCGTACATGTACAGTGCCAGCAACAGGCCCGCCGACAGCCCCTGCACCTTTCCGGTCAAGGTGCCGCCGGGCACGAAGTCCAGCGTCCCGGTCAGGTTCCATGTCCAGATGATCGCAGGCAGTTGCAGGCCGATGGAGGTGGCGATCAGGATGCCGAGATAGGTGCGTCCGCCGCGCTTCGCCTCCTCCGTTCCCTTGTGCGTCACCAGTGGATAGGTCGACAGCGTCAGGATCTCGTAGAAGATGAACAGGGTCAGCAGGTTGCCTGCGAAGGCGATGCCGATGGCAGCGCTGATCGACAGGGCGAAACAGGCGTAGAACCGGGTCTGGTCGGTCTCCTTGTTGCCGCGCATGTAACCGATGGAATAGATCGAATTGACGATCCACAGCGTCGATGCGATGGCGGCAAACATCATCCCCAGCGGTTCCACCGTGAAGTTGACGGTCAGGCCGGGCAGCATTTCGAACAGGGTGACGGACGGACGCGCGCCTGACTGGATCGCGGGAAAGATCGACCAGACGTTGATCGCGTTCGCCGTGGCGGTGATCAGCGTCACCGCCTCCCGCAGGTTCGGAATGCGTCCGGTCAGCACGATGCCGACCAGTCCGATGATCGGGATCAGCAGCGCAAGCTGGATATGGGTCTCGATGCTCATGGCGTGACCCCCAGCAGCGATTGCGCTGCGGCACGCGCAATATCAACGGAGTATCCGGTCTCCAGCCCGAAATAGAAGCAGCCGATGGTCAGCGCCCACAGCGGCAGCAGCATCGACAGCGGTGCCTCCGTGACCTCCCTGTTGGCGGTGGGTTCGCGAAAGTAGGCTACCTCTACGATGCGCCAGACATAGATCACGGCGAGCAGCGAACTGGCGAGCACCAGTGCGGCAATCGCGTAGCCCGTCACACCGTGCTGCAGTGCCGCCAGGATCAGATACCACTTGGAGATGAAGCCGACGGTTGTCGGCACACCGATCAGGCTGAGACCCGCCAGAACGAAGGCCAGCGTGGTGAAGGGCATGGTCTTGCCGATCCCGGCCAGCTTGTCGATGTGCATCGACCCGACGCGCAGGAAGATCGCCCCCGCCGCCATGAACAGGGCCGCCTTGGTGACCGCATGGTTGAACAGATGCACGATACCGGCGGTCAGGCCATCGACGCCGCCCAGGCCAATACCGGCGACCATGTAGCCGATCTGCGCGATGGACGACCAGGCGAGCAGGCGTTTCAGGTCGGTCTGGAAGATCGCGACGGTCGAGCCGACAAGGAAGGCCATGATCGCGAAGGGCAGCAGCAGGGTGGCGAAATCCAGCTCGGCGAAGGCCGGGATGTCACCAAAGATGGTGAACTGGAACCGCAACAGCACGTAGATCGAGACCTTGGTCGCGGTCGCCGACAGGAACACACCGACCGCGCTGGGGCTGTAGGCATAGCCGTTCGGCAGCCAGAAATGCGCCGGAAACAGGGCGAACTTCAGCGCGATGCCCACTGTCAGGAAGGCGGCGGCAGCCCTGACGGATGTGGTGTCGGACACGGGTCCGAGGCGCTCTGCCAGGTCGATGATGTTGAGGGTGCCGGTCATGATGTAGAGCAGGCCGACACCGATCAGGATGAAGGTCGCACCAAGTGTACCCAGCACCAGATACTGGAACGCCGCCGTCAGCGCCCGCGGATCACGACCGGAGGCCAGCAGCATGTAGGTGGAGAGCGAGGAAATCTCCAGAAAGACGAAGATGTTGAAGGCATCGCCGGTGATCGTGATGCCCAGCATCCCGCAAAGGCACAGCAGCCAGGCGGCATAGAACAGGTGATGCTTGTCGCGCGGCACCTCCCGCTCCACCGACCGCAGGGCATAGGGCAGGGTGATCAATGAGACGCCGCTGACGATCAGCAGCACGAAGGCATTGATCGTGTCGACCCGGTATTCGATACCGAAGGGCGGCGGCCAGCCACCCATCTCGTAGGAGATATCGCCGCTGCCCAGCACCTGCATCAGCAGGTTGACCGAAATCCAGAACGTGGCGGCGCTGACCAGCAGGGCAAAGGCCCAGGGACCATTACGGAACCGCAGGAAGGTACAGATCGGGGCCGCGATCATGGGCACCACGACCTGCAGCGCGGGCAGGTTGGCCATCAGGCTGAAACCGGCGTTGGCGGCGGTGCTCATGCCTCTGCCTCTTCCGCCCGGATCAGTTCTTCCTCGTAGAGCGCCTCGGCCTCGGCAATCTCGTCTTCCTCGACGGTGCCATAGGCTTCCTTGATGCGCACGATCAGGGCCAGACCGATGGAGGTCGTGGCGACGCCGACCACGATGGCGGTCAGGATCAGAACGTGCGGCAGGGGATTGGAGATCGGCTGCGTCAGACCATCCCCCAGGATCGGTGCGGTGCCGCCCCAGATCTTGCCGGAGCTGATGTAGAGCAGGAAGACGCTGGCCTGGAAGATGTTCAGGCCGACGACCTTCTTCACCAGGTTGCCACGGCTCATCGCGACATAGATCCCGGCCATCATCAGGATCGCGAAGACGTAATAGTTGAACTGACCGAGCCACTCCATCATTGCGGCGACCCCGTCATCTCTTCCTCTTCCCCATCCTCGTCATCCGTCTCGTCGCTTTCCAGTTCGCGCGTGATCTGCAGGCGTCCCGCGAACTGATAGAAGATCGTGATCATGACGGCGGCGACAGTCGTGCCGACCCCGAACTCGATGATCAGGATTCCCAGGTGCTGGCCGTGCACCGGATCGTGGCTGTCCAGCGCGCCGTAGTTCAGGAACTCGGCCCCCAGCAGCAGTGTCGCAACACCCACCCCCGCGTAGATCAGCAGGCCGAGTGCGACCAGGAAAGCCACCAGACCCGGCGTGATGACCCTGCGGGCCCGGTCGAGGCCGTAGATCAGCGCATAGAGGATGATGCCCGCCGCGAAGATCACCCCGGCCTGGAAGCCGCCACCGGGACCGAAGTCACCATGGAACTGGACATAGAGACCGAACAGGAGAATGAACGGAATCAGCAGCTTGGCGAGGATGCGCGGGACCAGATGTTCGATCATCAGGTGTCATTCTCCTGATCATCACCGTTCCGCCGTCTGCGGCGTCGCGCGCCGATGACCGGCATGGAGGAGAGCAGCATCATCACGCCGATTCCCGCGGTGAAGATCACCGTCACCTCCCCCAGCGTATCGAAGCCGCGGTAGCTGGCGAGGACGGCGGTGACGATATTGGGTACATCGATTTCCACCGGGGTCCGTTCGATGTAGTAGGGCGCGACATGGACCTGATTGGGCGCGTCCGCCGTGCCGACGGCCGGCATGTCCTGCATGCCCCAGAGCAGCACCGCACCTGTGACCAGTGCCACGAGCATTGGCGTGAACTGGAACCGGAAGGGGATCTTCTCCCGTCGGCTGTCGATCAGGGCCAGTGTTCCCAGTGACAGGATGGTGGAGACGCCCGCACCCACTGCCGCTTCCGTGAAGGCGACATCGACCGCATCCAGCAGGGTGAAGACCATGGCCATCAGCAGGCTGTAGATACCGGCCAGCATCACGACGCCGAACAGGTTGCGCAGCCGGATGATGCCGAAGGTCACCACCAGCAGCAGACCCAGCAGGACGACGTTGATCAGGGCTTCCCACTCGCCGACGCTCATGCCGTGCCCCCCTCGGCATCGGTGAGGTCATGATCCAGCTTCGGCTTCTGCGCAGCGAAGAAGGCCGCGTGTCCGATGGAGTAGGACGCGATGGGGCTGGTGAACCAGAGGAAGATCAGGACGAACAGCAGCTTGATCGCAATCAGCCATTCACCGGCGACCAGTGACGGCACGGCCAGTCCGGCCAGAACCAGGAAGGTGGCGAGCGTGTCGGTGATGCTGGCGGCATGCAGGCGGGTGTAGATGTCCGGCAGGCGCAGCGTGCCGTAGGCACCAACGATTGTCAGCAACGCACCGGAGATCACCAGCACGCCGGAGGCAATGACTGTCCAGTCCATCATGATCGCACCCGGGACTGGCCAAGGTCACGGTAACGGAAGTACTTCAGCACGGCGATGATGCTGATGAAGTTCATCAGGGCATAGACAAGCGCCAGGTCCAGGAATTCCGGCCTGCCTGCCAGATAGCCGAGAACGGCGAGCAGCAGCACGGTCTTGGTGCCGAACATGTTCACGGCCATGACACGGTCCATCAGGGTGGGGCCCAGCAGCGCGCGGATGATGGCAAACAGCATCGCGACGAGCAGTCCCAGTGCGGCAACACCGTATATCATGGTGTCTGATCCTTCTGCGCGCGGCGATGCAGCCGGTCGCTCTCCAGGCTGGCGCAGCGACGGTTCATGTCATCGCTCAACACGCCTTCCGCCCCTTCCCGCGACAGGGCGTGGACCAGGATGCCCTTGTCATCGTCGATATCGATGGAAAGCGTCCCCGGCGTCAGGGTAATCGAGTTGGCGTAGATTACCCGGCCGAGGTCGGTGCGCTGCATCGTCCGGGAGCGTACGAGCGTGGGGGAAATATCGGGATCGGCACGCAGCAGGCGGCGGATCACGTCGATATTTGCCTTCACGATCTCGAAGAAGAGCCATGGCCAGTAGGCAATGATGCGCCAGCCCAGCTCCAGCGGTGTGCCTTCATGATCCACCACGTCCATGCGCCAGGCGACGAGCACACAGAGCAGGCAGGAAGCCGCGCCGAGCCATAACAGCAATGAGTGGTCGTAGATGCCTGACAACAGGAGCCATGTCGCGGCCAGAAAGACCAGCAATCCCAGCGCTCGACCCACGAATGCCCCCTCCTGACGTCTTGTTACCGGCCCGACGTTTCGATAGCCGCAACCTAGCTTGACGATAGCCAGTCGTGCAACAGCGGAGCCGGAGCGTGATGGTGATCACGGTATTGTTTGTCCCCACGGCACCGGACTGTTAGCCTGAAGGAAAAGCGTAACAGACAGATGGAAGCGCGATGTGGGGGAATGAGGCAGGTGAACGGACGGAAGATGCCGCTGCGCTGGAAGTGCGCGGCCATCTCAAGTGGTTCAATTACGTAAAGGGTTACGGCTTCGTCACGGCATCGGACGGACGGGACGTGTTCCTGCATCTGTCGTGCCTGCGCAAGGCAGGACTTTCCTTCATCGATGAGGGGGCGGAGATCTGGTGCGAGGCCACGGAAGGCCCGCGCGGCCTGCAGGCGCAGTGCGTGCTGCAGGTCCGCCCAGCCAATCGGGAGACCATTGATCAGACGCCGCAGCAGATGCAGGCAGGCAGTCCTGCCGTCGCGCCTGCCGGAAACGCGTCCGACGCGGTATCAGCCCCCCCGGTTCGCGGTCGCGAATCTGGCGCCAACGATGATTCGCCGCTGGAGGAGCACGTCGCCACGGTGAAATGGTTCAACCGCATTCGCGGCTATGGCTTCCTCAGCATCAGCGACGACGACCCGGATGTCTTCATTCACATCGAGACCCTGAGACGCGTTGGCCTGACGGTCGTGCAGCCGGGGGAAACCCTGCGGGTGATGGTCCAGCGCAGCCAGAAGGGCTTGCTGGCGCGGGAGGTCAGGCCGAATTCACAAGGCGCGGACTGAAGGCACCGACGGAAGGCGCCGACTCAGGGCGCGCCGGGGCTCAATCCGCGTGTGACAGGATGTTGAGCAGCCTGCCAAAGGGGTCGCGGACATGGAACCGCCTGACACCCCACGGTTCCGTCGCGGGGCCGTATTCGATCTCGAGGCCTGCTTCGACCATGCGCTGGTGCAGCCCCTCCAGATCATCCACCTCGATCGACAGGTCCGGAACCGCCGTGCCGGAGCCGCCATCGGACGCGAAGCTGACCTGCTGCGGTGAACCCGGGGCGGTGGCGAAAGTGCTGATCCAGCCCTGATCCATGACCTTCACCAGGCCCAGAAGATCGCCGTAAAAGGCTTCCGCATCGCCCGGACTGTCGGTCGCGATGTTCGCCACGATCCGCTTCACGCTCATATCTTGGTCTCCTTGTCACCCAGCGCCTCTGCCAGACGCGCAACGGCACTGCCCGGTCGCTGGGGTTGCTGCTGCGACGCGTCGGGGGTCCAGCCGGTCATCTGGATGACCTGAAACGTTGCCGGGACGCGGCCATCGGGGCCTGCGAACTTCTCCCGGTAGAGTGCCATGGTGCGCATCAGGGTCTCCCGGCGCAGGAAGGTGTGGCGTCGCTGGTGGACCACATTCTGCTCCCCCATGCCGCGCAGGTCCTGCAGCAGACGGAACGGGTTGCCATAGCTGACCGTGATCGTGTCACTGTCGGTGACCGGCAGGGCGAAACCGGCGCGCTGCAGCAGTGCCCCGGCATCGCGAATGTCGGCGAACGGCGAAACCCGCGGGCTGACGCCGTTCTCGAGCTCCAGTTCGGCCTCCATCAGGGACTGGCGCAATTCGAAAAGGGTATCGCCGCCAAGGATCGCGACCAGCAGCAGCCCGTCCGGTTTCAGGGCCCGGCGCAACTGGACCAGCGCGCCCGGCAGGTCATTGACCCAGTGGAGTGACAGCACGCTGAAGACCAGATCGACGGAGGCTTCGGCAATCGGCAGGAACTCCTCGTCGCCTACCAGTGCCGGTCCAGGAGCAGCGAAGGCAGCCGCAAGATCCATCGTGACCATGCTTTCGACCCTGCGCCCCGCACCGACCAGCGCCGACGGCAGACCACCACGCCCGCCGACAACCAGTGCCCGCGCGAAGGTCCGGTCCACATCCATCAGACGGTCGGCCAGCCGGTCGGCGACCTCCTGAAACAGGAAGTCGTGCGCGCCAAAGCCCGCCGCCGCCCGCGCCCGGTGTCGCCGGTGCAGCGCGCGATCAAAGACGTCCATGCCCTCGGGAACCGTGCTCATGTCGTGCAGCATATGCCGCCCGGCGTCTTGCGTTGCAACCATCCTGCCCCTGTCGGACAATCGCCGGATGGAACAGGCCGCGATCAGGACAGGGGCAAGGCAGTGGGCGCGCAGGGCGCTTGACCTGCTGTTGCCGCCGCAATGCCTTGCCTGTGACCGGCAGGTGGCGGAACCGGGTCGGCTGTGCCCGCGCTGCTTCAGGCAGATCGACCTGATCGGGGATCCGCTGTGCGCCATCTGCGGCCTGCCGTTCGAGTTCGCCGGTGCGCCGGAGCGAATCTGTGGTGCCTGTGCCGCCGACCCGCCGCCCTTCACCCGCGCCCGCGCCGCCGCCCGCTACGACGACCGCATCCGCGACGCGCTGCTTGGCTTCAAGCATGGTGACCGGGCAGACCGCGCGGTCGGGCTGGCCCGGCTGGTGGCGCGCGCCGGTCAGCCCTGGCTGGCACAGGCGGACATGGTCACCGGGGTGCCGCTGCATCCGCGCCGTTTGCTGCGCCGACGCTACAACCAGGCGACACTGGTCGCGGACCTGCTGGCCCGGGATGCCGGGCTGCCGGGCGTGCCTGACCTGATGCTGCGCACCCGCCCCACCCGCACCCAGGGCGGGTTGAGCGGTGCGGGACGACGGCGCAACCTGCGCGGCGCCTTTGCCGTCAATCCGGCGCACAAGGCGCGCGTTTCCGGGGCGCATGTGGTGCTGGTCGATGATGTGATCACCACCGGTGCGACCGTTTCGGAATGCGCCCGCGTCCTGAGGCGCGCGGGTGCGGCGGAGATCACGGTGCTGGGGATTGCCCGCGTTGTCCGGACTGGACACGCGACCTATATCTAGTCGAGATGAGCTGAACGGGTCCCGGCGGAGAGTTGACCGCTGACCTTCACGAAGGAGAGCCGCATCATGAGCAACGTTATCCTCTACACCACTGGTCTCTGCCCCTATTGCTACCGCGCCAAGAAGCTGCTGGACCGCAAGGGCGTGAGCTATGAGGAGATCGACGTGATGTTCACGGCGGGCAAGCGCGACGAGATGATCCAGCGTTCGGGCCGACGGACGGTGCCGCAGATCTTCATCGGCGAGACCCATGTCGGCGGCTTCGATGACATGGAGGCGCTGGACGAGGCCGGGCGTCTCGATCCGCTGCTGCAGGGTGCGGCGTGAGCGACACCTTCCGCGCCGCCTGCATCCAGCCGAACACCGGCACCGACTGGGAAGCCAACCTGAGTGCCTGCACGGGATGGATCGAGCAGGCCGCCGCCGATGGCGCCAGCTACATCCAGACGCCGGAGGTCAGCAACTTCATCTATCGCCGCCGCCAGGACACGATGGCCAATACCCATGCGGAAGTGGATGACCCCTCCCTGAAAGCCTACCGCGAACTGGCCGCACGGTTGGGGGTCTGGATCAATATCGGCTCCCTGGCGCTGAAGGGGGAGGGGGAGCGACTTGCCAACCGTTCCTTCCTGATCGGGCCGGACGGGGTCATCGCCAACCGCTACGACAAGATCCACATGTTCGACGTGGAACTGCCTTCCGGTCAGAAGTTCATGGAATCGCGCGCCTACCAGCCGGGGGAGCGGGTGAACGTCATCGATGTGCCCGTCACCGACGATGTGGCCATGAGGCTGGGCATGACCATCTGCTACGACATGCGCTTTCCCCATCTCTATCGCGACCTCGCCAAGGCGGGGGCGGAGGTGCTGACCATGCCGTCCGCCTTCACGGCGGAGACCGGCAAGGCGCACTGGCATGTGCTGCTGCGCGCCCGCGCGATCGAGAACGGCTGCTTCGTCATCGCCGCCGCCCAGACCGGTGCCCACGACGGTGGCCGCGAGACCTATGGTCATTCCCTGATCGTCGACCCCTGGGGCGTGGTGCTGGCCGATGCCGGAACCGATACCGGCTATGTCACCGCCGAGATCGACCTGGCGAAGGTCACCTCTTCGCGCCAGTCCGTGCCGTCACTCGGCAATGACCGGGCCTACACCCTGACGGACTGACAACCGCTTCTATCGCCGTCCACCGGCGATCTTCACCGCATCCGGGTGCGCGCGCAGGCGGGCCATGGCGAGGAAGCCCAGCAGCGGCCCGATGGCGATGGTCCAGAAGGCCCATTCCCAGCCGATCAGCGCGACCACTTCCGGCAGCATGTGGATGGGGATCAGGGTCAGCAGGAAACCGATGCAGGTCTGGGCCGTGACCATGGTGCCGACCCGCTCCGGGTCCGCCAGTTCCATGACTGAGGAGGAGAACTGCGCCGAATCGGCGATCACCACCACGCCCCAGAACAGGCAGAACAGGGCCAGGATCCATGGCGGTCCGCCGAACAGGAACCCGGCGACCAGACAGCACCCGGCACTGAGACCCATGGCGGACATGGTGACTGCCGTGCGCCCGATCCGGTCGGCCAGCCAGCCGCCCAGCAGCGCGCCGATGGCACCGGCCCCCAGCACGCCGAAGGTCAGCAGCGATGCGTTGAGCCCGACACGCGGGTCGCCCGCCCCGTACCAACGGCTGAAGGAGGCGTTGAGGAACACCACCATCCAGCCCCAGACCGCATAGAGTTCCCACATGTGGCCGAAATAGCCGAGGTTGGCGAGACGCAGGGCGCGGTTGCGCCAGGCCTCCAGCACCGCGGATGGCTTGAAGGCTGCGCGGCGCATGGCATTGGGGCCGAGTGCCATGAACTGCACCATCACGCCACCGGTCAGGGCCGCGGCGCTGGTCACCCCCAGGGTCAGCCGCCAGTCGATCCCGGCGAGGAACGCCTGTGCCAGATGCGGTGCGCCGGAACCAAGCGTCAGGGCGCCGACCAGCAGACCGGTCAGCAGCCCCATGTCTGCCTTGGCCCAGGTCGCGATCATCTTCATGCCGACGGGATAACAGCCCGCCATGCTGATCCCGATGCAGAACCGCAGCACCGGCACCAGGGGCGAGGCCGGATCGATCCAGATCAGGGAGGCATTGGCCACGCAGGCAATGACGGCCGATGCGCCGAAGAAAAACTGCGGTCGCCAGCGGTCTGCGAGGCCGAGGATGGCGCTGATCAGTGTGCCAATGACGAAGCCGATGCTGAGCATCGACGTATAGAGCGATGCCTGCAGGGAGGTGATTTCCGTCTCCGCCCGGATCGCGGGCAGGGTTGCCGCGCCCGAGAACCAGACACTCAGAACCAGAACCTCCGCCAGCGCCAGCAGCAGCACTGATCGCCATTTGCCGCTCATCCGATTTCCCCCCCAAAGTGCGCGCCACGGCGCAGGGGTACGATAGGGGGTTGCCGTTGTTTTGGAAATCCTGCCCGGTCGCTGGTCAGGCGGCCTTCCGGGCCTGCAGCACGCGGAAGGTGGCGGAGACCAGTGCGCAGGGTTCGCCATCCGCCGTGACCTGACCCTGGGCAATGTCCACCTTGCCGCCGGACTTGATGAAGATCGGGCGGAACTCCAGCCACTGGCCGATCTGGGCGCTCTGCACGAACTCCAGGTTCAGCGTGATCGTCACCAGGCTGCTGCCGTCGTTGCGCCGCTGACGGCATGAATGACCCAGCGCATTGTCGGCCAGGGCGGAAATCAGGCCGCCATGCACGAAGCCGCGACCATTGCAGTGCTGTTCGCCTGCGCGCAGACCGATGACAACCGCGTCATCGGTGACGCGGGACCAGAGCGGTTCCCAGGGATCGGTCAGCGGACTCTTGCGGAAATGCGGCAGGAAACCTTCCGGCACATCGTTTGTTGAGGCCAGTGTCATGTCAGGCTCCTCTGTTGGCTGGATCGGCAAGTCGGGTGGCGAGGAAGTCGCCCGCTTCCAGCAGGGCATCCGTCGACCGTGCGGCGCGCGACAGTGTCATGGCGCCGTCGAGCAGCGACCGGGCCATGTGGGCGTTGTGCCGGGCGTGGTCAGGTGTGAACCCGCGGGCAATGAACAGGTCCGTGAAAGCGCTGTTGATCGCCTCGCTGCCTACTTTCAGGGCCTCGGCAATATCGGATTCATGCGGCACGACCTCATTGGAAAGGACCGTCAGCAGTGGTCCCTCCGACCAGCCTGTGCGTTTCAGCCAGGCGG
>Ga0070728_10004326_pt1 | contig 14871 bp, 11 predicted proteins | sample tdDd471_FD_66723 | JGI IMG/M metagenome (GOLD analysis project Ga0070728, IMG submission 66723) | Marine sediment microbial communities from the Atlantic coast under amendment with organic carbon and nitrate - tdDd47.1 | ecosystem: Environmental > Aquatic > Marine > Coastal > Sediment | place...
CGCAACGACCGACCTGCTCTTCGACAGCAACGACCTCCTCGCGAGCCGCGCGGTCTATTCGCCCAACGGCGCCAGCGTAGTGCGATGGAACGGCGCAACCTGGCAACCGCTCGGCGACGGCCTCGACGGCCCCGTGCACGTGCTGTTGCGCCGCCGCAACGGCGAGCTGGTCGCCGGCGGCGAGTTCCTGTTCAGCGGCGCGACCGGCTGCTCGCGCATCGCGCGCTGGAACGGCACGACCTGGCAACCGTTCGGCGTCGGCTTCGACGGCCCGGTGCGCGCGCTCGTCGAGCGACCGGACGGCGAGCTGATCGCCGCGGGCGACTTCCAGAACGACGGCACGCTGGTGCGCCCGCTCGGCCTGGTCGCGCGCTGGGACGGCGTCGACTGGCAGCCGATCGGCGGCGGCCTCGCGGGCGCGCCGGGCGTATCGGTGCGCGACCTCGCGCTGCTGCCCGACGGCGACCTGCTCGCGGGCGGCGACTTCATGTCCGCCGGCGGCGCGCCGGTCGTGGCGTTCGCGCGCTTCGACGGCAGCCAGTGGAGCGCGGTCGATGGCGGCGTCGACGGACCGGCGGGCGCGAACGTCGAGACGATCGTGGTGACGAACGACGGCCGCGTCGCGATCGGCGGTGACTTCGCCACCGTCGACGGCGCGCCGTCGGCGCACTTCGCGTCGCTGCGGTCCGACACGCCGGCGACGGCCGCACCGTACGGACAGGGCTGCGCGGCGACCGCCGGGCCGCTGGTGCTGACGCCGACCTCGCTGCCGTGGATCGGCGGCAGCTACCGCGCGGACACGACGACGCTGGCCAACGGCGCGCTCGCGCTCGAAGTGTTCGGCTTCGCCGCGGCCCAGCTCGCGCTGGCGACGGTGCTGCCGTTCGCCGGCGCCGGCTGCGACCTGCTGGCGACGCCCGACGTGCTGGGGTTCGCGACCGTCGCCGCAGGCCGCGCCGAATCGCGGCTCGACCTGCCGAACGACCCGGCCCTGCTGCAGGCGGAGTTGCGCCACCAGGTGCTGGTGCTCGAAGCGCCCGGCGGCGCGCTGCAGCTCGCGAGCAGCAACGCCGCACTGCTGACGATCGGCGGGCTCTGAGCGGATCGCGGCGGGCACGCCCAGCGACCCTGACACCTTGAAATCCCAGCGTCTGCCGCTAGGATTTCATGGATGCCGAGGAAGGTCCCGAGAACCGCGCTGCGATCTCGTTTGAGGACCGCGCTGCGCCAGAACCCGATCGCGTTGCTGCTCGGCCCCCGGCAGTGCGGCAAGACGACGCTGGCGCGCGAGCTCGTCGACGCAGCGAGCACGAACTACTTCGACCTCGAGGACCCGCTGCATCTCGCGCGACTGGGCGAACCGATGACCGCGCTTCAGTCGTTGCGCGGCACCGTCGTCATCGACGAGGTGCAGCGACGCCCCGACCTCTTCCCCGTGCTGCGCGTGCTCGCCGATCGCGAGAACACGCCAGCGCGGTTCCTGCTGCTGGGCAGCGCATCGCTGGACCTGCTGCAGCAGTCCTCCGAGTCGCTCGCCGGCAGGGTCGGCCTGATCAACATGTCCGGCTTCGGCATCGAAGAGACGGGCGCGCGCAAGCACGAGCAGCTGTGGCTGCGCGGCGGTCTGCCGCGCTCGTTCCTCGCCGAGGACGACGCGGCCAGTTGGCGGTGGCGCTCGGACTACATCCGACTGCTGCTCGAGCGCGACGTCCCGCAGTTCGGCGTCCGCATCCCCGCCGCCGCACTGCATCGGTTCTGGTCGATGATCGCGCACACGCACGGCTCGATCTGGACCAACAGTGAGCCAGCACGCTCCCTCGGGGTCGCAGAATCGAGCATCCGCCGCTACCTCGACGTGATGGTCGGGCTTCTGATGGTGCGTCAGCTACAGCCGTGGCACGAGAACCTCGCGAAGCGACAGGTGAAGTCGCCCAAGGTGTTCGTGCGCGACTCGGGGCTCCTACACCAACTGCTCGGATTGAAGGACCTGGCGAGCCTGCTGCGACATCCACGCCACGGCGCGTCGTGGGAGGGCTTCGCGCTGGAGGAGGTGCTGCGCGCCGTGTCGCCCGACGCCGAGTACTTCTGGGCGACGCATGCCGGCGCAGAGATCGACCTGTTGATGTTCCGAGACGGCCGGCGACTCGGTGTCGAGTTCAAACGCGCGGACGCGCCCACGGTGACGAAGTCGATGCGGATCGCGCAGTCGGATCTGGCCCTCGACGGCCTCGTCGTCGTCTATCCCGGCACCCGCCGCACCCTGATCGCCAAGGACATCGAAGCGGTCCCGCTCACGAGCCTGGCGCGCGGCGGCCCCGAGACGCTGTTTCCGAGCCTGTTCGGCCCGGCGCGAACGAGAAGCAGGCCGGCGCACGCGAAGAAGTGAGCCGCGCCCCGTTGCGCCGGCATGGGCCGCCTCGCTACCGTTCCGCGCCGCATGGCCCAATCGCAAGCGCTCGATCTCCGCCCCGGCACCCTCATCGGCTACGACGGCCGGATGTGCACCGTCGTCTGGTGGAACATCCTGCGCAACGACCGCCGGCTGTTCGTGCAGATGAAGGTCAAGGACCTGCAGACCGGCCGCGTGCAGGAGCTGAAGGAGTCGGGCGACAAGAAGTTCGACGTGCTCGATCGCGAGGAGCGCGAGATGTCGTACTCGTACCGCGACGGTGAGACCGAGGTGTTCTTCACGCCGGACGGCGACGAGTTCCGCTGCTCGGTGCCCGCCGCCGAAGACGCGCTGAAGTGGCCGTCGGACACCTACACGGCGCTGTTCGTCTCCGGCCAGCTCGTCGCCGTGCAGCCGCCGAAGCACTCGGTGCTGACGATCACCGAGACCGCGCCGCCGATGAAGGGCGCCGGCACCGGCGGCAAGGACGCCGTGCTCGAGAACGGCATGACGATCAAGGTCAGCCAGCTGTGCGACGTCGGCGACAGCGTGCGCGTCGACACCGAGACCGGCGAGTTCAAGGAACGCATCACGAAGTAGCGGCGCCGCCGCCGGGGCTTGTGGCAAGATCAGCTGCACCATGCCCTCGCTCGCGGTCCTGCTGCTGATCTGCCTGGTGGCGTTCTTCGTGGCGCACCGCGTCTACGGCCGGCTGCTGGCGAAGCTGTTCGGTCTCGACCGCGAGGCGGTGACGCCGGCGCACACGCACGAGGACGGCGTCGACTACGTGCCGACCAACCGGTTCTACCTGCTGTCGCAGCACTTCTCGGCGATCAGCGCGGCGGGCCCGATCGCCGGCCCGATCATCGCGGCGACGTGGTTCGGCTGGGAGCCGGCGTTCTGGTGGATCGTGATCGGCTGCGTGTTCGTCGGCGCGATGCACGACTTCGCGTCGCTGGTCGGCTCGGTGCGCCACGGCGCGTGTTCGATCGCGCAGATCCTGAAGAGCTACCTGAATCCGCGCAGCTACACGGCGTTCACGCTGTTCATCTGGCTGGCGCTGATCCTGGTCGTCGTCGCGTTCACGGACCTGACCGCGAGCGCGTTCGTCAAGGCGCTCGACGTCACCGTGCCCGGCACCGACGGCCAGCAGGTGCAGATCGAAGGCGGCGGCGTCGCGTCGTCGTCGATGCTCTACCTGGCGCTGAGCCTGCTGATGGGCGTCGTCGTGAAGCTCTGGCGGTGGCCGCTGTGGCTGGTGACGGTCGTGTTCGTGCCGGCCGTCGGCGCCGCGATCTGGCTCGGCCCGCAGCTGCCGATCGACTTCGTCGCGCCCGGCGCGATCCCCAACCTCTGGTGGGCCTGGGCGATCCTCGCCTACTGCGGCGTCGCGTCGATGCTGCCGATGTGGCTCTTGCTGCAGCCCAGAGGCTACCTGGGCGGCTTCTTCCTCTACCTGACGCTCGGCGGCGGCCTGCTCGGCCTGCTGATCGCGAACCCAGAGATCCAGTGGCCCGACTTCCGCGGCTTCGTGCCCGTCGAGGGCAAGCCGCTGGTGCCGTTCCTGTTCATCACGATCGCGTGCGGCGCGTGCTCGGGCTTCCACGGGCTGGTGTGCTCGGGCACGACGTCGAAGCAGATCGACCGCGAGACCGACGCGCACCTGGTCGGCTACGGCGGCATGCTGCTCGAAGGCGTCGTCGCGCTGGTCGCGCTGGCGTGCGTCATGCAGCTGCCGCAGGACTCGGAGCTGCCCGCGGCCGGCAGCGACAAGGTGTTCGGCGTCGGCATCGGCAGCTTCCTGCACCAGCTCGGCATCCCGCTGCAGTTCGCGGTGACGTTCGGCATGCTGGCGTTCGCGACGTTCGTCTACGACACGCTCGACGTCTGCACGCGGCTGTCGCGCTACCTGTTCTGCGAGTTCACCGGCTGGAGGGGCCGCGCGGCGGGCGTCGTCGGAACGGTCGTGTCGCTGGTGATCCCGGCGTGGTTCGTCGCGCAGCAGGCGACCGACGCCTCGGGCAATGCGATCCCGGCGTTCCGCGTCGTCTGGCCGCTGTTCGGCTCGATCAACCAGCTGCTCGCGGCGCTGACGCTGGTCGGCCTGTCGCTGTGGCTCGCCAAGAGCCGCCGCGGCCTGCTGGTGCGCGCGCTGGTCGGCGTGCCGATGCTGTTCATGATGGGCGTCACCGCGTCGGCGCTGATCCTGCAGATCGCCAACGCGCCGAACGTGCTGCTGCTGGTGCTGGCGATCGTGCTGCTGGTGCTCGCGACGTGGATCACGATCGAGGCCGCGATCTCGCTGTGGAACGGTCGCCCGAGGCCGGCCGAGACGGAAAGCTGACGGCGACATCCGCACGCGCATGCTTCCGCCCGCGGCGACGCCGCGGCACCATGCGCGCATGCCCTGGCTGCTGACGCTGCTGCTCACCACCACCACCCTGCTGGCGCAGACGTTCGAGGACGCGCGCCCGAAGGACCCCGACTTCTTCCCGATCGCCGTCTGGCTGCAGTCGCCGCACAACGCCAAGGCCTACCAGCAGCTCGGCATCAACCTCTACGTCGGCCTCTACGGCGGCCCGACCGAGGCGCAGCTCGAGGCGCTCCAGAAGGCGGAGATGCCGGTGATCTGCCACCAGAACGAGGTCGGCCTGAAGTGGCAGGGCGACACGATCGTCGGCTGGATGCACGGTGACGAACCGGACAACTCGCAGGCGCGCGTCACCGACGGCTACGAGCCGCCGATCCCGCCGCCGAAGGTCGTCGAGCAGTTCGAGGTGATGAAGAAGGCCGACGAGCGGCCGGTGCTGCTCAACCTCGGCCAGGGCGCGGCGTGGGACGGCTGGCACGGCCGCGGCCCGCGCACGAACCACCCGGAGGACTACCCGGAGTACGCCAAGGGCGGCGACATCGTGTCGTTCGACATCTACCCGGTCGTGCACACGCACGACGACGTGAAGGGCAGGCTCGAGTTCGTCGGCAACGGCGTGCGGCGGCTGCGCGAGTGGACGCGCGGACAGAAGCCGATCTGGGCGTGCATCGAGACCAGCCACATCGGCAACGCCGACGTGCGGCCGACGGCCGAGCAGATCCGCAGCGAGGTCTGGATGGCGATCGCGTGCGGCGCCGACGGCATCATCTACTTCAGCCACGAGTTCGCGCCGCGCTTCGTCGAGGCGGGGTTGCTGCAGTACGACGACGTCAAGCGCGAGCTGAAGGCGCTCAACGCCGAGGTGCTGGCGCTGGCGAAGGTGCTCAACGGCGAGCGCGCCGACGACGAGGTCGCCGTCACCAGCCGGCCGAAGCAGCAGGTCGCGGTGCGCGCGCACCGCCACGGCGGCGCGCTCTACCTGTTCGTCGCGTCGCTGAGCGGCGAGCCGGTCGAGGTGACGCTGCGGCTGAAGAAGCAGAAGACCGGCCGTGTGCTGCGGCTCGACGACCGCGCCGCGAAGCAGCCGAAGTCCGAGAAGCTGCGCGGCGGCTCGATCCGCGACGAGCTCGAGCCGTACGGCATCCGCCGCTACAAGGTCACGCGCTGATCACGGCGCCAGCGTGACGACGACCGGGTTGCTCGCGGCGATCGGCGCGACCGACGGATCGAGCAGCAGGCGCGAGAACGCCAGCGGCAGGCCGACGAGCCACGGCGGCACGACGCCGCCGGGCAGCACCATCCACGACGCGTCGCTGCCGTTCGCCGCGACCGGCGCGAACGTGTCGACGAACAGCCCGAAGTTGGGGTTCTCGGCCATCGCGAGCGTCAGCGGGTCGATCGTCAGCGGCAGCACGACGCCGTTGCTCAGCACGCTGCTGCCCGGCCCGGTCAGCGCGCCGAGCAGCAGGTAGCTCGAGCCGGCGTAGGCCGTGTCCGACAGGTGGCGGAAGCCGACGATGCCGCCCGAGACCGACAGCGTGTCGCGGTCGGCCCACAGCCGCCGTTCGACCGCGTGCGCCTGGAACAGGAACGCCGAACCGGGCCACGTGTACTGCCAGACGACCTGGCCGGCGGGCGAGACCTCGAACAGCCACTGCTGCTGGCCGCTGCAGACGAGCGTGTTGCCGTTGCGCAGCCGCTGCGCGCTCGACACGAACTCGGAGAAGAACGCGGGGTCGGTGTAGCTCCACGTCGGCTGCGCCGGCCCGAAGCGGCCGGTCACCTGGTCGACGAACGGGCTGCCGCTGCCGTCGACCGGCAGCTCGAGCTCGAAGATCGCCGACTGCGTCGCCGTGTAGCTGTTGTTGAACAGCGTGATGTTGCCGGCGCCCGGGAAGCCCTGCTCGACGAAGCGCGGGTCGTGCTGGAAGAACAGCTGGCGGTCGAACAGCGTGCCGGCGTCGTAGGCCTCGGGGTTGCCCCACCGCCACAGGATGTCGCCGCCCTTGCCGCGCAGCCCGCCCGCGTGCCCCGCCGCCTCGGCCGTCGTCGTCGAGTGGTCGATCAGGTAGATCTCCGACTGCGGCCGCGCGCTCAGCACGATCCAGTCGTTGACCGGGTCGTAGTCGAGGCCGTTGCAGTGGTTCCAGTCGCCGTTCGAAACGACCACCGGCGGGAAGTTGACGTCGAGCAGCTCGGGGTGGTCGCCGACGACGCCGAAGTTGGCCTTCGTCGCGTCGAAGTCCTGGATCAGGTGGTCACGGAAGTGCCACTCCCAGACGACGGTGCCGGTGGCCGGGCCGGTCGGCTGGATCTCGAGGATGCTGTCCGGCTCCCACCGCGTTCCGGTGATCAGCGCCGGGTCGCGGCCGGCGGCGATCGCGTCGCTGACGTCCATGCGATCCCACGCGAACACCAGCACGTTGCCGTTCGGCATCGGCTCGATGTCGTGGTGCATCGCGCGGCTCGGCGAGTCGACGAGCATCGACCAGGTCAGCGCGCCGTCGAACGACAGCCGCTCGAGGCGACCGGTCGCGCCGTTCAGCCCGGCGGTCGGCTCGACGGCGCCGCGCAGCAGCGAGCCGTCGTCGAGCAGGTGCACGGTCACGCTGTTGGTGCCGGGCCAGGTGTGCACGACGACGCCCTGGCTGTCGACGAGCTGGGTCGTGTTGTTGCCGGTCGGCGAGATCAGCCGCAGGCCCTCCCCCTGCGCCGTCGCGGCGCAGCAGAGAACGGACAGCGCAGCCGCGACGCGGAGAGCGGGCGTAGCCATCGCTGCAGGCTAGGCGCGCGCCGCGGCGGCGCGAACCCCCTCGCAGCCCGCCGGCGGCCGATCCGGGCATCCCGCCCGTCTCGGCGGCCTACTTGACGTGCGGTGCGGCGAGTTCGAGCGCGAGCGCGTTGAACGCCGGCACGTGCTGCTCGCGCAGCGCGGCGAACCGGTCGAGCTGCGCGCGGATCGCCGCCGACAGCTCGGCCGCGACGTCGCGCTGGCCGTCGGTCGGGCCGTACTCGCCGCCGTTGACCGCACCGAGCACGCCGAGCAGCTTGTCGGTCAGCTTGATCGGGAAGTTCAACGGGTCCTGCGGGCTCTTCGACTTCGTCTGGTAGAGCGCCTGCTCGACCTCGGTGAACGCCTCGGCGGCCGCCGCGCGCGCCGCTTCGAGCCGCTCGCGGCCGTCGCCGGCGGGCATGCGCTCGACGACCGCCTGCATCTGCTCGCGCAGCGAACGCACCGACTCGATCGCCTCGTGCGCCTCGGTGACCAGCGCGTTGCCGTCGCGCACCAGGCGGTAGCGCGCCTGCAGCTCGTCGACCGTCGCGTCGGTGCGGCAGTCCGGCTCGATGCGGCCGACGACCGTCTGCTGCACGTCGCCGAGCGCGACGGTGATCGTGTAGTCGCCGGGCGCCGGGCGCGGCGCGCCGCCGCGGCCGCTCCACAGGATCATGCCGTCGAGGATCTTCGCGCGGCGTTCCTTCCAGCTGATCGCGACGTCGTTCATGCCGCGGTGCACGTCGAGCTCGACGAGCTCGTCGGCGTCGTCGTCGTCTTGCCGCTCGTCGCCGTCGTCACCGTCCTCGTCGCCGCCCTCGGGCTCGTCGCGCTCGGGCACGTCGCTGCTGCCGCGGAACACCACCGCGCCGTCGAAGTCCTTCACCTCGATCGTCACCGTGCCGGCAACCGGCTGCTCGACGTCGCCGGCGACGAAGAACCGCACGTGCAGCTCGTTCGCCGGGTTGCGCCCCAGGCCGTCGACCGCGTCGTCGCCGCCGCGCCACTGCATCACCGGCACCGGCTCGAACACGTGCAGCGCCTGCTGCGCGAGGTCGGCGCGCAGCTGGCGCAGGTGCGGCAGGCCGTCGAACGACCAGAACGCGCGGCCCTGCGTCGCGCAGATCAGCTCGTCGCCTCTGACCACCAGGTCGGTGACCGGCACGATCGGCAGGCCGTTCTGCAGCCGCTGCCAGCGCCGGCCGTGGTTGTAGCTCAGCCAGACCGAGCGCTCGGTGCCGCAGTAGAGCATGCCGTCGACGACCGGGTCGGGGCGGATGCAGCGCGCGAACCACGCCGGGTCGAGGCCGCCGTGGATCTCGGTCCACGTCGCGCCGAAGTCCTCGGTGCGATAGAGGTACGGCCGGAAGTCGTCGAGCTTGTACCTGGTGCCGGCGACGTAGGCGCCGCCGTCCCGGTGCGGGTCGTGCGCGATGCAGTTGATCTGCATCCACTCCGGCATGCCCGCCGGCGTGACGTCGTTCCACGACGCGCCGCCGTCGGTCGTCACGTGCACGCGGCCGTCGTCGCTGCCGCACCAGATCGTGCCGGCCGCACGCCCCTCGTCGACGGTGAAGATCGTGCCGTAGTACTCGACGCCGGTGTTGTCCTTGGTGATCGGCCCGCCGGAGCTCTTCATCTTGCTCGCGTCGTTGCGCGTCAGGTCGGGGCTGATCGGCTGCCAGCTCCGGCCTTCGTCGCGGCTCGCGAACAGCACCTGCGCGCCGGTGTAGAGCACGTCGTCGTGGCGCGACCAGAGGATCGGGAAGTTCCACTGGAAGCGGTAGCGCATCGCCTCGACGCCGGCGCCCATCGGGTTGTCGGGCCAGACGGTGACGTTGCGGCGCAGGCCGCTGTCGTGGTCGACGCGCTGCAGGTAGCCGCCGTAGCTGCCGCCGAACACGACGTCGCTGTCACCCGGCTTCGGCGCCAGCCAGCCGCTCTCGCCGCCCGCCGTCGACTCCCAGTCGTCTTCGCCGATGCCGCGACCCCGCGCGCGGTGGCGGATGCGCACGGTGCTGTTGTCCTGCTGCGCGCCGTAGATGCGGTACGGCCGGTCGTCGTCGACGGTGACGCGGTAGAACTGCGCCGTCGGCTGGTTGGCCTGCGTCGACCACGTCTTGCCGCCGTCGATCGAGACGTTCGCGCCGCCGTCGTTGCCCTCGATCATGCGCAGCGGATCCTTCGGGTCGATCCACAGGTCGTGGTTGTCGCTGTGCGGCGTGCGCACCGCCTCGAACGTCTCGCCGCCGTCGGTCGACCGGTGCATCTGCACGTTGAGCACGTAGACGGTGTCCTTGTGCTCCGGGTCGGCGAAGACGTGCGTGTAGTACCACGCGCGCTGCCGCAGCTTGCGGTCGTCGTTGACCTTCTGCCACGTCTCGCCGGCGTCGTCGCTGCGGAACAGGCCGCCGTCTTCGGCCTCGACCTGCGCGTAGACGCGCGTCGCGTCGGCGGGCGACACGGCGACGCCGCAGATGCCGAGCGTGCCCTTCGGCATGCCGCGGCGGCCGTGCAGCGGCTGCCAGCTGTCGCCGCCGTCGGTCGACTTCCACAAACCCGAGCCGTCGCCGCCGGATTCGAACGTCCACGGCAGCCGCACCGCGCGCCACGTCGCCGCGTACAGCGTGTCCGGGTCGTCCGGTGCCAGGCACAGATCGACCGCGCCGGCGTGCGCGTTCGCGAACAGCACCTGCTGCCACGTCTTGCCGCCGTCCTTCGTGCGGTAGACGCCGCGCTCGTCGTTGGGCCCGGACAGGTGCCCCATCACCGCGGCGAACGCGATGTCGGGGTCCTTCGGGTGCACACGGATGCGCGCGACGTGGCGCGAGTCGGGCAGCCCGCAGAACGTCCACGTCGCGCCGGCGTCGGTCGACTTCCAGACGCCGTCGCCGCTCGAGACGTTGCCGCGCCAGGTCTTCTCGCCACCGCCGACGTAGACGACGTTCGCGTCGCTCGGCGCGACCGCGACCGCGCCGATCGAGCCGCCGAACGTGCCGTCGCTGACGTTCTCCCAGCGCTCGCCCGCGTCGGTCGTCTTCCAGACGCCGCCGCCGGTCGCGCCGAAGTAGTAGGTGTCACGGTCGCCGACGACGCCGCACACCGCCGCGCAGCGGCCGCCGCGGAACGGCCCGACCAGCCGCCACTCCAGCGTGTCGAACAGCACCGTCGGCACCGGGCCGGCGGGGTCCTGCGCGAACGCGAGGACGCAGGACGACAGCACGGCGAACAGGGTTGCAGCGCGGCGGCTCATGGCCGAACTCTAGCGCCTCCATGAACGACGACGACGACAACTCCTCCCCGCTCACCACCGTGCAGTCGATGTACGAGGCCTTCGGCCGCGCCGACGAGACCAGGCTGCGCGAGCTGATCGCGCCCGACGTCGAGTGGATCCAGTGCGACGGGTTCCCCGGCGGCGAACACCGCCGCGGCATCGACTCGGTGCTCGCCGGCGTGCTGCACGGCAACCGTTCGACCTGGCAGGGCTTCGCGGTCACGATCGACCGCTACGTCGCCGGCGGCGACGACGTCGTCGCGCTCGGCAGCTACACCGGCACGCACAGCGGCACCCGGAAGCCGATGCGCGCCGTGTTCGCGCACGCCTACCGCGTGACCGACGGCCGCATCACGCGGTTCGAGCAGTACTGCGACACGTGGCCGATGGTGCGCGCGATGCAGTGAGCGCGGCGCGCGCCGCCCCCGTCACCTGGTGCCGGCGTTCCAGCCGAAGATGTCCGGGATGATGTTGAGCCCGGTCAGCACGAACGACAGCACCAGCACCGCCAGCACGAACAGCACGATGTTGCTCTCGCGTCCGAGCCGCTTGAAGTGCCGTTCGTCGTAGCGGCGACCGGGACCCGGCGGCAGCTGCACGGGCGTCGACGGGTGGTGCCGGAAGATCGGCTTCTCGCTCGCGTCCGGGCGGTTGGGCAGCGCGGCGCGCGTGTTGGTCTTGGTCGTCATCGCGGCTCCTTCAGAACGTCACGGCTTCGACCGTCGGGCCGAACGCGAAGCGGCCGCTGTTCGACTGGCCGAGCGACTGCAGGCGGAAGGTGATGCCGGCGGGCACGCCGACCGGCAGCGTGAACGACGCGTTCGCGATGCCCTGCTGGCAAGGCAGCGGCACGAACGGCGGCGCCGACGTCAGGCCGAACGCAAACACGACCGGGTCGGCGAGCAGCAGCGCGTTGTCGAAGCCGGGCAGCGCGACGCACGCGCCGGGCATGCCGATCGCGACCGCGAACAGCGTCTGGGGCGCGCCGTAGAGGAACAGGTTGCGCGTCTCGCCGCCGGTGACGCCGCCGCCGGTGAACGGCGTGCAGCCGACCGGCCCGCACTCCTGGCCGTAGACGACCGTCAGCAGGCCGCCGTCGAGGTAGAGCCCGACGTCCTCGGCCTGCGCGGCGGCGGAGACGGACAGCAGGGCGGCGAACGACGATGCGAGCAGCGTGGTCTTGATCATGGCGGACTCCTCGGCCAACGGTATCCGAGGCGAACCCCGCCGTCACACGGTGCGGTCGTTCGCCACGTCACAGCGAGCACTGTCGCAGCGGCGGCCGAAGATTCTGCCGAGCGGCACCCGGTAGCGCGCGAACAGCCGGTAGCCGAGGTCGGCGAACCAGCGCAGCACCGGCCAGCCGGTCGGCGCCATCACCCACCCGAGCCCGGCAGCGCGCCACGCCGCGCGGATCGCCGCCATGCCCTCGAGCACCGTGCCGTCCGCGCAGACGCCGTGCAGCCGGGCGACCACCTGCTGCTGGGTCAGCCCGAAGCGCTCGGCGTCGAAGCCGTCGGCCGCGATGTCGATGGCGCCGAGCCGCCCGCGCCGGTCACGCCGCCGCAGCCAGTCGACCTCGAGCCGGCAGAACGGGCATTCGCTGTCGTAGAGCAGCGTGAACTCGGCGGGCATGCGTGGAGCTTCGCCGCGCCGGGCGACTGGATGCAGCCGGTCGTCAGAGCGCCACACAGAGCAGCAGCGGCAGGACCAGCAGCGGCGGGAAGAACAACAGCAGCGGCCAGGCCAGCACGCCGAGCACGTAGCCGATGGGCACGAACAGGATCCACCGCGGCCGCACGCGGAGCAGCGCGCGCGCGTAGCCCGGCAGCACGTGGCCGGCGAGTCGCAGCAGGTCCTCGAACAGCCCGGGCAGCCCCGTGCGTCCGCCGCGCAGGATGTGCGGCAACGCCAGCAGCGACAGCAGCACGATCAGCACGAGCGCGACGGCGTAGAGCGCGATCGCGAACGCCCCGGGGATCAGCACGAAGCCGAGCAACAGCCACCCGACGCCGAACAGCAGCAGCTGGGTGTTCCAGACCTCCGCCAGGAGACACGTCGCGGTCGCCGTCAGTATCATCGCGGCGAAGTTGCGGGCGAAGCCGCCGCTCGCGTGACCACCGGCCGCCGACGGCGCCGCGTCAGACACGCTTCCTGCCCCGCCGGTGCGCGCGCGCGAGCGCGCCGAGCAGCTCGTCGTCGTCGCCCGCGCCGGCCGCCGCGCCGCCGTCGTCGGCTTCGTCGTCGCGCGCCCGCTTCGCCGCCGGCCGCACCTTCGGCGTGCGCGCCGCGCGCGTCGCCTCCCCCGCCGCGCGCCGCAGCCGCAGCGCCGGCAGCTGCACCTGCAGTCGGCGCACCGCGACCTCGGCGACGAACACGACCAGCGCGAGCAGCAGCAGCCAGACGTCGAGCTCGCGGCGGCCGAGGCTCGCGCGCGGCCCGTCGAGCACCTGCTGCGTGCTCGGCGACACCGCGCCGCCGGTGCGCCGCGCGAGCCGCCGCAGCGCGCGTTCGCCGGCGCGCGCGTCGAGCTGCTGCGACCACTCCGCCGAGTACGGCAGGCACAGCGGCGGCAGACGCAGCGTCTCGTCGCCGATGCGCACGGCCGCGCGGTGCACGCCGGCCTGCGCCAGCGGCACGCGGACCTGCACGACACCCGGCGCGACCGGCCGCAGCACCAGCTCGTGCGTCGTGCCGTCGGGCGCGGTGCGCGTGCCCTGCGCGCGGTCGAGCAGCGCCGCGCGCTCGGCCTCGACCTCGAGCTCGTAGACGCCGACGTCGCCCTCGCGGCGCGCGTCGACGAACACCCCCGCCGTCGAGCCGCCGCACAGCCAGCGCACGACCGTCGCGAAGAAGTCGCCGTAGCCCGACCACGCGCGCCAGTCGCCGGTCAGCTCGCCGTCGGCCTCGCCGAGGAACGCCGCCGCGCGCCCGAGGCCGCACTGCCAGTGCGCGAGCAGCGGCGCGGTGCGTTCGTCGTCGCTGACCATGCCGCGCTCGGAGCGTTCGCGCAGCCAGCCGATCGAGTAACCGCCGAGCGCCGGCACGTCCGCGGGCAGCGCGCCGAGCAGCTGCAGCGCCGGCTCGACGACGACGCCGGTCGGCTCTTCGACCAGCGAGGAACGCGTGACCTGGATCGTCTCCTGCGCGAACACGCGCGGCAGCTCGGTCGCGTCGGCGACGAACTGGCAGCGGCCGCCGCCGAGGCGCGCGAGGTCCTCGAGCAGCTGCGCGTCGCGGCCGGTGTCGTCGCCGAGCCCGATCACCGAGACCGTGAAGCCCTGCTCAACGAGCTCGGGCAGGTAGTCGGCGTACTCGCCCGGCTCCTCGGCGTCGGTCGCGTCGGCGAACAGCACGACGTGCTTGTTCTGCTGGGTCGCGCCGTCGAGCTGCGCGACGCAGGCGCGCAGCGCCTCCTCGACGTAGATGCCGCCGCCGCCGGTCTCGATGCTGCGCACGCGCTCGACGAGCTGCGCGGCGTCGTCGACGGCGCGGCGCTCGACGACGACGTCGGCCGACGTGTCGACGGCGAGCACCGCGACCGCGTCGATCTCGGACAGCAGCTCGATCGCGCCGGCGGCGCCGCGGTTGGCGAGCTGCATCTTGCTGCTGTCGCCGACCCGCGCGGCCATCGAGCCCGAGCGGTCGAGCGCGATCGCCATCGCCAGCCCGAACGCACGCTGCTCCTCGCGGATCTCCATCGTCACCGGCATGACGTCCTCGACCGGCGACAGGTGGTACCCGCCGACGCCGAAGCTCTGGTCGCCGCCGGTCATCAGCAGCCCGCCGCCGAGGTCGCGCACCCACGTGCGCAAGGCGCGCATGCCGCCGACCGGCAGCCGCGCGGCGGCGACGTTCTCGAGCACGACGGCGGCGAACCCGTCGAGCTGCGCGAGCGTCAGCGGCGCCGTCTCCGGCGCGTGCACGACGACGTCGATGCCGAGCGCCTGCAAGGAACCGCTGAGCCGGTCCTCGCGGCCGCCGGGCGTCACGCACAAGACGCGCGTGCGGTCGGTGGCGCGCACGACCGCCAGGCCGCGGTCGTTCTGCGCGATCACGTCGCC
>Ga0070728_10004327_pt1 | contig 14865 bp, 10 predicted proteins | sample tdDd471_FD_66723 | JGI IMG/M metagenome (GOLD analysis project Ga0070728, IMG submission 66723) | Marine sediment microbial communities from the Atlantic coast under amendment with organic carbon and nitrate - tdDd47.1 | ecosystem: Environmental > Aquatic > Marine > Coastal > Sediment | place...
ACCGTACTAGTTGTTTTGCACTATGTTAGTTATTTCATGATGGGTGTACTAAAACTGGTTATTCGAATTAATTATTCTTAAACTTTTAATGATTTTTTTTTTAAAATTGATCTCAAAGTTGTGCATGTTTGTTAGTTCAAAGCAATTTGGAAATATTAATACTGCAAATAATACTTAAAACTAATGATATGAAGACTCAGGCATCTTACATCTTTCGAGTACTAATCCTGTTAGTAATATTATTCATTACCGCATGTAACTCCAACGAAGGAAAGAAGGTTAAAGAGAGACCGAGACCAAACATCCTGTTAATCGTAGCAGACGATTTAGGCTATAGTGATCTAAGCCCTTTTGGAGGTGAAATCAATACACCTACGCTTGATCGCCTTGCTCAGGAAGGTCATGCATTTTCAAATTTCCACGTGCTTCCTACCTGTTCTCCCACCCGATCTGCCTTATTGTCGGGTAATGATAACCATATTGCCGGATTGGGCGTAATGCACGAATGGATTTATCCGGAAATAGTAAATTTACCTGGTTATATTGGGCATCTTTCGGACCAGGTAGCAACGATTCCGGAAATTCTAGATGAAGCAGGCTATAATACGTATATGTCAGGTAAATGGCATTTGGGAGAAGACGATGACCAAAGTCCTTATGCCCGCGGGTTTAAGGAGACTTTTACTTTAGTAAATGGAGGCGGAAGCCACTGGGCCGACATGAAACCACTGTCCCTTCCACAAACCATGATCTATAGAAAAAATGGTAAAAGAATTGAAAAGTTACCCAAAGACTTTTACTCTACAAAAAACTATACTGACTCCATCATTCATTTCATCAATAAAAATATAAATGATGGAAAACCATTTTTTGCTTACCTGTCATATACGGCACCTCATGATCCTTTACATGCACCCGAAAAGTATATCAAAAAGTATAAAGGACATTATGATATGGGCTGGGATTCCTTGCGGATTCAAAGACTCCGGGCTCTGAAAGAAAAAGGGCTAATTTCTACCGATGTAAACAAAATGACGACAAACAGGATGGTACGAAATTGGGCTTCTCTTGATGACGAAATGAAAGATGAATTAGCCCGTGACATGGAGGTATATGCCGCCATGGTGGATTATTTGGATATGTCAATTAATCGTCTTTTTCAATATTTAAAAGAGAATATGCTTTGGGATAATACTTTAATTGTTTTTATGTCAGACAATGGAGCTAACGGAGCCCCGGCAACAGCATATCCTGGTAATTTAGATGGAGAATATCTTGGATCTTTTGATAATGAAACTGAAAACAGAGGACTTCAAAACTCCTTTATCGAAATGGGTTCGGGTTGGGCTCAGGCATCTTCTTCTCCATTTAGAATGTACAAAAGTTTTACCACTCAAGGTGGGATTAAATCGCCCATGATTGTAAAAGCCCCGGGAAGTACAGGCGGTGGTAAATGGAATCGTAGTTTTCTTCATGTCACCGATATCTTACCTACTTTTCTTGAAGCCAGTGGTGCCATATATCCTGCAGAGGTTCAGGGAAGAAGTGTAAAAGCCCCAATTGGAAAGTCTTTTATGCCAATCATATTAGGAGAATCTGCATCTATCCATGAAAATGAAGGAATGGGATATGAACTTTTTGAGATGAAAGCCTACATTAAAGGTGATTGGAAGGTTTTGAGAATGCCTGTTCCTTTTGGTTCAGGAAATTGGGAACTCTTTAACCTGAAGAATGACCCGGGAGAGATGAACGACCTTTCTGCGGAACATCCTGATAAAAAAGCAGAATTATTGAAAGCCTTTGAGAAATATTTAACCCGGAACGAGGTCTTTGATCATAAAGGCAGGTTTGATATTATGTACCGCAAGGCCTATGGTGTGGAGTAATGCAGATAATTACTAGACAAAACAACAACTGATAAAACGTTCAAATTTTGTAAATCGTCAATCACTAATAAGCAATTAACTTATGATTATCGGTACAATTTCATTAATAACCATGTTGTTTTTTGGAGGTGTAAGTGAGTATTTCCTGGTGGATAAACTGGAGAAAGGTGTATAAAAGTATGTTGTTGAAAAAGACCGTAAGAAGGAAATACTTGCCGACCTAAAAGTATCCAAAGAGTTTATCAAAAGTTTTAATAAAGAGAGAAAAGAGGAGTTAAAATCTTTCAAGCAGTTAAATGCTGACAGGAGCACCTCCAGGGAAGAATTAAATATTTTTTTTGATAAACTGATGAAGGAGCGTTTGACCTTTCAGGACAGAGTAATCACAGACAGGATAAATGTAGCAAATAAGATTAAACCTGACGAATGGAATTCAATTATTGAAGCTGCAAAGGAGAATGTTGAAAAAGTAAAGAAAAAAAAACAAAAAAAGATTGATAAGGGAAAGGTCTCCAAACCATTTACAAAAACTGCATTAGCTATCGATAAACATATTTCAGATAGTGATAGAAAAACGAAAGTCCTGAACACACTTGATGCTTTTATCAGCTCCCAAAAGGATGCTGCTGATAAATTGAAAATGATGAATGCCGAAGACAGTGATATCATTAATAAAAAAGAAGCATCGAAAGCTGAATTAATGGAAATTGCTGAGGACTTAAACAAGCTAAGAAAAACTGGATTAAATGAATTGATCACTTTTTATTTTTTAGTAAAAGAGAATACTACTGAAGCTGAATTCGCACCGATAATGAAAGCCTTTAATAAAGAGTTAAGTATTACTGCACATTAAATCTCAAATCGTCATTACGCGTTGAAGCAAAGCATATGTACAAGAGACAAGCAATCTCAGTAATATGATCCCTTTTTTATTATTTTTGAAATCCAATCAATTTTGAATGAGACATCTTTATATTTTATACCAGTTTAATATCAAAATGAGCTAAAGCGAAATTTTGGTGTATAAATGGTTAATGCCGATGTAAATTTTACGCGGCATTAAAAACGTAGTGAATTAATGGCGCAATTTAAATTACAAACGGTATTACTACTTTTTCTACTTTCTTCAATTACCTATAATGCACATGCCGACTTCATCAGCCTGATCAAAGCAGATGAGTGTGAAACCATTATCGAAATATTTATTGAAGAGAATCAGGTGAGGGTTACTTTCGAAATTGGATTGAATGACCTGGAGCATTTTAAAGAACTAATTCCTGATGAGTATTTATCTGCTGAAATTAGGAAACTCCTGGAGAACCAGGATGAAAATCATTTTTATACGGATGTTTTTATCTTAGAAGCCGCCGGGAAAAAGTTAAAAGGCTCACTAAGCAAAAGGGAGTTTATGCCCCGGAAGTACCGTGCCTCTTTATATACCGGTGTGGTTGATACTAACATCAATGTGAGTAAGATGGTGCTTTTTGCTGAGATCGTATACCCGATAAAAAACAAACCAGGTAGAGTATCCATTATTCCTCCAATTGAAGAAGGTTTTAGAAGTACCCTTGCCAATATTGGCTTTATTACCTATCATAAAAAAATCCCTGTAAACGATTTGCGTTACCTGGGGCAGGAGGCTATTTTAAACCTTAATTGGGATGATCCCTGGTATTCGAAGTTTGACAACAGGAACCTTCGCCGGCATCATCAATCCTCTTTAATGTCATTTTTGTATGTCGATCCATATGAAGTGAGGCATGAAGTGTTGGTCAGGCTAAAGGACCTCGAAAATTGGTTGAATCTGGGATACAAGCTGGATGATTATATTGAGGTAGAAGAACTGGACACTTTAAAAAGTAAGATTGCCAATTTTTTAGTTGACCGGAATATTGTTACCATCGATGGTAATGTACATCAACCTATCATCGACAAGATCCATTTTGTGAAATGGTCGCTGGCCGGAATACAAATACAGGAAATCAAAGAACGGATGGATTATTCATCTGCCGTAATCGGGGTTATTTTTGCATACCCGCATGATAGTATTGCCCAAAAAATTACCATCGATTGGGATATGTTCTCAGATAAGATCAGCGAAGTGCCAAACGTTGCCACCGATCCGGCAGGTCCCATGCCATATACCCTTAAGACAGATGATAATGTCATAACCTGGATTAATTACCTCAAAAAATACAAACTACCTACAATCTCCGATGTCCGGGTAAGCAAGCTGACTTTAAATATTATTCTTTACAGTGGGATTTTTCTTGCTGTTTTAGGATTGTTGCTTTTGTTTTTTAAAGGATTAATAAAAAGGAAATTCAATTATAGTGCGGCCATTTTACTTTTGCTTGGGTGTATAATAGCCCTGGGCGGGATGTTTTATGAATACCGGCTAACAGTTCCTTTCGTCAACAAGACAACATTCACTAAACCTGAGGCTTCTGAGTTAGTGACACAACTTTTAAAAAACACTTACCGTGCTTTCGATTTCAGGGAAGAGAGTGATATTTACGATAAATTGGCCATTAGCTACTCAGGTGATTTGTTATCGGAGGTTTACCTGCAAACCCGGCAGAGTATGGTACTCGAAAACCAGGGTGGGATCCAGGTAAAGGTTAAACAAGTGGATGTAACCGGTATTGAGGAGGTTCCTGCAAAGGACCATGGACTTGCATTCAGGTGTAGTTGGCTCGTAAAAGGCGATGTGGGACACTGGGGGCATATTCACCAGCGAACCAATCAATATGATGCAATTCTTTATCTCCGGCTGGTAAATGGTGTTTGGAAGCTATTTGATATTGAAATAATCGAAGAGGTAAGATTATAAATAACATGATCAGGTTAAGCAACATAAAATTTAGATATCCGAAATCCGATTTTAAACTTCAAATCGATGAATTAAGTTTTAAAAAGGGGACTAAAACAGCAGTAATCGGTCCCTCAGGTTTTGGTAAAACAACCATGCTCAATTTATTGGCAGGAATACTTTTACCTGATCAGGGTTCTGTAAATATAAAAGATGTTCAGATCAATGATTTGTCGGATAAGCAGAGAAGGGATTTCAGAATACAGAATATTGGCTTTGTTTTTCAGGATTTCAGGTTGATTCCTTACTTGAATATCCTCGATAATATTTTATTGCCCTTCAGGATTAACAAAGTTTTAAAAATTGAATCCAACTCCAAACAGCTTGCAAAAAATGTAGCAGAGGAATTAGGCATAGCTGATAAGATTAAAAAATACCCGTCTGAATTATCTCATGGCGAACGACAGCGGGTTGCCATTTGCCGGGCATTGTTAAACCAGCCATCAATTATCCTTGCCGACGAACCAACCGGTAATCTCGATCCTGAAAATAAGCGAAAGATCATGGACATCCTGTTTGCCTACGTTCGGAATTACAACTCAATCTTGATAACAGTTACACATGACCATGAGATGTTGAAAGGATTTGAGGAAACAATCAATTTTGCAGAATTTCAGAAGCATTAACCATGAAGCAAAGTTTTTACCTGGCCATAAAATATCTTCAGTTTCATCGTATACGTACGCTGGTGCTGGTGGCTTCGATTGGTTTGATCTTATATTTACCCAACGGATTACAAAGATTAATTAGCGAAAGTGAAATCCAGATGATGGCCCGTGCCGATGCTACTCCACTGATTGTAGGTGCAAAAGGAAATTCCACCGATCTTGTTATAAACACGCTCTATTTCGAACAGCAGGAGATAGAACCGGTAAGTTTGAAAACTGTTGATCTCTTAAACCAAACCGGCTTCGGATATTCAATTCCCATTTTGTCTGCTTTCAAAGCAAGGGAATATCCAATAGTGGGTACAAATCTGGATTACTTCGATTTCAGGAACCTGAACATAGAGGAAGGAAGAACTTTACGTTATGTGGGAGAGTGTGTAATTGGTAGCAGGGTTGCCAGAAGGCTAAACCTTAAGCCAGGGGACAGCCTGATTTCATCCCCAGAAAATTTCTTCGATCTTGCAGGTGTTTATCCATTGAGAATGGAGGTGGTGGGTATATTAAGAACTTCCAATACTCCCGATGATTTGGCAGTGTTCACTGACCTGAAAACGAACTGGGTGATCATGGGATTGGGACATGGCCATGATGATCTGCAGAAAGTTTACGATCCAACCCTTGTGCTTAAACGGGATAGCAGTAATGTAACCGCAAGTGCCAAATTGTATATTTATAACGAAATTAGTGGCAAATACCTTGGTAGTTTTCATTTTCATGGAAACATAGAAGATTATCCCATTACCTCGGTTTTATTTATCCCGGATGATAAAAAATCAGCCACGATACTCAGGGGCCGTTTTGAATCCGGAGCGATGGAAGATCAAATTGTAGTTCCGGGCTTAGTGGTCGAAAACTTGTTGCAGAGTATTTTCCGGATCAAACAGATATTTAATACTGTGTTTATTCTGGTAGGTGTGGCAACACTGCTTATTTTGGGGCTCATTGTCATTTTAACATTACGCCTCCGCAAGGAAGAATTGTACACCATGTTCACCATTGGATCGAGTCGATATAAAATTACCGAGATCATTGGTTTTGAATTAATAATTACCCTGGTGTTAAGCTTAGTTGTTGCAACCATTTTGTATGGAATCACAGGGTATTTTGTGGAGGATTTTATTCGTCAGTTTATTATTTAAATAAAGAAGTGTTATGAAAAATATTTTACTCATTCTTGGTGTTATGTTTTTGTTTTCATGTGGAGATCAAGAGGCTCCGAAAGAAAAAATAGGACAGTCAAAATTACTTGTTACATCTGTTAACTATCCATTGCATTATTTTGCCGAGCAAATTGGCGGCGATTTAATCCGGATTGAATACCCCATTCCTGCGGATGTTGACCCGGCCTATTGGGTACCTGATGAGAATGCCCTGGAAGTATATCAATCGGCTGATATCATTCTTGCCAACGGCGCCGATTATACCAAATGGATGAACAATGTAAGTCTGCCCTCCAGTAGGATTGTTAATACCTCAAAAGAATTTAAGAAATCATACATCGAGCTAAAGGATGTTGCTACGCATAGTCATGGGCCGGAAGGGAAACATGAACATGCAGGATATGCTTTTACCACCTGGCTGGATTTTGAACTGGCAGCAGGTCAGGCTCTGACTATAAAAGAAATCCTTATAGATAAGTTGCCAGATAATAAAACCTTGATCGAGGCCAACTATAAACTATTAAAAAAGGATATTGAAGCTTTACATGAAAGTATGATTAGAGTTGGCAAGGAATTCGATGGCCTGAATATCCTTGGATCTCATCCGGTTTACCAATATTTAGCAGCAGCCTATGGTTTAAAAATTTATAGTGTTCATTTCGAACCGGGTGAAATGCCTTCAGGCGATCAATGGAAAGAGTATGACCACCTGATAGATCACTACCCCTCAAGCATTATGTTGTGGGAAGGTGAGCCCTTGCCTGAAGTAAGTGAAACGCTGAAAGAAAAAGGAATCCAGGTTGTGGTATTTAATCCATGCGGTAACCAACCTGAAAGTGGTGATTTCATTTCAACCATGAAGACAAATATTTTAAATTTATCTGGTAGAGTACAATAAAGTTTTTTCTTGAGGAATCTTCAAGTTACAAACTTCAGCTACCCTCGGTTATTTGCAGCAAATATTCTCTGCTGTTAAAAATGCAACCAATCATTTTTTAAACAACCGTCAAAAACCTGATTACTATCATTCCGGTCAGGAAATTGCATATTATGTGGAATTTGTTTGCAACCTTGAAACAACCTTAAAACTACTAAAGCCATGCATTAACAAAGACATTATATCATTTCCTGACAAATTTTAATTTTGATGTAAAAGCCTGATTTTTAGAATTGACTTATCTTATCTGAAGGAAAAATTTACAATAAACTTAGTTCAAATTAAAGGAACATCAAGTTATCAAGGGTGGTAATGCTTATTTATTTTATTTTTGGAAATTGAATTATTAAAAAAGATTTTACACCTTTTATGAAACATAACCTACACCTTGGTTTTGATATCGGGTCCATTTCTATCAATACGGTATTGATGGACGAACAAAGAAATATTATCGAAAATCGTTACGATTTTTGTCATGGCAAGCCATTCCAACTCCTTAAGGATTTGCTTTCTGATATTGCAAATAAATACCCTGAAAATTCAATTCAGCACATCGCTATTACCGGTACGGGAGGAAAATTAGCACAGGAATTAATCGGTGGTCACTTTGTGAACGAAATAATTGCTCAATCGGCGTCAGTTGCAAAGTTGTATCCGGAGGCAAAAACTGTGATAGAGATGGGAGGTGAAGACTCCAAGCTGATTTTCATGCATGAGGACAAGGATGAAAAGATCAGTCGTCTTTCCGATTTTACCCTCAATAACATATGCGCTGCCGGAACAGGTTCCTTTCTTGATCAGCAGGCAAAACGAATTGGGATTTCCATCGAAAATGAATTTGGCGAATTGGCGTTGAAATCGGAAAACCCTCCACGGATTGCCGGACGCTGCAGTGTGTTTGCCAAAAGCGATATGATTCATCTGCAACAAATTGCAACACCGGTTCATGATATTGTTGCCGGCTTGTGTTTTGCTGTTGCCAGAAATTTTATAAGCAGTATGGGTAAGGGTAAGAAATTCGAATTTCCGATTATTTTCCAGGGTGGTGTTGCAGCCAATATCGGAGTAGTAAGGGCTTTCCGCGAACTTTTACAGACCAAAGATGGCGAACTGATCATACCCGAATATCATGCCTCAATGGGAGCCATAGGTGCCCTGTATCATGTCCTCGATCAAAAAGAATTAGATGCCCCATATCTTGGAATTGATCAACTCCGTGATTATCTTTCAGGGGATCATGCCAAAAGCAATTTTAATGAAGCGCTTACAAAATCTGCCGCAAAATACAATAAGGATGTCTTCCCGATTCCTGAAAATATTGAAAAATTAGACATTTATCTTGGTCTTGATATTGGTTCGCTTAGCACCAATGTTGTCCTAATAGATAAAGACAATCATGTAATTGCAAGAAGGTATTTGCCCACAGCAAGCAAGCCCCTGGAAGCTATTCGGCGGGGCATGTCCGAAATCTACGAAGAAGTTGGAAATCGTGTAAATGTTGTCGGGGCAGGCACCACCGGTTCAGGACGTTACTTGACTGGGGATTTTATTGGTGCAGATATTATCCGCAACGAAATCACTGCTCAGGCCACAGCTGCTATTACCCATGATTCAACGGTTGATACTATTTTTGAAATTGGTGGACAGGATTCAAAATACATCAGTATTGCCAACGGGGTAATTGTGGATTTTGAGATGAACAAGGTTTGTGCTGCCGGCACCGGATCGTTTCTCGAAGAGCAATCAGAAAAACTCGACATCAACATTATTGAAGAGTTCGGAAAGTTGGCGCTCGACGCTGAAAGGCCTGCCAAGTTTGGAAACCGCTGTACAGTCTTCATGGAATCTGATCTTAATTCGCAACAGCAAAAAGGGGTAAAAAAAGATAACCTTCTCGGTGGCCTGGCCTATTCTATTGTCGAAAATTATATCCAGAAAGTTGTTCGCAAGAAAAGGATCGGTAACAATATTTTTTTTCAGGGTGGTGTAACCAACAACCAGGCTGTTGTCGCTGCCTTCGAAAAAGTAACAGGAAAAAAAATTACCATACCTCCTCATTTCGACGTCACAGGCGCCATAGGCGCTGCCATCCTTGCACGCGAATCGATGGCGGAAGGACAACTAACCCGTTTTAAAGGATTTGATATTAGCAAAGTCCCCTACTCCGTTGATAAATTCACCTGTAAATCATGTTCCAATCTTTGTGAAATCAGGAGGGTTAGGATTGAAGGCGAAAAGAAACCGTTGTATTTTGGAGGTCGATGCGAAAAATGGGAAGTTGAGGACCGAAAAGGCAAAGGGCAGGGTATTCCTAATTTATTTGAAGAAAGGAATGCTCTTTTATTGGATGGATATGTTGAAGAGCCAAAGGATGACAGGATCACAATTGGTATACCCCGTGCCCTGATGTTGTTCTATCAACAATTCCCTTTCTGGCGGACTTTCTTTGAAAACCTGGGATTCAGGGTTGTTATTTCACCTGAATCTGACACCCAATTGATCAAGAAATCATTGGGAATGATTGTAGCGGAAACCTGTTTTCCTGTAGAACTAATGCATGGTCATATCCTGGATCTACTTGAAAAGGATGCGGATTTTGTTTTTGCCCCCTTCATTATCAACGCAAAAACAGAGGAACCTAAACCGACGAACAACACAAATTGTCCCTGGGTGCAAACCTTTCCATTTATGGTAAAAGCTGCCATTAATGACGATTCACTTGTCGAACGGATGCTCATCCCAACCTTGAATTTCAAGTATTTTGGGAAGGTATTGAACAAGGAACTTTCCGATTTTATGCATGAAAAATTCGGCGTCTCAAAACGGAAAGTTGTTGAAGCAATCAAAAAAGCAGACAAAGCACAAATAGCCTTTGAAAACAAAATAGTTATACGTGGACAGGAGGTTATGAACACCTTACCCGACGACAAAGAAGCACTGGTGATTATTGGCCGTGTATACAATACGGGTGATCCTGCCCTGAACCTGAGCATGGTGGAAAAATTGATAAACCAGGATGTATTGCCCATCCCGCTTGATTACCTACCCCTGGGAAGCGAGCATATCCTGAATGATTATCCACAAATGTACTGGCCCAATGGACAGAAGATTTTAGCCGGTGCAAGGATTGTTGCACAGGATCCAAGACTTCATGCAGTTTATATGGGAAACTTCAGGTGTGGCCCTGATTCATTTCTTGCCCATTTTGTTCACGAAGAGATGGCCGGCAAACCTTATCTTGAACTGGAAATTGACGAGCATAGCGCTGATGCAGGAATGGTAACCCGATATGAGGCGTTTTTAGACAGCCTTAAAGGCTCTAAAATGGTGAAGAAAAAGAAGCAAAAAAAATATACCCCCGGTGTTATGAGGTCAGATCCCATGAAGAACCGTACCTTATATTTCCCCTACATGAGTGACAGCGCACATGCCATTGCTGCTGCAAGCCGTAGTTGTGGAATGAAAGCTGAAGTGCTTCCCATGCAGGATAAAGTTGACCTTGAACTCGGCCGAAAAAACACATCAGCCCGGGAGTGTTTCCCCATGGTATGTACTACCGGTAATTTCTTAAAAAAACTCTACGACCCTGAAACAGATCCTAAAAAAGTCAGTTTCTTTATGCCCGACCACAATGGTCCATGCCGCTTCGGCCAATATAATAAATTACAGCGTATTATCTTTGATAAGCTTGGCTTTGAAGATGCTGAAATCATTTCACCAAGCAACGATACAGCCTATGCAGATATATCGGGTGGACAGGGGACAAAATTCAGGTTTACAGCCTGGAAAGGTTTTGTTGCAGTCGACTTACTCCGCAAAATGAAGCAGGAAAGAAAACCTTATGAACTGGTTCCCGGGGCAACTGAAAAGGTTTACAGGGAATCGCTGGAAAATGTGATAATATCTTTGGAAAATGGAGCCAAAACCCTGGAAACTGTCTTGCACCAGGCAGCCATTAATTTTGATAGTATTGCCATTTCCAACGGTGAAAGAAAACCTGTGGTTGTGGTGGTCGGAGAGATATTTATGCGCGACAATCCATTCTGTAGTGGCTTTTTAGTCGATCGTCTTGAAAAGTTTGGTGCTGAAACCTTTATGGCGCCTTTCTCAGAGTGGATCAGCTATTCGACTTATAGGTACACCCGCGACAGTTTATGGAAAGGTGATTATAAAGGTGTTTTAAAATCGAAGATCCAGGAATTCTCACAGAACATATCTGCAGGCAAACTGCATAAAGCTGTTAAGGGACATTTTGACGAAGATAAAGACCTTAACATAAAGGAGATGTTGAACAGTTGTGGTGACTATATACACAAACACTATGATGGCGACCCGGCCTTAAACCTGGGAAGTTCGGTACAACTGGTTCAGAAAAACATTTCTGGCATTGCGAATATTCTTCCTTTTACCTGCATGCCCGGAACTGTGGTAGCCTCTGTGTCACATAAATTTAAAAAAGATAACAATGAGCTACCCTATGTGAGCATTGCTTATGATGGGCAGGAAGATGCCTCCATTGATTTAAGGTTACAGGCCTTTTTGCATCAGGCAAAAGAATATTCCGTTCGCTTTGGACACAATAAACCTGAGCACTGGCATTTGGCAAAGTCAGTACAGCAGTATTAAAATCAAATATTTAAAGTTCTCCTTCTTTTTACTTTGGAAAGTGCAAAGGTTGATACAAGGCCAACAATGGGGAATATTGATAACAAAAGGAAAAAATTCTGAAATCCGTGTAGCCCTGGATTAGCGTCCAAAATTCGTCCGGCGACAGAATTAAAAAACACATCCGGAGTATAACCGATCAGGGAGATTAGCCCAACTGCATTTCCGGTCTGGCTTCCCGCAATATTGGTCTCTTCCAGCAACACAAAATATACTCCACGATATGTATTTGACAGATTAAATACCCCTAAAAAAGTAGGCCTAGAAAACCGGACCAGGTGAAAACGAAGACTGAAAATCATCTCGCCGGCCAGACCCAGGCTAAATATAATTAGCCATTTTGTTGTATTGGAATATTGTTTCATCCGCCGAAAGTTTGTGAAAGTAATCTTTCAATCCTCCTTTTATAATTAAGTCCAAATTGTCTCATGTATCAAAAATTGCGGATTTTTGATACACATACCATAAGGTGGAACATTTGAAAGTTGCAATGAGCACTGAAGTAATGATTTATACAGTGCAGATAACCATAATTATATTAAATTACTTAGCTCTGAATTGCTGGCCGAGTTTTTTTTCATTTATCTTAAAAAAAACTAAATCAGATCGAGCACCATGCGTTTTGCGATTTTTTGATAATTAAACTTTTGATAAAGTATATTTTTGTGCCTGGTTAACCCATAGAAACCTAACTTTATAATAAATGAAAAATAGAAAAATTGTACTCGGCAATAAACAGGTCAAATTAAATATGAACAAGAATATTTTTTTTCATATTCTATTCATTTTATTCTTTATTAATCTAAGTACTAATTCATTAGCACAAGAGGAAGCTGAAAAAACAAAAAAATGGAATTTTACAGTTGCCCCATATTTTATATTCCCGGGTATGACCGGGGATGTGGCAGTGAAAGGAATTCCAATGAGTATCGATGCCAGTGTGGGAGATATCTTTGATTACTTAGATTTTGCGTTTATGATTTATGGTGAAGCCTCAACTGACAAATGGACAATCGGCTTAGATGCCCTTTACATGAAACTGGGTCATCAGGCAAACACTCCTATTACTGAGAGAACAGTTGATCTCGACATGAAACAATGGGCCATAACACCAATTGGAATGTACAGGTTTGCACCATGGGCCGAAGCAGGATTGGGTGGAAGGATCAATCACCTTAGCTCAGGAGTAAAGATCCCACCGGGAGATTACATTCTTCCCGGTACTGACTTCTCTGGTGAATCAACCTGGTTTGATCCCATTATTGTTGCCCGGGTTATGGATAATTTTGGCGCGGAAAATTGGCGATTTGGTTTATATGGTGATTTCGGGGGATTTGGAGTTGGTTCAAAATTTACCTGGCAGGCATATCCATTTGTTGGATACAGGTTCTCGAAATTGTTTGAACTTGATCTTGCCTACAGGTGGCTCTCAATTGATTACGAAAAAGGCGAAGGCACTGATTTATTAAAATATGATATGCTGATAAGTGGCCCTGAGATAGGGTTTTTGTTTCATTTTTAGCAAATTGAAGGTAGAATGTAAATTAACAATTCCAGACTAATTTTGTTTTAGGATATACTAAATCCTGCAATTGATCATAAGATACAATCTGTCGAATTTATAATTTAGCTTCGATAAATCCGAATGCTAAAATTGATTTTATATTGAAAGCCTATACAATGAAGCTTAACAAATGCAAAATTAAACAATGTATAAAGGGTGCTTTGTTTGTATTTTTAACTTTTGGGGCCAATCAGCTTCATTCACAAAGCGATAATTACTGGTCCTGGAACTTCAATACACATTCAACCCTGTTAGCCGGATCCGTGGTTGGTGGCAGTGCAGGCCCCAGCTCGGTTTATTACAATCCTGCTTTAATCGATCACGAGAATCTGCCTTCTTTATCACTGAGTGCCAGTATTGTATCGCTTCAATTTTTAAAAGCTTATAATATCGCAGGCGAAGGAATTGATGCAGACAAGTTTATATTTAAGATACAGCCTCGCTTTTTATCCTATAACATACAGAATGAAAATGAAAGAATTGGATTTGAGGCTGCGATCTTATCCCCTGTTTCCGAAGAGGTAAATTATACGGTTCAGCATTTCGATGAAATTGATGTTATTCAAAGAATGGAAGGATTGGAAACGTATTCTGGATATTTGAAATATTCAAGAAAATATGATGATACCTGGGCCGGTTTTGGAGTATCCTATAAAATTTCTGATAGATTTTTCATTGGTGGGAGTTCATTTCTTTCCATAAAACTGCTAAAATATCAATATCGTAAGCAAACAAGGGCATACCAGGAAACAGATACAATTATTGTGAATGATCAACCGGTACCGAAATATATAGCTCAAAGTAGTTTTGAAGAGGAAATGAAGTATTGGGATCTTAGCTTTATATTTAAGTTAGGAGTACAATACAAATCGAAAAATGAAAGGTTCAGTATTGGCGCAAACCTTACCTTCCCTAACATTCGTTTCATCGGTCAGGTTAATACCAGGAAAGCTTTTATGCAAAGTGAAATTTACAATGATATTGATGATGGCTTCACCCCTAATGAGTCCATTGTAGCAATTGAAGAAAACGCCAGATCAAGGGTAAAAGATCCATTTTCTACGGCCATCGGTTTTCAATATTTTACAAAAAACAGGAAAAATATGATTTCTC
>Ga0070728_10004328_pt1 | contig 14865 bp, 19 predicted proteins | sample tdDd471_FD_66723 | JGI IMG/M metagenome (GOLD analysis project Ga0070728, IMG submission 66723) | Marine sediment microbial communities from the Atlantic coast under amendment with organic carbon and nitrate - tdDd47.1 | ecosystem: Environmental > Aquatic > Marine > Coastal > Sediment | place...
CCGCCGCCGTCTTCGCGATGCCCACCGCCCCCTGGTACGCGTGGCCCAGGCCGAAGATCACCGAACTCAGGGCCACTGCCGGCCAGGTGCCGACCACCGGCACGAGAACCGCCAGCAGGGCGCCGCGATAGACGATCTCTTCGCATATCCCCGCCGTGATCGACACCACCGCGAACAGGCGGATCTCGCCATCGGACTGCGGGCCGAGGGACGCGACTTCCCCCGCCTGGCGGCTCATCTTTCGCAGTGCGTCGGGCTTGCGGAGCAACACGACCAGCTGTCCGATGAAGAAGACGGCCGTCGCCACGCCTAATCCGACCGCCAGCCATTGCCAGCCATCGGTAGCCGGGACGAGTCTGAGCGCCTCCAGGCTCCGACCCGCGGCCAGCCACCAACCGGTGAAGCCCAGAGCCAGCGTCCATTCCACCGCCAGAATCCAACGGTAGGTACGGGTCCGGGCGTCGGTACGCCCTTCTTCGATCCAGCTCACCAGGCGCCGGAAGTCCCAGATGCCCACCAGGGGCACCGCCACGGCCAAGACCAGAATCAGGACCAGTCCGTAGATGTCGAACGATTGTATGCTCATTTCATCCGCCTTTACGGGAATCGCCGCCGCCGCGTCCTTTGATTGGCAGCAGCGCCAGGGTCAGGGAGAGGTGTTCGTCGTCTTCCGAGGGATCGGGGCAGCTGGACGCCTCGGTCTGCACCAGTTCCAAGATGGTCTCAAGGTACCCGTTGATCTTAGCCAGGAGTTCCGGCGACGCCCGCAGGTGAAGCCGCGCCGCGAACAGGTTGCGGTCGTTCCCCTCCCGGCGTCCGGTCCGGTCGCGCAGTGCCGCCTCCAGGTCGCGCTCGGACATCCGGAATGCAGAGGCCATGGCCTTGACGGCGTGGTCGATGGCCTCATCCTCGCCGGCCGGGGCCTCGACCTCGAACCGGTCGGCCGTCGGGCCGAATAGGGCCTCGTGCCGCTTGCCCTTGGGGCGCGTGCCCGCGCGCTTCAGGAACCCGGCCTCTTCGAGGATGCCGACGTGGTGGTAGAGCGAGCCCGCCGTCCGACCCATGAGCCTCGCCATGTCGGCGATGGCCAGGGCGTCGGCGTGCGTGAACAGCCCCAAGATCTCTAGCCGGAGGGGCGAGGCCAGCGCCGCCCTTTGGTCAGGTCGGTCGGCCGTCATGGTTCTTCCTCGTGTCTTGCTCATGGGATACATGATAGGCCATATATTTAGTTTTGTCCATGTTTTTAAATAAATATTTGCTATGTTTTTAAATACATGGCATTCAGTAGCTTCACCGTTAACACCTCGTGACAGCGCAACTAACAAGCAACTAACCGTTCTTCGTCTAGATCCTCCGCGTGACCTCACCCTCGTAGAGCCAGGTCATGGCGAGAACTGAGTATCCGGGGAACGACCCAATCCTCGGGCGCCGGTTGCGAGCGCCGCCAGCAGAAGCACACAAGCGGCGACAATCCCGACCTTCCAGAAGGTCAGCAGCGCGAGAACTACCAGTACGGCGGAGCGAACAAAACTGCCATATCGGGGGCCGCCCGCCTGGTGACAGCGCACGCCGGAATAGAAGATGAGACCACCAACCACGAGACACAGCACCACTCTCGACCAAGGAGCCAGCCCCTGCACCGCAGCTACCGCCAGAAACAGAATGAAGTAGGCGACCCAGATGAGAAAGCCCGCCATGAACGTGACCGCGGGAACGACGAATCTTGCTTCCACCAGCGCACTCCTCCTCTTGCCTGCCCGAACCTACCGGCGCACATCGTGTTTAGCATATTCTGCAAGAACCCGCACCCGCGGATCGCACCATAAGCCGGGCAATCCGGTTTCAGACCTGAGTTGCGAACCCTCCCGCCCACACTATCATGTGGAAGTTCAACCGTAACAAAAACCTATACCAAGGAGCATAGATCATGATCAGAGCCTACGCGGCGAACCAGGCCGGCTCCGCCCTCGAACGTTTCGAGTACGACCCCGGCCCCCTGGACGCCGAATCCGTGGAGATCGACGTGATCGCCTGTGGCCTCTGCCACTCCGACCTCTCCATGCTCAACAACGACTGGGGCATGACCACCTACCCGTTCGTGCCCGGCCACGAGGTCGTCGGCACCGTCGGCCAGGTCGGTGAGCGTGTCACCTCGCTCAAGCCCGGCGACACCGTCGGCGTGGGTTGGGTATCGCGCAGTTGCATGACTTGCCCCCAGTGCCTACGCGGCGATCACCACCACTGTGCCGCCGGCGAGGGCACCATTGTCGGTCGCCACGGCGGCTTTGCCGACAAGGTTCGTTGCCACGCTGCGTGGGCGGTTCCCTTGCCCGACGGTGTGGATGCGAAGAAAGCCGGACCGCTGTTCTGTGGCGGTGTGACCGTTTTCAACCCCATCGTCGAGTTCGACGTCCAGCCCACCGATCGCGTCGGCGTCGTCGGCATCGGCGGCCTCGGGCACATGGCCATCCAGTTCCTAAACAAGTGGGGCTGCGAGGTCACCGCCTTTACCTCCACCGACGCCAAGGCCGAAGAAGCGCGCAGCATGGGGGCCCATCACGTGGTCAATTCGCGCGATGATAGCGCCCTCGACGCGGTGGCCGGACGCTACGACTTCATCATGTCCACGGTCAACGTGACCCTGCAGTGGGACAAGTACCTCGCCGCCCTTGCTCCTCACGGCGAGCTGACGGTTGTCGGCGCGGCCCTGGAGCCCATTCCCGTGTCTTCCTTCTCCCTTATCATGGGCCAGAAGAGCGTCCGGGGCTCGCAGGTCGGATCCATCAGGACCACGGCCAAGATGCTCGACTTCTGCGCACGCCACGGCATCGAGGCCGTCACCGAGCAGTTCCCCCTGAGCGAAGCCAACGCGGCCCTGGAGCACTTGGGCGCAGGCAAGGCGCGGTACCGCATCGTGCTCGAGAATGATTTTGGTTAGAGGCCGAGCGGTGGCTTGAACCCGATAGCTGTCGTTCAAGACCCCGGAAAGATTCGCCGCTCCCCGCTGGGTAGCGGGAGTTTATCCGGGGTTTTTCTTTCCCTGTCTGCCGGCTTGAAGGTGACGGACCCCGCGAGGCAGAATGACGATAGTCCTAGCATATGCCTCGCGGCTTCGTAAGGCGTCTTCCCATTGTGAGCTCCGTGACAAGCGGCCTCGTTGTCTGGAAACTCTCGCCAGGGGACGCTCAATCGATTCTACGTGAATTGACCTTCCCGGTGCTCACACAAGTGCAACCGCAACCGCCATTCCCATCCCGAAGAACAGGTGGTTGGCCAGACTGGAAAGGGGAGCCCTGATGCCATCGGGAGCCCGCCTGCCATACAAACCCAGCCCCATGGAAGGATAAACAAGGAAAAGGGAGGCTACTGTCGTCGCTAAACCATAGGCCAGCGCCCACAGGGGCGACACAGGCTCGCCGACCCACAGATCCCAACCGAGCACGAAGGGAACCGCGAGCCCCACGCCGATGGCGTAGTGCGTGAGATAGCCGTAAAGCAGTTCGTTTGCGACCGGCTCCATTTCGCCAGGATGGCGATAGCAAAAGCGCCCGCGCGCCCACCCCGCGGACATTCTCCCTATCATCTTCACGTCGATTCCCGAGAGCAGCCCGGATCGGGCAAAGAGATGATTCAAAGCATCCATCGCTGCCGTCCCCAACACTCCGGCTGCGATCCCCGTTGCAATCAGATTCATGACCCCTCCAATGCCCCTGCTCAAATCCACCGACCTGCCTCCAGTTCTATTACCACATCCAGAGTGATGATTCGACTGATATCAACGGCGCCTGGGCCATCGAGGATGTCATTGGTCTTCAATGGGGAAGGCGGAGAGCGGAGGGGAAGTGCGTAAAAAGTTCTGGAGCGGGCGACGAGGGCTATTGCCGGGGGCGCCTGGCCTAAGCGCCGCCGGCTGCACGGGCGGCCGGAACGAGTGCAGCGGACGAGGGACAGCCGGTTTCTAGAGCATGTTGAAACGCGCCGCCATGCCCGTGGCGTCGTCGGTGTTGATGGTGTGTCGGACTTCCACGTCGTTGAGAGTGAGGTTTGGGATCCAGAACTGCCAGGCGTCGTTGCCGCCCAGGGTACCGGGCAGATTGCCGATGCTCTGGTTCAGGTCCGACTTGACGGCCTGTAGCGCCCCCCGATCGGACATGGTCGGACTCCAGACCGGCTGGGGAGTGTAACGACCCCAGATGCCGCGCGCGGGTTCCAGGAGCATGATCTCCTGATAGTCGTCCAGCGAGTTCCAGTCGCCGCGGACGGCCGACGCGAAGCGCACCATCTGCCGGAAGGGGATCTGGTTCATGACCGCTTCGAGATAGCGCCCGCGCATGCCGACGGTGTCCTCGCGGAAGGGCTTGACCGCGGACCACCAGGCGGACAGACCGGCATCCGGCCCGTCGGCGAAGGGCAGGCCGTAAGAGGTCAGCTTGTAGAGTTCCGTTCCGACCGGGATGTCCACAACGGTGTACATGTAGTCCAGGAAGGCGGCCGCCACGTCGTCCGGCACATCACGCTCGGGATCGAAGTTCTGATTGATCATGGGGTGGCCCTCCATTAGCAGACTCGCCTGTGATTGTTAGGCGTAGTCCGGCGGTGTGGGATCGGTGTGATGGCGAGTCCACACAAACTATATCCGGCTATTTACGGTGTCAATGGGGCGGCGCATACCTGTGAGCGCTTGACTGGTAGCCCCACTGCGAATCCGCAAACTTGCCGTCGAGACACTCACGCAAGACCGTCCAGCCCACAGCTGGAACTCTCTTCCGAGTTCACAGCTGCCAGAGTCCGTGGTGGATACCGCCCTGGATGTAGATAGCGAAAGTGCCGTGGCCGGGAAGTTCCATCGGCGGGTGCGCGATCTCGGCACCCGCAGCGGCGGCGGCCTTGGCTGCGGCCTCGACGTCGTCCACCAGCAAGTAGGGCCGCACGACCGGTTCCTCGGATTCGTGCATGGGAGCACGCACTCCGATCAGCCCGCCACTGGCCAGGGTCGCGGTTCGGGCGTTGCCCAACCCCGCCTCGGGCTCACCGAAAGCCACGCCGTACAATTCCTCGTAGGTCGCGCACACGGCGTCGACATCGGGGGTAACGATCTCGAGATACTGGATCTGCATGAGGCCTCCTGGGTTTGCATGAGACGGAAGCGGTTTGGAAACCACTCTACTGACGGGGAAAGAACTCGTCAGCTGGTGTCGAATATAGCATTGAAGCTCGCACTCCAGGATGGGCGGCCAAGTATTCCGCTACTATATTGCGGCCAATAGAGTAGCCGGTCCCGCGCGGGAACTCGGTACCGATGCCTACAAACCACGCGAAGTAGTTATACTCCGGCTGAAACCATTCCTGCTCCGCCCTGGCCCGCCAAGGCGCAAGTTCCTCATCGGGAATCTGATTCGCCCACGGTGGATCCTCCCCCGTCACCTCCATGCAGAAGTGCTCGGCCAGCCCCTCGCTGATGATCGCTTCGAACAGGTTCGTACCGAACCCAACTGTCCGTTTCCGTAGTGTGTGATGGTACTCGTGGGCGATTGTAGCGACCATTTCATCCGCAATACTCTTCTGTAGGCGAGGGTGATCGGGATCCAGCAGTATGTAGATCTGCTCCCCATTTGGAGCCACCCCGCTCATCCCTTTCTCCGGAAGAGTCCTCTCTGGGAAGACGAGCACGCGAAACTCTACGTTCTCCACCAAGACAACCGCGTCGATCTCGCGAACCGCAAGCTTGATGCGATCGATGATCAGCGGCCTCAATGAATCCACGCTGGCAGTGTTCCGATGAAAGCAAATCTGATTGGTGCCCACCGAGTCTACCAGCGCCACATCATCCTGATCGAGATTCGAGCCATACGCAGGAAGCAGACCTTGGGACGTAGATAAACCGACAACTGACAAGAGCAATACAAGTCTGGCTAGCGCACTCATGGATCTTCCCCTACTGCGAACTACAGTACTGTCATCCTGACGCTTCGGATCAGTGGCAGGACGTTGGCCCTATCCGTTGCAACTGCTTGTTATCTGTCAATCGAGAGCTGTGCTTAATCAAACTGGCGGATGAGCTCGGTAGCGTCGAGGCCAGCTCTTGCTATGGCGAGCGGCTGCCGCCCCTGCTCGCCACCGCCAGCTCGCCGTGGCGCCAAATCACTGCGCCTACGTTTGTACTGCCCGAACAGCCATTTATCGCCGACGCAACTTCCTTCTGACATATGAGCCGGTCATGGTCACACGACTCTTCAGTTACCATACCCTGCAGAACAGGCAACGCCTCGGGCGAGCCGAGTTGGCCCAGCGCCCAGATGGCTCGGTTTCGTTCCGAAATGCTCGCTTGTTCGTCGATCGCAACTGAGATCAATGCCGAAACAGGGTCGCCATCGAAACGTGCCTGAGCGTTCGAAACCGCACCGTTGACCCCAAGACCGATGACCAGGCAAAGCCCCAGAAACCCGACGATTGGCAGACCAATCGCTGCCACGGTGATCTTGCGCCAGTGTTTGCCCAGGAATGCATGCATGATATTCCCTTTCGTCGGTCACGATACCGGCGCAGGTCTACGCTCCGGTTTCACAACAGCGCCCTGGAGCCAAGCTGCGGACAGTGCCGGCGCGTAGCTGGCGCAAGCCAGATGGGTGACAGCGCCGACGGTCAACTTCGACGGTAGGCTAGGCGACAGTTTCCTGAAGCATGAGTAGGTTACCACACCCATCTTCGAACATATTCTCCAAACCCCATTCCAGCTTGTCCAGATCGGGACGTATCTTGATTCCTGCTACCTTCAGCCTTTTCATCTCTTCAACCACACTCTTGACGGTAAAGACCATTATTGGCAGGTTCGCCTCAAATGCAGCCCTTTGATAAGCCTCGGCGAATGATCCTCTACACGGCTCCAGCAGCAATGCCGTTCCATCGGGATCCTCGGCGGACACCACAATAGCCAGGCTTGCCTCTTCATTGAATTCCTTTGATATGAACCCCAACTTAGACGTGTAGATCCCATGCGCTTCAATCGGGTCCTGAACCGGCATGCTTACCAGAGAGACTTTCATTGGGCTTCCTTTGCTAGGCTGTGCTTGTCCGCCAAACGTGGGCTTCAGCTTCAGGCGTGGATGCGCGGCCGGTGCGTTAGCAAAAGGCGTGACAGGGTGGTGGTCAGCTTGAATGGCTTCTCAGGCTGTCAACCATGCGACCGCCTCTTCTTTCGACCGAAACACCCCGAGAACAACATCCCATTGGTCCTCGACGAAGACACCCCACATCCTGTTCATCCCGAATTCCAGGTCGCGAGCAACAAGTATGGCCAACCTGCTCGAACCAGCTTCCTCCCGGCGAGCGCCACATTGAGTAGCCAATGCCCGCACTTCATTGATGGTCAGCGTACCGGCGTCCAGTTCCGTTTGGTCGACAAGTGTCGGCGTGCCTGGCGTCCAGGATTCATGTTCGAGAACAGCCGCCAGACATTCTCCATAGACCCGAAGCTCACAAAGCCCAGATTGCTTCACTTCCAAATAGCTATCGCGGCTCTCGATCGTGTATTCCATAGTTTGCCCCGTCTCCTTCAAGCGGCCTAACGTTGGCTTCAGATACGACGGCGGTTGGGGACCGCTTCGCGCAGGCGGCCGGACAACCCTGGCGCCCCAGGACACACCAAACGACCATCACCTAGGGCTCAATCGTCGCGATGGCCTCCTCGAATGCCCGGTTGAACTTCTCCGCGGCGCCGAGCATTAGAAAGTGGTCAGTCCCCTCCAGCACGATCGCCTCGAAGGAGTGCATGTGCCGCCGGTTCGCCTCGGTGTCGACGGGCCACAGGTCGGCGCACACACCCACGACCGGCAGGGGCAGTTCTTCGAAGACCGCCGGCCCCGCCCCGGTGATCCACTGGACCATGTACTCACGCATCGCGCTCACGGCGATTTCCTTGGGCGCGGCCGCCATATCGGCCTGGATCCACTCGGCCAGTTCGGCGTCCGTGTCCGGCCGGATCATCGCCGCGGCGAACTGCCGGCAGGCTGCGGGGAAGTCGGCCTCCAGCGGGGCGACCATTTCCGCCGCATGCTCCTCGGTGACGGGGAAATCGAGATTGTGAAGCGAGTCGACGCCTATCAGGCCCAGGACCCGGCCAGGTAGCAGGCGCGCGGCCTCGGCGATGACCAGCCCTCCCATGGAGTGGCCCACCAGGATCAGTTGGTCTCCGCCGACGACATCAGCCACCGCTCGCACGTCCTCGCCGAAGGAACGCATCTTGTAGTCCTTGCGCCCCGCGCCCGAGTGGCCATGGCCGGCCAGGTCAACGGTGACGACTCGGTGCCGAGCGGAAAAATGCGCCAACTGCTCGCGCCAGTACCGAGCGTCGCAGCTCCAGCCGTGGACCAGGACCAGCGTCGGCTCGCCACTGCCGTGAACCTCGTAGGCGATGGGCGTACCGTCGATCGATGGAACGACGCCGCGAGTTCCCGCACTGGCTGCGGTGGCCGCAACGAAGACGCAGCCGAGGATGAAGCAAAGGAAAGGAATCGTACGAGTGGACGCGCGTTCGTGGGTCATGTCTGCTCCTCCGAGATCATTCCGCTGTGTCGCCAACGTCGGCGGCAAGCATTAGTTAGGCATTGGGCCCCACTATCCAATACAATCCAGCACCAGCCCCTTTCTCTCAAACGGCCTAAACCAACCCCATACCAGGATAGCCGACCAACCCGCCATAAAGAGCGCCGAGATGTACATTGCGAATCGATACTCTTCTCCCGCGCCCAGAAGGCCGCACATCATATTGGGGACCCCAACACCTTTGGCTATGAGGAACCAATTGATGGCAACTACTGCATCTGCGATTGCTCCGATCAGAAAACTCAGCTTTAGAAGTTGATAACCCCTGGCCGCCATATACTCACGCCCCTGCTCTTCCCAGTTCAGAGTACACCTAACGTTGTCCTAAGCTGCAAAGTCGTTTGGCGCGGCCATGGCCCCGCCAGGGCTGTGACAAGCGGCCTCGTCGGCTGGAAGCGCTTGTTATATTCATTTTTCGTTCGGCCAAGGATAGGAGAATGATGTCGCCATCTTGTCGATGAATCGGATGGCGTTCGCTACCCCGTCTTCCGCCTGGACCTGCACACTAACAGCTCGTGCGGCAGAAATGATTGTCTGGTCTGTCATAACTTCCTCAATGTCCGCAGCCATTCTCTCAGCCGTCAGTTTCGCAGAACCCACCATTCCCAGATATCTGCCTATACCTCGAGCCTGCACGATTGACCCATGGAACGGCTGGTCACCTTGTGTGGCGCAAACGATTGTCGGGCAGCCGGCTCGAATTCCGGCGGCGAGGGTGCCTGCCCCGCCGTGATGAACAACAGCCGCACATTGCGGGAACAACCAGTCGTGCGGGCACGAATCAATTTCGTAGATGTTCTCCTCCGCCCAAGCGTAAAGGCGTTTACCTTCGTTTGTCGACGTATCGAGAGATGCACGAGTCAGGCCGGCCCAACCTCCCAAGAGCACACCCTTTACTCCAGCGATCTGCAGGCTCTTGATCGCTAAGGTCGAGAGCGACCGACAGAACTCCGGGTTGCCCTTCATGCTGCCGAAACCGATGTAGACCGGCCTGTGCTTGAGGAAGTCGACGAGTTCAGGCGGGGGCATGTACTCGTCGCCGCTCGAGAGAAACCACCAACCGCTCATGACTTTCTGGGCAGGCCAATCCGCAGGCTGAGGGCACAGACTCGGAGAGACCGCGCAGATTTGCGGTAGATCGTGTGGCCATACCTTGAAGCGAGATCCATCGGTGTAGGTGGCGAGTGGAAGGCCACACATTTCACGCATTATGTCGAACTTGGGCTTGATCGTTTTCGGATAACTTAACGCCTTGATCTTGTAGAGTGTGCGGTTGAGAAACTTGGGGACCTTTCCCAGCTCCATGGTGAACAGTGGATAATCAGCGGTCGGGTGATTGACCTGCAAATCAAACGTGACCACAGGAATTCCTAGCGCCTCAGCAAGACACATGTAAGGGCCGTATATCAAGTTAGTTACGACGAGCATGTCGGGCTTGAATTGCTGCGTCGCCTCCAACGCGCTCATCATGTCAGCTTTTTGCATGGCCACGTATTCGGGACTGTTCAAATACGCCTTCGCAAATTTTGCCAGTCTGATAAAACCACGGACAGAACGATCCGAAAGGTCCGTTCGTCCAAACATATTTTCCACAAATTCTGCCACATTCTCTTCGGCAATCACGCAATCAATGCCATTGGCCTGTATCAGATCTGTCGCAGGAGGTGTAGCAAACACGAGTACATCCCGACCCACCTCCTTGAGGCCCAGCGCCAGTGACGTGACGGGCTGCAGGTCACCCCGACTGCCCCAAGCTGCGATCATAACGCGCTTGGGTGATGTCATTGGACTACTCCGTTCGACTGGCCTGCCGTTGTACCAGTCCAGATTGAAAGCTCAGCAGCGTGAAGCCTCTTTGAATCCCCGTACGCCGAGAATAATCGAAATGCTGCTGCGGTCACACTTTCTCCTTGGATATAACGTTGGCTTCAGCTGCGAAGTCGATTGGCGCGGGTCTGGCGCCAGCCAGGCGCTTGACAGTCGGCTTTATCGGCTGGAAGCAATTGCTAGACGGACTCCAATACCGGCTCCTAATCACTGCCCAAACAGTCTATCAGATCCAACCGAAGGAGTCGAGATTGGCGCGCCGTATTCATTTGGCGACCCGGAAGGACAACCAACGCCACTGATTGAGCATGACACGCAAGCCCGTAATCCTGGCCCATCGCGGATCAAACTTGCTGATTCAACTAATAGCCCTAGATTGCCGTGAAACTCGCTGGAAACGGATGCCTATTCTCGAGGAGAACCATTGTGACATACCCGAGGACCTTTTCACATATAGGGCTGTCCGTCACGGACCTGGACAAAGCCGTCGACTTTTACACCAACGTCCTTGGCTGGTACGTGATCATGCCGCCTACGGAGATCGTCGCAGATGATTCGGCTATCGGCGTGATGTGCAATGACGTCTTCGGCGAAGGCTGGGGTCGTTTTCGTATCGCCCACTTGGCGACAGGCGATAAGATCGGTGTCGAAATATTCGAATTCCGCAACGCCGAGAAACGAGAAAACAACTTTGAGTACTGGAAATCCGGTGTCTTTCATTTTTGCGTACAAGACCCTGACGTCGAGGGCCTAGCTGCGAAGATAGTGGATAGCGGTGGCAAACAGAGGATGCCCGTGCGCGAGTATTACCCGGGGGAGAAGCCGTACCGCATGGTGTATTGCGAAGACCCCTTCGGAAACCTTATCGAAATCTACTCTCACAGCTATGAATTGACCTACTCCGCGGGAGCATATCAGGAGTGAGGCAGCCCCGTAGCGCCAGAATCGCAGTCTAGCAAAGGGCCTTCGTCGGCTGGAAGCCCTTGTTAGACTGTGTTTCGCGTTCCTTCTACTTCCGACGTGCTCTCACCAATTCGATCCTAGAGTTCCATACCGCTAAGACGCATTGCAGAGTAGCCCAAGGCAAGTGCACCCCAAAGGACATATCCCCAAGCCTGCCCAAGAACCACTCCTATACTCCAGGAAACAACCAACGGAACAACAAGTATCCAATCTGCCCAAGCTAATCCCAAAGCCGATCGAAAATGGGTTTCGTCGCGCCAGTCCTCTCCTTTGGCGACGAGGATATCTTTTGCCTGCTGGCTGTTTGGCCTAACTAGCATTACAGACTGGGCCAGTACGAGCGGCGCCAAGGTAATCGCGCCAAAGACCACAAGTAACCACGTTACAATCGTTGGCTGCAATTTCCTGGCTCCTCTCTCGAAATTGCATGCTGTCTAACGTCTGTTTCAGCTGCAAAGGCGTTTGGCGCGGCCCTGGAGCCAGCCAGGGCATGACAAGCGGCTTTGTCGGCTGCAAGCGTTTGTTAGATTGTCCGTCTAGTCATCTGACGCCAAAACAGCCCCTTCGCTTCCCTTGCATTAGAGCGGCCATTTTGATTTCCCACAGCTTACTCTAATACATCAACCGAAACATGTTGAAAAGTTACGTGATTCTGTACAGACCTAAAACTCTCCTTACCAAGCGTCAACGTACCAGCTCGAAATGGTGCTACTTCGTATACATATACAACCTTCTGGCTGAAACCACTTACACAGGACTCCCCCAAAAAGCTCCTGCTAGTCGAAACAACACGCACGTTGGCGACCTCTCCGATAGCAAGCTCTAGCTCGTCCCATTGCGACGTACCACCAAACAGCGATTCAGAAAAGCCTACGACCGTAAGTTGGAAAGATTCGCCAACTCGAATACTATCAGTGTCGGGTATCAGGCGTATCGTTTCTGCCAACTCCGGCGCTGGAGCAACTAAAACGCTAATTGCATTGGAGCGGATCTCGCGATTACCCAGCTGGAGCGAGTATGGCCCAATCTTCGTATGGCCGACCTCTGTTGGTTCGAAACGGAATGACTGAGTTGTGAACACAACTTTGGAAATAGGACTAACAAGCGTCTCGTCAATTCGTTGCGTCGGTGCCCCAGCATCTGCTGTCGGCAACGACTTGAGCAAATCGTCCACTGAGCTGCCGACCAAAGACAGATTGAATTCGATACAGTCGTCAAGATTCACTGCGTCCTGCCGAACACGCAGAATTAGGCGGAGGGACTCGTCGTCAGGCGCCTCGCTATAGGCAGTCCCAACCACGAGAGACAGGATTAGAAATACAAGCACTTGCCGAAACACAATCCAACCTTTCTGATATTCGCGGGCAATCAACGACAGCTGGTTTCTGCTTTTCCAATCTAACGTCGACTTCAGCTGCAAAGGCGTTTGGCGCGGCCCTGGAGCCAGCCAGGGGCATGACAAGCGGCTTTGTCAGGTAGAAGCTCTTGTTAGGTGAACCACCCGAGCCACAAAAACCGACGCCGATTACTTGTTGTGTCGACTTCGCCTCATTTCATCAATAGCAAAACGTGAGATACCGACAATAACATTCCGTAGATCCCTAAACTCATTTTTCCACCCTGTCCACCGAATTGAGATCTTAGGGTTATCCAAGACTTCAATCAATGCCGATGCGACAAAGACTTCCGAAATAATGTCCTTCAAATCCGCCGTGAAGTGACCTGGGATATACAAATAGTCAACCACCCCACCTCTTACTCCAAAATCAATCGCCGAACTCAAGGAACTTGCCACGAGGCAGATGAAAGCTACTTCACACCAAAGACTCTGGCGGTACGTCATCGAATAATACCTATAAAGTAGCGGCGCGCTAATCAGTAAAAATACGGACAGAATCAGTGCGGGCAAAACCACCGGAGCAGATCCAAAAGTGGCAAATATCCAAGGCCCCGTCACATTGGTCACCTGAACCAGGTGCAAACGATTTAATACAATTGGTATCGACTCACCAACTGGTATCAGCGAAAGCGACGCGATTTTGCCAGCATGATCTGCTGCAACCAAGGCAATTGCCACCGCAATCAACTGCGCCATACTATGACTGCGCGTCAAGAACTTACTTATGAGGACCATGAAGCAACCAACGATGTAGAAGAATACTGCCGGCCAAATGAGATTGATGCCTATTGGCGCGACATCAAAACCTGCACGCAAAACCGCACTAAGCGAATACAAGAGCCACCCGAGCAGGAACATTAGTTTGTAGATAGTCGGCCTCAGAAAACGCCACATTACCGACATGGCCAGCTCACGTTCTTTGGACCCCACATAGGATTTTGGTCACCTAACGTCTGCTTCAGCTGCAAGCGTGTTTGACGCTCGCCAAGCGCGTACCGAACGCGCTTGTCAGGTGCAAGCGATTGTCAGGTCACCAACCCCGAAATTCGGTGTACTAGTTTGATGCCGCTCACAGCAAGAACGGGACGAACATCTTCGTCCGACCGATGTACTCACCATACGCCGCCCCGAAGCGATCTATATTGAAGCGTTCTTCGCACCGCGCAGTAAAAAACCATAAGACCGTTGCCACTAGAGCCAAAGCAGCGCTGACCAAATCGCACCCCTTGAAGAACACGCCCCATCCCAGGAGCAGGAGCGATGAGTATAGCGGGTGTCTGATGAATCGATACACTCCAACCTGTACCACTGTCTGCGTATCTTCCAATAAACGAGATTGGGCTTGGCCAACTACTCTCAGTAGATAAAGACCATGAATCGCGAGTGCAGTCGATACTACGATAATGGTCCAAGAGACTACTTGCGCAGGCGAGAATGGCTCACGAAACCACCGCCGAACGTTCCAAACAACGAGCAATGCTAACGATTCGAAGGCAAGGAAGCGGTATAGGCCGTAACTTAGCCGCATGCGCCAAGCATGAAACGAGGCGACCACTGCAACTGCAGTGAGCACGACAAACAACAGCACATTCAGCGGATCTGTCATCCGTGTTTGTTCCCTCCGTACCAACTCGGAGAATGGCTCGATGTTTCAGGCCCGCAACGATTGGCCTAACGAATCGTTAAGCTGCGGGCTGGCCTGGCGCGGCATTGGCACCATCCGGCTCCGTGACAGGACAGATCCGTTAGCTTCAACGGGAAGTTAGACCACAGGCCGCGTCCTGAGTCTCCAGGGCGCAGGACTCGCACCGGTCCCTCCCGCATGCGCAGTACCGGACCAATTGTCCCGCACCGCCGACGCCGAGTCAACCGACCGACAACCGGCGGCAACTGCGAGCCTGACCTCGACCACCGCCTCCCGCGGCCGCCGGGCCCCCGGGAACGTCCGTGCTCGAGTCCGACAAACTGGCAACACCGCCCGGGCGATGCGGGCGAACAGGGCATCGCCGTTGAATCGCACGGCGGTACGCCGGTTGAGCACGTTTCTGGATGACCTGGCCAGGTTGTCCATGGGA
>Ga0070728_10004329_pt1 | contig 14864 bp, 5 predicted proteins | sample tdDd471_FD_66723 | JGI IMG/M metagenome (GOLD analysis project Ga0070728, IMG submission 66723) | Marine sediment microbial communities from the Atlantic coast under amendment with organic carbon and nitrate - tdDd47.1 | ecosystem: Environmental > Aquatic > Marine > Coastal > Sediment | place...
GGTTCAGGGTCCGCCCGGCACTTTGAAATACCTGCCATCCTGCGGTCTGCTGAACAAACAGCAGGGCATCGGCTCCTTCAAAGCGACTGACGTCCTCAAAGACAAAGGCAGAGCTTTCGCTGCGCCACCGGGCGCTGCGCAGAGTTTCGCCATGGGCATCGGGACAGCGGACCAGATACATGGAAAAGGGAGATGTTTTGAACACCAGACCGCCATGGGGAGAAATCGTTACGGCTCCGTCCCCGGGGGACGCAATGGGGGTCAGCGCCCCACTTTCCATGGAAAGCTGATACATAAAGGTCAGAGGCTCTGCGTCAAGGGTTTCCGGGCGTTGCAGGGTTTCAAAGGCTGCGGCGATGGACACACTCCAGCCCCAGACAACCAACATCCCCAGCACCAGCGGCAGTACCCTGCGCAATCTCACCGATTATTTGCTCCTGCGGGCCACATCAACCAGCGCCTGTCCAAAGGCTTTGCGAATGCGGTCCACTTTTTTCATGGTTTCCCGCACCGGTTTCGCCATTTCAATATGGATAAAACGACCTTCCGCCGCGTTTATGAGGTTTCCCTGCACGTTGGTGGTGCCGCCCAGCCCCTTGCCCGAGGCCCCGTACACCACAACCTGCATACCCTTGGGATTCCATGCTTTTTTCAGCATGTTCGACCATATCTGGGGCGAGCGTCTGCCGTCGGAAAGAATGACATCCTCATCGTGCCCCCGTTCCTCATATCCGTGCAGCTGGGCAAACAGCAGCGTTGGCGAGGCCTCAAGAATTCCTTTGGTGACCGCCTGAAAAAACAAACGATTGTTATGGGCAGCATCCGCCGGATGATAGGCATCGGCGGGGGTTTCCCCTTTACGACTTTTATAGCGCTGCAAACTGTTGAGCATGACCCAACGCGCACCGGTATCCCTAAACAACTGCCGGGCAAGGCGTCCGGTATGCAAATCAAAATAGCCATGAGGAGCCTGCAGCACCAGCGGTACCGTCTGTGCGCCGCAGCGCCGGATATAAATACCGCCACCCCGGAACACCGGCGCTTTTTCCCGGATAATCCAAAAGGTTGTTTTTCCCCGGGTAATGGTCAGCAACTCCATGGCCGCAGGTTTCAGCACATCGTTAATGCGCCGCGCCGCTTCGGGATCGCAGGCGTCCCCGTATTTTTCAATGTTCTTTGCCGCCACCCGCAGGGTTTCAAACTGAGGATTTGACGGCGGATGGAACTCTACTTTTTTCCGGGGATACCGTGCATCGTGAATAATCTCGCTCAGGGTGGGCTCCGCCGCTTCTGCGTAGTTGTACATGGCATTCCCCAACAGCATCGACATGGCAAGCATGACAGCAAGGTTTGGCAGTCTTTTGGTCATGGCATCACCTCCATGCTCCGAATGGTTTTCACACTGATGCCCGGCGTAACGCGCTTGTCACGCACCTGGTAAAAGGTTCTGATCCAGACCGCTTGGGCAGAACCGTTGTATATTACAACACGGTGCGCCCCGGGCAGCAAATCTCCGTCAAGAGACATGTACTGCCGCGCCGTGGACCGAAGCCGCAGTTGTGGCATATCCGGTATCCAGATATGTGGATTTACCTCATCCCAGCGGGGTTTGAGCACTGCCATTCCCCGGGTGAAATACGGCGTGATAATGCGGTTGATGCGCCGGGGTTTGCCGCCATCCAGCGACACCCGCAGATACGGCAGAGCACGGCTCATGGCGTGAATGTTCAGGCCGCTGTCAAAATCCTCGTCAAGGGAAATACTGAATCCCTGACTGGTTTTAGGCGCGATACGCGTAAGCTGGTAACTCTTGTAAACTTTGCATGAATCAAGGGCAGCCAGTTCCCGCAGGCTTTGGGGCTCAATGCGCAGCAGCATGTTGGGGCCACTCCCCTGCATGCTGTGCTCCCATGCTATCTTCTGTTTTCTGCCGCCGATATTGCCTACCCTGAAATCACCCCGGCGAACCGCAGGGGTTTCGTGCACAACTCTGTTGCCCTGCACAAGAACGGTAAAATCACCGGCAATGGCAGTGGGCTCAGGGATATAGTACATGCCCTCCAGAATCGCGGCATCGGTTGCGCCGGGATCTTTTGGTAAGGTAACCGAAACCGGCTGTCCGGCTTCGCAGGCAATCCAGAACCGTTCCTCCGGCACCAGGGTTTCGGGCAATTCCGTTTGTTCGATCAATGCTATGACCTGTTGCGCCGTGGACGCCGGTCGCCCGCTGTCCCAGAATATTTCTTCCGGGGGCAATTCTTCTTTTTCCGGCAGGGGTTGCAGCCGGGCCTGCAATGTCACCCGCATAAACCGGTTGTCCGATGCAAGCTGCTGCCAGTCCATGGGCATCAGAGGGTGCCAGTATGCCGAAGGCAACAGGCGATACCGCCAGATCCGCCCCTGCAAATTTTCAGTGTAGGGATTATGCTCCGGCCCAATATAGGGCTGTTCGGTAAAGGCCCGCACACCGGCAATACATTCTCCCTGCACAGAAATCATGCTCATGTCACCACCGGGTCGCAGGTACAGCGACGTAACATCGGAAAGACGCTCCTCCTCGGATTCCCCGGCAAAGGGAATCGCCCGTTCAAAGCGGCTGTGCACAAACGGAATGGCTTCGGTATGGGAGTGCACGGTTTTATTCTTTTTGTTGATAAAGTCGATATCCACCTTGCACACACCGGCGTCCGCGTCCTTGGGTTCCATGCGCCGGACATCCAGACGCATGATATCCCGGGCGCCAAAACCCTCAGTGGAAAAACGGAGGTACTCGCCCTCGTTGACATCGGCCATGGGCATGGAAATAGACAGGGTATCGCCCACAGCATAATACCGGCCCTCGGCATCCGGGTCTGCCAGCAACCCGGCAAAGCCCTCGGGCAGCGCCTTTTCTCCGGTTATACCCACACGAATTACCACGGGATGCAGATTCTCGTTGCACACCATCAGCGACTGCACCCCTTCGGCCAAAGAGCAGAACACCGATTCTCCGGATTGCAGCGCCGCTGTTGACACCGGCAGGTCCAGCCCGGCTTCCGCAATGGCGTACACGGAATAATATTTCAGCCGTGTGGGTTCCTGGCTCTCGGCCAGCACAATTTCCGCTTCCGCCGGTCCCCGCAAATTAAAGGCGGCACAGCCAAGCCCGGGCAGCGGAATAGACGTACCGTCGTAATCGTCAAAGGGCAGCCGGAAGCCGGTGTAGTAAATCCGTCGGGTGGGCAGGTCTCCGGCGTCCAGGGTTTTGGCCTCAATGCGAATCCACTTGCTGCTGAACAGCCGCTGCTGTTCCGACACCGTCAGTTCATCAAGGCTTTCCAGTCCCATGTTGTCGGCAATGACAACCCGTTGTTTGTCCGGGGTCAAAGCCAGTTTCTGCAATCGCTCGAAATCGCTGCGGGGCTCGGTGCGGTAAATACGCAACAACACCGGATGCTCCGTCTGAATCAGCCGCAACTGGGCCACGCCGCCGTTTGCCAGAAAATCGAACACCGGCACCCGGGTGATGCGGTCATCCGCAAGAATACCGTCTCCCTCCTGAAGCAGGGCATTGGTGATAAACATGCCCTTTTCTTCCAGGGGGGCGATACTGTGGCGTGAGCGTTCGTAAAACTGCTGCTGATGTACAACGTGGCCCCGTTCGTTCCTGAAGGTGGCCTCAAAGGCATAGGGGTACCGGCGATAGGGATTTTTTCCGGCGCTGGGCGGCAGCATCAAATGTGAGATGACATAGAACACCGTATCATTGGGCAGGATATCAAAGGCAAGTGATTCTCCGGGGTCCAGCTGGTATAAAAGCAGGGTGTCGGCATCCTTTTTGATGATATCAAGGTTGGTGACTTCCATTTTGGGTGTAACCAGAAACAGCACCGCCACCACAAGCATCGTCAGCCCGCCTATCAATGCCGAAATCCGCCGGGTGTTCATGGCGTCTCCTCAACCGCGTTGTCCGGCACCTGATGAATCCGCTCCGCATCCATGCGCGGTGCAATGCCGGGCCGCAAACTGAAACAGAATGAATGCTGTTTTGAAACGTCCTCCTCATCAAAGCGGAAGTAGGTCAGGGGCACACCCCCGGAACCCACCGCAGATATGCAGCGCTGTCCGGGAATGTCCGTCACCAGATATACCATGGTGGCCTTGAGATCCACAAGGGCGGAAAGCCGCACCGCTTTGTTTCGTAACAGCGACCGCAGCGCAGGCAGGTTGCCGTCCAGTGAATAGCGTCTCAGCAACCGGGGAACCGAGGCCTGCAACGCAGTCTGTATTTGGCCTTTGGACATGGGCTTGACCAGTCGGTCCAGCAGGGCGTCGGTTTCGCCGATGCTGTATTTCAGACCGATGGCGTCGTATAATTTCAGCAGACGACGCAGCCGCTCGCCTTCCATAATGGCCCGCCGCCGCTCGTCGCTTATCCACAGGGTTGCATAATGCCCCGGGGCCAGCACCCGCACTAATCCCGAAAGCGGGTTACCCACGCCCTGCAAACCCACATCCGCAACTTCGCCCCTGAACAATCCAACCGGGGTATCTCCCTGTTCAAGCTGGTGATACAGCTCTTTTACCGCAGGAGACAGATGGGCATCCGACAGCAGTTCTTCGCCGGTGCTGAGCATAATGGGTTGCCGCATACGCCATGCCCTGGCCCCGCGGACCACCGCGGCCAGCCATGAGGGGCTTTCACGGTTTTCCCGGATAAACTCCCGCAGCACGATATAGGCCAGCGACCGCGGTGCGTTCATGTTCAGGATATTGGAGCGTCCCCAGGGATCGGCGTGATGGGAGGCCTCGGGCAAAAAGAGCATCCGCACCTTGAAATCCTCAAACCAGCGGGCCGCCATGCCCACGGATCCCTGCTCTGCCAGAGGTCGGGGCACCATGAACAACCAGGGCCGGGCATCTCCCCAGCGCAGGACAATGGTTCCCCATCCCTGATCCAGATCATGTTTCGGGTTTTCCCGCAGGATAAGGAAATTCTTGTTGCTGCGGGTATCGGTAAACCAAATGATTTCGTAGCCCAAAAATTCCGCCACCAGCTGAATCGTGCTGAAGTCTTTTGCGTTGAAGGTTGGCACGCCGCTTTGGGCAAGCTGCAACAGCGGTCGTACAACTTCGTTGCGCAACAGCTCCAGGTCTGTCCACTTGGGGGGCTTGAATTTCCCGGAGTTCGCCAGCCGGATGTAATCCTTTTGCTCTACAATCCAGCCCTCGATAAGCCCCGTGAGGCTGATAGGCTCTTCGATGCGCACCATGTCACCCACAAATTTGAAGCGGGGAGAAATGGTCCGCACCACGTCCTCATTGAGGCTCAGCACACTGAAGGCCGCCGTGGAGGTTCGCCACTGGACCGCAGTTTCCGGCGGCGGGCTCCAGCGCAGATTGAAATCGCCGATGCTTTCCCGCAGGGGCGCAAGCCGCAGGCTGTCGGGAAGATGATAGCGCACATAGAGATTCTGCTCTTCTTCTGCGGCCATGCGGATCTGGATCACGTCACGACCGCTTAAGCGGCGGTACACCCGTTGCAACACAGAGCCGGTGTCCTGCAACGCATTGGCCCATACCGCCTCGTTTTCCGGGTCGTCAACCCCGGCGATCATCACCGCCCGGGCGTCGGTGGTTTTGGCCATCACAAAGGCGGCCTCAAGACTGAGGGGTTCCCGCAGGGGGTATGGGATTTGCAGCAGGGGGCCGCGACCATTGGGCCGTACAATATACACCCCGGTGCCCCGGCGTTGCAAAATGGATGTGACATCCTCCCGGAATATGAGATACGGCCCCAGTTCGGGGTCTTCGCGGTACATGCAGCGGAAGTCCGGCATGCCGGGCACTTTTGCCTCCTGCATCAAACGGAAACAGGTATCCACCGGCGTGGGATCGTCCAGCAGCTCCAGAATAGCCTCGGCGGTTTTGTCGGTTTCCACCGCAGCCGGGTGGTATTTTTCCGCAAAGGTTCCGGTCAGCACATAGGCCTTGCTCAACAGCAGATCCCGAAACAACGCACCTTCTTCGGCGGTACGGGAAATCTCGGTTGCGGTTTCCATTCTGGGGACGTTTTCCAGCCACAGGGTCTGTCCCATTTGCAGCACAAAACCGATGAGGCTTCCCACGATAACCGCGTCCAGCGCCGTGTTGAAGGCGGGAAACAGCACCTTGGGACTGCTGCGTTTGGCCACAATTTTGACTGCCAAAAGCGAGGGCAGCACATAGCCGAAGCCAAAGAGATCCGTAACCTGCATACCCGGGAAGGCGGGGAAAAACACCGCCAGAAACCATTTCATAATATATGACAGCACAAAGATGGCGGTGACTTTTCGTCCACCTCCGAAATTCAGTTTTTTAATCACCGGCAGGGATGTCAGAGCAACAAACGCAATGGCGGTGCCCAAAGATTCACCAAAGGTGGCCACCACCTTCAGAGGCATGAAAATCGCGATAGCCAAAAGGGCGGGCACCATAATGCCGTTGAAATCCCAGCCATAGCGCACATTGAATTGGGAGGCCAAAAATGCGCCGGTCAGCAAAATAATGTACAGCTTGGGCGCGGAGGTAAAGTCCAAAGCAAGGTTTTCGTAGGTAAGCTCGAACTTGCTGACATTGAGGTTGGTATAGGGAAGCAGCACAAAATACAGAAATAAAAAGGTCAGCAGGGTAATGGTCCCGGTCTGCATAAGCCCCTTGAACAAACCGGTTTTCCAAAAGGAGTTCGCCAGCAGGGGCACCAGCACCAGACCAATGGAAAAGAACTCTTCCTGCACCCCAAGGCCCAGCAATTCCCCAAGGGAATAGTTGATTTTCGGGAAGACCACGGCTTCCATGACAAGGCGCACCACCACGCTGACGTACACGAACAGCAAAAAGCGTTCCCGCCCGAAAAACCGCGCCCACAAGCCGTATTTGGAAAAATAGTCTGATATCAGATACGCGATGTTGTAGGTAAGAATCGCCTCGATAATAATGGCGATGCCGGATTCCGGAAAGCTGACAAACACAACCGCAAGATAGCCGGGCACCACATAGCCAACAAACACCCAGCCGAAAAACTCTGTAAACAGCAGCAAAAAAAACAGCCCGATAAGAACCGGGGTGAGGATGGAGTTATCCAGGGCCTGCTCGGGAAAAAGGGCTATTGGGAACCAACTACCCATGGCGCCCCTCTTACAGTTTTTCCAGCATCAGCCGGATGGCCATGCCCACGTCTTCCCTGCGTTCCACCACCATCATGAACATACCCTCGTCAAAGGCCCGCAGGCCCTGTGCCAAAGACGGCGAAATATCGCTCCAGCGGCGGTTTTCAATGGCGTCCAGCAGCATGGCCCCGGGATCGACACTGGGGTCGATGATTTCCAGTTCGATGTGATCCTTGCGTTCCAGCACGGACACGGAAATTTCCTGGCCCGAATAACAGGACTTGATGATATCCCCCAGCACTGCTACGACGCCGTCCTGCAATGCGCTCCAGTCACCCACCACCGGGCTGCTCATCAGCGGCGTGTTTGCCGCCAGGGTCAGCCCCTTCTTTTCCGCGTCCGGTGTCATGCGGGTTACGGTGTCGGTGATAACCGCCACAATATCAAAGGGGGTTTTTATGGCCTCGTCGCCGGACACGCCGATGCGCTCCGCAAGCTGACTGAAATCCGCAAAGAGTCCTTCCAGCTGATCGGTGAGGCCCACCAGCTCTTTGGCGGTCTCCTTCACAATGGGGTCCTTTGCCATGCGGATCAGCAGCGAGGAAAAGCCCGCCAGCCCGGTAATGATGTTGCGACCCTTGAATGACGCCAGATACATGGCCTGGCTTTTCAGGCCGTCAAGCTGCCGGGACCGGGTGACATCCTGCACCGTCATCAGCAGGGCCGTGGCCCCGCTGCGCACTGCGCTGTCGTCCTCTTCGGGATTGATGGACAGCCCGGCCAGGGAAATCTGGTACATGGCTTTGGTTTCCGGGTCTTCCCATTCCTGGGGCGGAATATCCATGCCGCAGGTGGCGGATTCGATAAACTCCCGGGTGCTGCGGGAACGCTCGCCCCGGGTATGCTCCACAATCTGCTTAAAGTTGCGCACCTGTCCGATGCCGCTTTCCTTGAGGAACTCCTTTGCAAATTCGTTGGAATAGTAAATGTTGCCCATGAGGTCGCCAAACATGACGCCAATATCGATACGCTCCAGAAGCGCCCGGTACTTGCCGATCTGGTTGACCACCAGGTTGGTAATGCGGTTGGTTTGCACCAGTTCCTGCTGAATGGCGTCGGCCTCCTGAATGGCCCGGACAATTTTTTTAACCATGCCCTGTTTGGTGTACAGGCTTTCGATGCCCACCAGCACATTGCCCATATGATAGGCCAGTCGCTCCAGCAGCTGCCGGGTGGGTTCGCTCATCTCCACACCACGCTCCGTGGAAATCACCACAATGCCCAGCATCTTTCCGAAATCCAGAATGGGAATGCCGTAGGCGTTGAAATAGCGGTCATGCAAAAAGCCCCGCAGCGATGCGCCGGTGGCGTTGGAAATGGCGCTTTGCCAGGGTTTGCGCCGGATATCCCGACGACGTTCGCGGACATCGGCTTCGGAGCCGTCAATGGATGCAACCATGCGCAGATGCCAGGCGTTTTGGGGCAGCACAAAAAGATAGGCCTTTTTTATGTCCACAAACCCCGAGGCATAGCCCACCAGCTCTTCAAAGCTGTCCTGGACCGACACCTCCTGCAGCAACTCCGAGGAATAGACCCAGTTTTCCACTTCCTTTGCAAGCCGCCGGTTGTTTTCCCGCAGTTCCTTTACAATGGTAAAGGTCTGCTCGATGTTCAGATAGCCAAAGACCAGTAAAATGGCGGTAATGGGCGCGATAACCGGCAGCAGCAGGTTGTAGTACAGGGTGGCCATAAAGCTGACAGCCAGCCAGACCACAATAAACAACCCAGAGAAAATCGCCCGGAACCCAAGGCGCATACGCCGCAGCCAGAACATTACCAGCCCGGCGATAAGCACAATAAAGAAGGCCCGCAGGATCATGTGCATATGACGTATGGGCGATTCAAAAAGGGTATCCGCCATATGGACAAAAAGTTCTGCGCCGCTCATGCCGTTGCGGTCTGTGGGCACGCTGTACAGGGGGCGACAGCGGCTGGCGGTAATACCCCACACCGGCAGGCGTCCCGCAACGTCTTTGGATGAGAAATCCCCATCGATAATACGGTTTACCGATAAGGTGGGCACGGTTCCCGCCGCGCCCCGAAAACGGATCAGCTCGCCGGTTTCCGGCATACGAACACCGGGCTTTATCTGATTCGCCATCCACCAGGCCATGACCGCCCGGCCTCCGAAAATACTTTGGGCGTCGGGAAATCGCTGCACCGTGCCGCTGGCGTCGGCGGTAATGATACTCACCGCCTCGATGGGATCAAGCCCGGCGCCCTGCAAGGGCGGAATCTCCTGCCAGCGTTTGGCATAGGTGTCCCAGCTCATCACCGTGGGGGTCAGGTAGCGCACCTGGTGCTTTTTGGGAAGCGCCGAGGTTGGGTCCATAAGGGTTACCGGGCCCTCGGGAAGCACCATGCGTTTGATGTCTATAGCCGCAAGACCGGCATCGATTTTTTTCAGGGTTGTGGCGTCATAGGGCGGGCAGCCGATGTTTTGGGCGGTATTACCGTCCACCGCAACCACCACAAATGATGAGGGCTTGTCTATGAGCAGGAAGTTTTGCAGCCAGGTGGTTTCGATGCGATGGTCAAGCACCTGCACCGGGGGATAGGCGTCTATCACAAAGGCGACTACGGCAATCAGCACCAGCGCAAGCACATTTGCCCGTGTGGGCGCCCGATACCCACGGCCAAAGGTTATTGCTCCGGTACTGCCGGATTTTTTCGCCATCGGAAACATCCTTTGCTGGTCGCCATCATTATCCAGCCAAGGGTATCAGAGTCACACAATACCCGCAACTTATAAGGATAAAACCAACTTGAAATATTTCCATCATGTGGCAGGGTCGGGACTTCTCTGTCTCGTATGGCACTGTAATCACTTTAACTTGACAAGCGGAACAAAAGGGGATTAGCTACAAAACAAGTGACGGAGTGTGGCCAGGGAAGTTCGGTGCAAAACCGACGCGGTCCCGCCACCGTGAGCGAGTACGAAACCGGCAGTGCAGCCACTGGGCAAAAGCCTGGGAAGGCGTCGGGAGTAGGATGATCCGCAAGCCGGGAGACCTGCAGCATTCCAACGAATATTTTTCCTCGTGGAGGGAGAAATATTACAAGTTCTCTTCTGTAATATCTCCTTTCGCCACAGCATCAGGTTGTAGCATGAAGTTCGCAGGACTGTGGCTCAAATGTTCGGGCAGACTGATTTTGTCTTACAAGGCGAAATTGTGCCCTGCTGCGGGCCGTAATCCCCGACACGGAATAACCGTAAACAATCCAGGGAGGACTGAAGTATGACATCACGTTTTAGTGTGCTGGTAATGGCAATAATGATGCTGCTGGCTGTTGCCTGCGGCCGGGAAGACCTTGCCGAATGCGGCAGCCATTTCGACTGCGGCCCGGGGCAATCCTGTATTGATGACCAGTGTGTCGCCTCCAACGGTGGCTGGGAAGATCCCTACACCCCCAGGACCCCGGAAGACAACGGCAACTACTGGGATATGAAGCGGAATCTTGACGGCGAGATTCAGGATTGTAACGACGACAATCCCTGCACCAAAGATTACTTTGACGGAAACGCCTGTGTCAACGACCCCATTGACGGTGTTGCCTGCGATGACGGCAATCCCGGCACCATGTCGGATACCTGCTATGACGGCCAGTGCGTTGGCGTTGCCTTTTCCTGCGACGACGGCCTGGACTGCACCACCGATGTCTCCAGCGGCAACGGCATGTGCAGCAACACCCTGCAACCGGGATTCTGCGTCATTAACCGCACCTGTATCGCTGCGGGCACCCTGCATCCCGACACCCCCTGTAAAAGCTGCAACCCCGACGCCAGCGTTGTTGACTGGACCACAGCCGCAGCAGGCAGCGCCTGCGATGACGGCGAACGCCTTACCATCGATGATCAGTGCAGCGCCGAAGCGGTCTGCGCCGGGACCCCGGTGGAATGCACCCTGGCCACCGACTGTGACGATGGCCTGGTATGCAACGGCGAAGAAGCCTGCACCGACAACGCCTGCGCCCCCGGCGAAGCAGTGACCTGCAACGGCAACCTTGCCTGCACCGAACCCGAAGGCGAATGCGCCTGCCTGCCGCCCTTCTATCTGGTTGGCGATGTCTGCACCGCCCCGGATACCTTTGGCACCATGGAATACGCCGATCTTGAAGCAAACAGCTATGACGACGGCGCAAACCTTGAAGGCGGCTTCACCGATGGTCCCGCCCGACTCGTCAACAATTATGACACCGAATACGGCTCCTGGGACGGCTTTGCCCTGTCCTCCATCACCGACAATACCACCCCGGGCTGGGGCAACCAGTACAGCGCCATTCCCGGCGGCGGAGCCCTTGGTTCCTCAAGCTATGCCATGGCCTATATCAACGACTGGGCCGTTAATCCCGCCGCCGTCACCCTGACCGACGCCGGTGAAAACGGTTACAGCCTTGCGGGCATGTACATCACCAACAGCACCTATGCCTATCTGTCCATGCTCAACGGCGATGACTACGCCAAAAAATTCGGCGGTGAAGACGGAACAGAAGCAGACTGGCTCCTGCTGGAAATCATTGGTATGGACGCCGAAGGCAACGAAACCGGCCGGGTGCCCTTCTATCTGGCGGACTTCCGCTTCGAAAACAGCGCCGACGATTACATCGTTGATGAATGGACCTTCGTGCCTTTGGAAAGCCTTGGCAATGTTGCAGAACTGCGCTTCGCCCTTTCCAGCACCGACAACGGCGACTGGGGCATGAACACCCCGGCATACTTTGCCATGGACACCATTGTGCGGCAGCCCGCCGTGGCCACCATGAACGACAGCCATCTGCTTGCCGATGCCGAGTACTTCAACGGCGCGGACAACAGCGGCGGCTTCTTCAGCGGCTCCATCCACTTCAACAACAACTATGATGACGAATACGGCTCATGGGACGGCTTTGCCCTCAGCCGCATGACCGACACCACCACCGCCGGACCCGGCAACCAGTACAGCGCCATCACCGGCGCAGGCCTTGACGACAACAGCTACGCCGTATCCTATATTAGCAGCTGGGCCGCCACCCCGGCAACCGTCACCCTGACGGACGCTCCCATGGGCCGCACCCTTGGCGGCATGTACATCACCAACTGCACCTATGCCTACCTGTCCATGCTTAATGGCGACGACTACGCCAAAAAATTCGGTGGCGCAGACGGCACGGAAGAGGACTGGTTCCTGCTGGAAATTATTGGCATTGACGCCGAAGGCAACGAAACCGGCCGGGTGCCCTTCTATCTGGCAGACTTCCGCTTTGCCGACGACGCCGAAGACTACATTGTCGACCAGTGGACCTGGGTAGCTCTGGACAGCCTGGGCGACGTAACGTCCCTGCGCTTTGCCCTGAGCAGCAGCGACAACGGCGACTGGGGCATGAACACCCCGTCATATTTTGCTCTGGATACCATTGCCCCGCCGGTGGCGCCAGCAACCATGGACGACAGCGACCTGCTTACCGAGGCCGAATTCTACAACGGCGCCGACAGCAACGGCGGTTTCACCAGCGGTTCCATGCACTTCAACAACGCCTACAACGATGAATATGCCTCCTGGGACGGATTCGCCCTTAGTCGTGTGACCGACACCACCACCGCCGGACCGGACAACCAGTACAGCGCCATTACCGGCGCAGGTGTTGACGGCGACAACTACGCCGTATCCTATGTCAGCAGTTGGGCCGCCACCCCGGCCACCATCACCCTGCAAGGCGCTCCCTACAGCCGCAGCGTGTCCGGCATGTACATCACCAACACCACCTATGCCTATCTGTCCATGCTTAACGGCGACGACTACGCCAAAAAATTCGGTGGCGCAGACGGCACAGAACCGGACTGGTTCCTGCTGGAAATCATTGGTATGGATGCCGAAGGCAACGAAACCAGCCGGGTGGGCTTCTATCTGGCGGACTTCCGTTTTGCCGATGACAGCAAAGACTACATCATCAACGACTGGAACTGGGTACCCCTGGAAACCCTGGGCGATATTGCAGAATTGCGCTTTGCCCTTTCCAGCAGCGACAACGGTGACTGGGGCATGAACACCCCGTCATACTTTGCACTGGATAACGTAGACGCAGCCATCGTGAGGTAACGTATGATATATCTTCGCAGCGGCATCATGGTGATGGGGATTGTGGCGTTGGCAGTTTTTGGCGCTTGTGGCGACAACGGAACACAAACCCCGGCGGATCTCTGCGCCGGGGTCCGCTGCGTCAATGGCGATTGCGACAGCACCACCGGGCAGTGTGTCTGCCATACCGGCTACGCGGGAGAGGCCTGCGACCGCTGCGCCGATGGTTATCTGTTGCAGGAAGGGCAATGCCAGCCGTCCCAGTGCACCACTGATGCCGACTGCGGGGATGATTTTGTATGTAACGGGCAGGAAACCTGCACCGCAGGGGGCTTTTGCACCCCGGGCAGCGCCGTTTTCTGCGGCAGCCACGCCCACTGCGTGGAACCCACCGGCGGCTGCGCCTGCGACGACGGATATTTTGATGATAACGGGGAATGTATCCCGGTGGAATGCAGCGCTGATTCCGACTGCGATGACGGCGCCCCCTGCAACGGGGAAGAGCGCTGTCAGGATAATGTATGCGTTGCCGGAACCCCGGTAAGCTGCGGGGAGCACGCTCACTGTGACGATACCTCCGGCGACTGCCTCTGCGACAGCGGATACCATGACCAAAACGGTGCCTGCGTGGCCAATGACTGCCGGCAGGACAGCGACTGCGACGACATCGACCCCTGCAACGGTATTGAAACCTGTGGTGATAACGGCACCTGCGAGGCAGGTGAACCGGTGGTCTGCGGCGACAACGCCAGCTGCGATCCCGCAGACGGCCAGTGCCATTGCGATGAAGGCTATGTGCAGCAGGATGACGCCTGCATTCTTGTGGAAGATTGCCCGCAGCCCTCAGTGCCCCTGCTGGGAGTGGTGCCCACGGGAACCGAAATCCCCGTAACGCTGGAAGGTGACGGCACATTGTTGACCGGCACCGCCACCGGCACAACGGCGGAAGAACCGGATGCCTGGACCGAAGCCGCCTCTGTATTACTCGGAAACCCCGGGGACGTGCTGGTCTTTGCCCGCAGTGAAGGTCAGTATTGCGACACCGTGGACCTGCGGCATCAGTATCTGGTGCAGGAGGATCTGCCCCCCGCCGCCGGTGAACCCGGCAGCGAAGCCGTGGCCATGGATGACGAAGCCCTTGAGGCCTGGGCCGCCGCAGCGCCTGCCGTCACATTTGGCGGGGAAGTAAGCGAAGAATGGCAGAACACGGATAACGCCCTTGGGGCCGCCCAGGGCACCAGCACCGATATCGTCAGCCTTGGACAGGGCGGCAGCATAACCCTGAGCTTTTCACCGGCCATAACCGATGGCCCGGGATACGATTTCGCCATATTTGAAAACTCCTTTTCCGATCTGTTTTTGGAACTGGCCTTTGTGGAAGTCAGCAGCGACGGCGAGCATTTTGTGCGCTTTGACAGCCTGTATCTGGGCACTGAGGCTATTTCCGGTTATGGACAGCTTGATCCCCAACTGGTGGGCGACGGCCTGGCGGGTAAATACCGGCAGGGCTTTGGCACCCCCTTTGATCTGGCGGTGTTGCGGCAGCACCCGGCGGTGGTTTCCGGACTGCTGAATCCCGATGCCATTACCCATGTCCGCATTGTGGATATTGTGGGCGACG
>Ga0070728_10004330_pt1 | contig 14862 bp, 16 predicted proteins | sample tdDd471_FD_66723 | JGI IMG/M metagenome (GOLD analysis project Ga0070728, IMG submission 66723) | Marine sediment microbial communities from the Atlantic coast under amendment with organic carbon and nitrate - tdDd47.1 | ecosystem: Environmental > Aquatic > Marine > Coastal > Sediment | place...
TACATAAGGAAAAGAGCCTGCAATCGACCTTTGACATCAAAGAGAAAAAGAAAGTCAAGAAAACCAAGCTCGATAAATATTAAACTCTATAACGCGAATCATGGTTAAGGTGTATTAGACAAGATATGATCTGACACAAGTGACTTAACCGACATCATCAATCTGTGGCATGCTGTTGTCGGGGATGTCTAACTTTGGTTGTTGCCATTCAAAAAGAATATCCAATTGTTTGGCTTGTGCCAAGTGTTTGGTCTCACGGAAAGTTTGAAGTGGTGTGCGACCAAAACAATGCTTGCCGGTATGAGTGCGCTCGCGATTGTATTGTTCAATCCAGTCGTCAAGATCTTTTTGTAACTCATCGAGGGTCGTATAGAGTTTCTTACGAAAGGCAATCGCATAGAACTCATCTTGAATCGTGCGGTGGAAACGTTCACAAATCCCGTTGGTTTGTGGATGTCGTGCTTTGGTACGCGTATGATCGATATTTTCAATCGCTAAATACAATTGATATTCATGATTCTGTAACGAGCCACAGAATTCGGTGCCACGATCGGTCAAGATTCGCAACAGAGGGACTTCTTGTTGCTCAAAAAAGGGCAGAACCCGATCGTTGAGCAAATCCGCGGCAACCAGTGCATTCTTGCGGTCATAGAGTTTGACACACACGACCTTGCTGTAAGTATCGATAAAGGTCTGTTGATAAATACGTCCCACACCTTTGATAGTGCCCACATAGTAGGTGTCCTGAGCACCGAGATAGCCTGGATGCTCGGTTTCGATCTCACCGTGAGCCTCTTTTTCCTGTTTGCTTTTCTCTAACGCCACCAGCTGTGCTTCAGTCAACACCATGCTCTGATTGTCTGCTAGTTGCTTCTCCAATGCCTTCAAACGCAATTTAAAGTTTGATAAGTCGTGACGCAACCAGATTGACCGGACACCGCCCGGTGACACGAATATCCCACGTTTCTTCAGTTCATTGGACACACGCAGTTGCCCGTAAGCTGGGTACTCGGTTGCCATCGATACCACGGCTTCTTCAACGGCTGGATCAACTCGGTTCTTTGGATTCGGTTTCTTACGGCTGATTTCCTGGAGACCGGCTTCACCCTGTTCGGCATACAGCTCTTTGAAGCGATAGAAACTATCTCGTGAATAGCCCATCACTTTACACGCTTGGCTGACGTTTCCCAACTGTTCTGCCAGACGTAATAGACCCAATTTTGTTGCAATAATCTTTTGTTCGTTCGTCATGTTGACACTCTCCTATCCTTACAATAGTTTACTAAGAGTGTCAGATTAAGTCTCGTCTTTTATAGTTAAGGCGATGAACGCTCTAAACCAATCAATACATGATTATAAGCACCTGACATCTAGATTGTTTTAGGTGCTTTTGATTTCTGGTGTAATCCAATATGACATTACTCACTACCGACTTCGTAATAAGCCAATCCATAATGAGGGCATAACGGAAATCAATCAAAGGTAATGTCATGAAAATATCAAAACGCCTGTTACAAATGAGCTTATTACTGATCGGGTTATTGATGAGTAGTTTTATCAGCACAGCTCAAACCGATGGTAAGGTCTATGCGGTCTTATTTTTCTCACCGACCTGCCCCCATTGCCATGAACTTATTTTAGAGAATTTACCACCCATTCAAGAACAGTTTGGTGATCAACTTATTGTCTTGTTCGTTGATGTTTCGACCCAAGGAGGGAGTGAACTGGCACAATCTGCTTATGCCCATTACAACATCTCGCGCGATGACTGGGTGGTACCGATGATGGTGGTGAATGAGCAAGTCTTGATCGGTGGCAGTGAAATCCCATCACAATTACCGCTTATCACGCAAGCAGGACTAGAGGCTGGTGGAATCGCTGTTCCAAGTTTCCCATTGATGCAATCGGCATTTGAAGAATGGCAACTGCAAAATCCAGATGCCAGCAATACCGCCCTAACAGCAGTTGATTCAACGGCACCTATTACGAAGAGTTTTAACCAAGACCCACTTGCTAGCATCATCACAATTGTGATACTGATTGGCTTAATTGTTAGTTCCATCGGATTAGTGATGACGCGTCGATCAGGATTCCCTCTAGTTGTACCACAAATTGCGATTGTTATTGCGACATTGGTTGCGCTCTTTATTGGTATCACCATCACACTCGGGGAACAATACGACACGATAGCAATGCCAATCGCACGCCTCACGTTTATTGTCATGTTGATAGCAATCCTTGTTGCAATCGCTGGACATCGCGTTCAGGTAACTGTTAGCTTAGTTACATTTGTCGGGGTCATTGTCTCGGCTTATATGGCGTATGTCGAAATTACAGCGAATCCTGCGGTGTGCGGTGTGATTGGGGATTGTAATGCTGTCCAACAAAGTGAGTATGCGTCACTCATGGGTGTTCCTATTGGGGCGATTGGTGTTGTTGGCTATCTGACAATGTTCATCATTAGTATCAGCCTCAATCGTGTTCTCCCCAAATACCGTTCACTACTGTTATTTGCGCTTAAAGTGCTAGTAGGTGGGTCGGCAGTATTCACGATTTATCTGACCTTCCTAGAGCCATTTGTCATCGGGGCAGTATGTGCGTGGTGTCTGCTCTCGTCATTGATAATTCTAAATTTATTATGGCTCGTTATTCCGATGGTGCGCGTTGAGAAGCACAAACCAACTCCATACTTGTTATATCAAGCGACATAAGTTTATATGGTGTTATAAAAATATCGGAGAATGGACAGAGATATTGTTTCTCTGTCCACATATTATTCTGGGTTCATCAAAGACTCAAGCACATCCATCAATTCGGGTGTTTCATCTGCGCCCTTAAAGTGAGTGATACGCTCGTAAACATCGAGCGCGCCGAGGAAAAATCCATTTGGTAAACCTGCGCCTGCAAATGTATCAGCGATTTCTTGCATCTCACCTGTGAATCGCCATGCTTTGGCGGTGACTCCGCGGACTTGATTTTGGTTTTTCTCAACGGACTTAGGATCACGGCGTGACCATTCGTTATCGAGGTCACCACGGACACCCAATTTTTCGGCAGTGGCTTGAATCGCACACAATAGGGCAGTGAAACCTTTGGTTTGTGCGGCAAAGACCATTTTTAATGCGGATGCGCGCCCGATGTCATCACCAATGACAATCGCATCTGTGACTGACCCATCAAATAAGTCAGCGATTTTTTGTGCGGATTTCCCCGATAAATAGAGGCGTGTGCTATCGGCTTTCCACGCAGGTGGACCGACGATACTGCCATCAACAAATTCAATACCCACTTTATTGAGGGTTTCCCCGATGCGTTGTGCTTTCTGTGGTGAAATCGCATTTCCATCACAATACAATCCACTAAACCCTGCGCTGATAACTTCATTAGCGAGGTCTTCTGCGCCATGCGGTGGACATACACTTAGGATAATTTCGCATGTCTCACATAATTCAGATAAGGTTGCCACTTCAATCAGATGATGTTCCTCTGCGCGGGAACGGCTATCACTGCTCCGTCCTGCCGAGACCCAATAGACATCATTTCCTGTGGATTGTACCGAAACTGCCATCGAAATCCCCATCAAACCGGGGTGTAAAATACCAACTTTAGCCATAATTTTCTCTCCCTAAATTCCAAACCTGTAATTAATTGGCTGGACTCAATTCCATTTTACGGACACGCGCTTCTTCCAAGATACCCAATGCCGATTGCTTACCGACTTCACCGGATGCGCCGAGCATTTCTGCTAATTCGTTAATGCGGTCTTTTTCATCAGAGAGAACAAGCACTTCGGTAGCGGCATGAGATTGTGTGACATCTTTGCGGACATGGAAATGTTTATCGCCATAGCTGGCAAGTTGTGGTAAGTGCGTTACGACTAATACTTGATGTCTGTCGGATAGCGACCAGAGTTTTTCCCCAACGACTGAACCAATCCGTCCGCCAATACCTTGGTCAACCTCATCAAAAATCAAAATGGGCGTATTATCGGCGGCAGTCAGTACGCGCTTGAGTGCCAGCATAATCCGCGCGGCTTCACCACCAGAGGCAACTTTTACCAGCGGACGCATTGGCTCACCGGGGTTTGCACTCATCATAAATTCGACATCATCAATACCTTTTGCATCGAATTTATAGCGTTTGCCATCAACAATACAACCATCAGGATGTTCGGCTTGTGCGAGGAGGACTTCAAATTGGGTGCGTTCCATCCGCAAATCTTGGAGTTCGCGCACGACTGCTTTACCGAGGTCTTTACCTGCTTTGGCTCGTGCTGAACTAAGGCGTTTGCTGATCTCACCGATGGTACGTAAGAGAGCTGTTTCTTGTTTACGGAGCTCTTTCAAGCGTTCTTCGCTATGGTCGATGCTGGCTAATTCTTCTGCGACTTTTTCACCATGTGCGAGAATCTCTTGAATCGTTGTGCAGGAATATCGCCGTTTTAGCGTTTTGATGAGTTCAAGCCGTTCTTCAAGTTCATCCAAGCGGTCAGGATCATATTCGACTTCATCGACATAACCCGCCATCGTAATCCCTAGTTCTTGGGCTTGTTGAGCAAGGCTTTCTGCTAATTCATAATCTTCCGTCATATCGAGATCAATTTTTGATAATTTGGACATCGCAAAGGCGACTTGCATCAAGCTATCGACAATGGCAACCGTCTCATCGCTATCATCACCGTTGAGCAAAATACTAGATTCTTGCGCGAGATTGGCGAGTTGCTCACTGTTTGCTAACCGATTGCGCTCTGAGATGAGGTCATTTTCTTCATCAGGATTAAGTGAAGCAGCTTTGATCTCCTCAACTTCATGGCGGAGTAAATCCGCACGGCGTTTGAGGGCATCTTTGTCATCTTGCAAGCGTCGCATTTCTTCGCGTATTTTCCCACGCTCTTCGACCAAGGTGGATAATCCACTACGAATATCCAGCAGATCCGCATAACGATCCAGCAGGTCAATATGATAGCGAGGGCTAAATAGGGATAGGTGTTCACTTTGACCATGAATATCAAATAAGATACTACCGACTTCGGTTAAAACGTCTGTTTTGACCGCAATCCCATTGATACGTCCTGTAGACCGTCCTTTTGCGCGGACTTCGCGGACAATTGTGACATAATTTGGATTGTCGAGGTCAACGAGATCTTCACGCTCTAAGATGGCATTTACAGCATCACGATTGGGAACGTCAACCGAAACTACACCTTCGATGATGGCGCGGTCTGCTCCTGCACGGACAAATGCGGGGTCTGCTTTACCACCGAGTAAGAGTTCCACCGCATCAATCAAGATGGATTTACCCGCCCCCGTTTCCCCTGTAATAACATTAAAACCTTTAGTAAAGGTCAATTCCACTTGGTCGATGATTGCAAAATTTTGAACACGTAATTCTTCTAACATAAGTTGCCTGATTTCACGTTACCTATCGTTGATAGATTGATTTGATTGACCACAAAATATGATGTTCTTCTATATCCACACTCTAAAACTAGCATATGCCGCTGATGTTGCTAAGCCTAGATATAACAGCGTCGAAATATCGTTAAAGCCCGTGAATAATAACGCTGATAAAATGCCCCCAGCTAGCACACCGCCTGCGCAAATATAACTGCTTGCTCGTCCACGTCGGCGACGGGTGAGTGTTAGTGCAAGTTGTGCGATCATGCCGCCGATTGCCGAAGACGCGATGATTGTGAAATACCAGAATCCACCGAGCAGTGCCACCGCAAATCCGCCAATAGCACCACCAATCACGGATACTGCCGCGACAACGATATAATCCATTTCTGTGCTAGTATAGAATCGATCTTCATGACCCCGTACACACTCTTTACAAGTATAACCTACAGGGGTACGCACAGCACACGAAACACACATATAGCGACCACACCGATTACATCGTAGTTCAGTATCGCGGTCAGGGTGTTTTTCGCAATAATGGATATCATCTTCGCTAGTTAGGTTTTGAATATTGTCGGTCATGTTGATTGCCTAGTCCATTTATTAACCTGTTGAGATACTCTATTTTAATCATAAATACATTTTATTTTTAAATAATGTCGTAGAATCTGTTTTGAAATCAATCAATCTGTATTTTGACGAACAGATAGAAACCAGTCTCTATTATATAACTGGCATATTTTCAATTCATCCACTGAATGTTTTACGTCGTGGACCGTGACGATTCACACGTGGTTCCATGCGATCTAATAAGGAGCGATAAAAATAATTGCGATCTCGCAAGCGCACAAATCGGCTAACATGCTCGGCGGCCTTGATACAGATATGCTGATCGTCTTGTAATTCGGCTGATACGTTTCCATCAACAGTCAATATAATCTGATTCCGATTTTCAGTTGTCGGTTGGATGTCAACGACTGCTCCTTCGGATAATACAATCGGGCGTTCCATACTTAGGTGAGGCGCAACCGGTACCATCAAAATGTTGCGTAACTCTGGTGGTAAAATCGGCCCCCCTGTTGCCAAAGCATATGCTGTTGATCCTGTTGGCGTAGAGATAATCAACCCATCCGAATTGTACGTTGTCGCCCAATGTTTGTCGATATAAGCACTAATTTGAATCATCCGTCCAAATACATTTCCACTTACAACCATATCATTGAGTGCTGTAAAATTAGCGACCTCTTGTTTTTTCCCTTCGATAACAGCGGCATTGAGCATCATCCGTTCTTCTACCCAATAATCCCCGGCTAATACTCGTGTTAAGGCGCGATCCCAATCTTTGGGACGATTCACTTCTGTCAAGAATCCCAACCAACCCATATTAATACCCAGCACAGGCACATTATGTTTGGCACAGACACGTGCGGCTTTGAGCATTGCGCCATCACCACCAATTGCAATCACCATATCAGCTTGTGCGACATCATTTAGGACAGATGCCTCATCCCATTGTGTATGTACCCAATGCTGAATATTTTTGCGTGTGAGCGTTTCGGCGATACGTTCCGCAACAGGGTGGGTATCAGGACGTGATGGGTGAGCCAGAATGCCAATATTTTTGATGTCGGTCAATACATGATCTCCGTTTATAGATTGCATAACCTTTATTTTATAACCCGTAACACACAAAAAACACAGATGGTTTAATGATTTTGCAATCTATTGACATAATGATCTTGCTTTTGACTTATTTTAGACCATTTGTTCGTAGTGCGAAATAGCCAAGTTGTTTGAGTGTCGTTAGGGTTTAGCAACGAGGGGCACCTTGTTATAATGAGCTTAGAATGAGTGTGGCGAATCTAACCAACTTTAGGATCGTAAACAGACACCTACTCTAAATAATGCAAGCATTCATGATTGATCTACATATACATAGTCATTATTCAGATGGACGACATGCCCCGCTGATATTCATTGAGAGGATAGCGTATGACAATTCAACGATTACATCATGCTCAGATTACTGTTCCATCCGATAAAGTAGATGAAGCACGTGATTTTTATCTAGGTTTGTTGGGTTTAACAGAAATACCGAAGCCAGAAACATTATTGAGTCGAGGCGGATTCTGGATGTGCTTAGGGGACGTTGAAATTCACGTCGGCATCCAAGATGGGATTGATCGCCAAACCAACAAAGGACATATTGCCTATCAAGTGACACAGTTGGAAGAGTGGCGCACAACTTTACTAAAGCAGAACATCACTATTTTAGATTCGATACCGATAACAGGTTATGATCGCTTTGAATTCCGTGATCCCTTTGGTAATCGCGTGGAGATGATTCAACCGCAGAGTGGATGATAGGGGCATGATAATTTTTACAACATCTTTGTAACCGCTATCCACCATTGCCGATATACTGTTTGAAAGGGCTTTTAGGAGATATTCCGATGCAGTTATTCATAGTGGTTGGCATTATACTATTTACATTACTCTTTGTTTTGATGTCTCTTCCAATCTATACTGACGAAAGTCTACGAGAGGGTGAACCCAAAACCCAACGTAAAATGCTAGATTAACTGGATAAGCCCTTGGGGATTGTGAAAATCTGCATCCTCAGCCCAAATGTGACGTGCCCTTATCCCCCTTTGACAGATTGATTGGGGCACGGCATATTTAGGTTATACATACAATACTTTGACGAACCTACATAGGAACTTCCCAAACATTTTCGCCATTGAGGATTTTTTCTAGGTGGGTAGGGAATTCTCGTCCATTAACGGGTTTACCCAGAAAACTATGGAAGCCTGCATTTCGGGCATCATTGAGGTGACTAATATGGGTGGTATAGGCTACCACTGGCACACCATCAAACTTGCTATCTTTCTGGATCATTTGCAAAACTGTATACCCATTGCTAGATGGCATTTCTAAATCCAGAAAGATCACATCTGGTGCAGGAGTTTCTGTCAATTGGTCTTTGACTTTGCTACTATCCCAAATGACATTGGCAGGAATGTTGATTTGTTTGAGCAACTGTTGCATTACACGGATGCTCATCTCATCATCCTCAATGATAAGTGCTGTCTTGTCGTCGAATATACTCATGATTACAATCCTCTATAATATTGATAATTATAATTAATACATGAAGTCATCTGCCCATACTTCCTCACCATTCATAATATTAACTAGTAGCTGAGGGAATGATTGACTATTGATGGGCTTAGAGATGAATCCTTTAAATCCCATTCGATGTGCTTTTCGCATTTCTAATGCGGGATCAGAGGCACTTACAATCACAACAGGGATATCTTTTAGATCATCCTCTGCTTGTAATAGCTCAAATACTTTATAACCAGTATTGCCGCGTGGCAACATCAAGTCCATTAAAATCAGATTAACGTTTCCTATTTTGCGGATACGATCGATTGTCTGCGCCCCCCATGGGTCAAAATGGGCTGTTGCTCCATTCATCTGCAAAATGGTCAGCATAACAGCGCGGTTCATTGGGTCGTCTTCTACAACAAATATCGTTTTATTATCGAGTAACATAGTTAATTTCCTTAGGTCTTGAGTTAGGGAATGAACCAGACATCTTCGCCTGATACGATACGTTCAATAAGTTGTGGGAACATGTTTTTAACAATTGGCTTGCCAATCAAGCTATCAAAGCCAACTTGCTTGAGTTGTTCTACATCATGCGACATGACATTTGCCGTCATGGCTACGATAGTTGCGTCTTGATAGTCTGGGATGCTACGGAGCACCTGTAACATCTCATATCCATCAAGTGGTGTAATCTGAATATCCAGAAAAATAATGTTCGGTTTTGGATCAAGCGCACATACTCGGGTCTCGAAATCTTCACTGTCCTCAAAAATAGTCAGGCTTTCGTACCCCATGACTCGCGAAATTAAGACATTGAGAACCATTCGGCTGTTCATATCGTCTTCTACATATAGGAAATTGGGTGTTTGTATCATGGTTATTTTTCCTTACTGGACATGCCATAGCCTAAATGAGATAAAGCAATTTCTGCATCGCGGCGGACATGGTGATCGTCGTTATTTAAAAAGGGAGCAATATACGGTATGGCGTTTTTGTTGCCTAAATGTCCCAACGCTCGGATAGTCATATATTGCATGGTTGAACTTTCTATCTGCTCCAGATAGCTTATTAATGCAGTATAAGTCCGTGAATCCGAGATTGTGCCCAATGATGCCACTACCCACATCATTACAACTTCACTTTCTTGCGGATTATTTAGTGATTGAATAAGAGCATCAATCGTTTGTGGATTATGAAAGCAACCTAATGCTTCTGCGGCTTTAGACCGTATCATTAAATTGTTGTGATTAAGCAGTAAATCACATAAAGGTGTGATGGCACGCTCATCTTTGATTTCACCCAAAATTGTGATTAGGCTGATCATCTGTTTCACACTGGTATAGGTTAAGCTCTCAATCACTTGCGGGACAATTGCTGTACCCATCTGTACTAGTTGCTGTCTCGTATCTAGAATATGGTTAAAATCAGTCGAATCGAGTATTTCTAGCATGCTAGAAAAGGTTGTCATAGTTAGTCCTCCCAAACTACTTCTCCACTTAATAAGCGTTGAACCGTCATTGGGAATGTACTGTGGTTAAGTGGTTTTGTAATGACACCAGAGAAACCAACATCTTTCATCCGCCTCATTTCGGTAGGTGATAAACTTGCCGTTACGCCCACAATTGGGATTGTTCGGTATGCTTCGTGACTTCTCAGAATTCTACAAACACTATAGCCATCTATTGGGTTGATATTGAGATCCGTAAAAACCAGACTAATCGGTGGTACGAGTTGCTCAATTTGTTGTGATAGATTTTCTGTTGTATCTAGCATCGTAACTGTCTCGAACCCCATGATGTCAGTGAGTATTAGCTCCATCACTTTGCGGCTGGCAGGGTGATCTTCGATATACAGGATATGTAATGTGCAGGTCATTAGATTTGCTCTTCTATATTCATTGTAATTTGGTCGGCTTCGGCTTCGGTCAATACCGGTAATTCAACAAAGAAGGTCGTACCTTTCCCTACTTCGCTTTCTAACCAGATTTTGCCCTTATGAGATTCGACAAAGTGCTTAGAAATTGGCATCCCTAAACCTGTACCAATTGCTTCGGGGATACTGTCATGTTTGGCTTGCTTAAAGGACTCGAACACCATTGCTTGATCTTGTGGCGCAATACCAATACCCGTATCTCTAATCTCGACACAAATAGTCGTTGCACTTGCTTTGGCGTGAATGGATACACAACCTTCGGGTGTAAACTTAATTGCATTAGACAATACATTTAAGAAAACTTGGCGTAGACGACGTTTATCCCCATAGGTGATGGGTAGATCGTCTGCAATGTCGACATCCAGAGTAATATCTTTATTCTTGACCAAACCTTTACCAACCGATTCGACTGCGTGGAGCGTTTCAATCATATCAACCGGTTGGATAAATAAATCCATCAAGCCTGCTTCAATTTTGGTGATGTCTAACACATCGTTGATTAACGCCAATAAGTGATTCCCGCTCGAAATAGATTGGCGCAACATATCTTCTTGATCGGGGTTAACGGGGCCCATGACCCCATCTGCCACAAATGCTGAAAAATTAAGAATGGCATTCAGCGGTGTCCGCAGTTCATGGCTCATATTGGCAAGAAATTGTGATTTTGTCTGATTGGCTTGTTCGGCAAGGTCTTTTGCTTTGTGTAACTCGTCGGTACGGTCTGCTACCCGTTGTTCGAGCGTATTGATTAAATCCCGTAGCTCTGCTTGTTGTGCCCGGAATTCAGCGATAAAGTAATAGCCTGCTCCGATGAGTATCAACATCAACACCATGAAAAATATTGTTGCGCCGGTGGGATTACTGAACGAGTAGTTCTCCCCAAATATTGAGGTGAATCCCGTTGATTCTTGATGAAAAGCGGTCAGGGTAAAGATAATCGGAACCAGACAGGCAAAGAATATCTTTGCGCGGTCACTTTCTAAGACAAGAATAATGACTGGCAAAATGGTGAGCATCATTCCAACCCCATTAGGTGCCCAATACCCACTCGAATATAATCCCGTAAAGGCTAACATTAGAAAAACAAGTGCAAGAATCCATGAGGATATCCTATAGAACCCTCTCACGGTCGCGACAATTGCTATTCCAAAAATACCGATAGCCCCCCCTGTGATCAATTCATAACCGACCAATACACCTGTCGATATAGATGAAAGTAAATAGGAGAGAAAAACGCCAAAGATAATTACAATTAACGCACGTGTATTGCGTTCATAGAATTTTTTATTTCGTTCAACTTGACGAGGTGTAATCCACCATTTCCACCATGTAAGTGGATTCCAAGTGAGCTCGGGTAATGAGTTCGGCGTTATAGTGGTGTTTTCTACAGACATTTATTGTTGTTCCCTAACATTCATTGTGATTTGCATGGCTTCGGCTTCAGTTAATACAGGTAATTCAACAAAGAAGGTCGTACCTTTCCCTACTTTGCTTTCTAACCAGATTTTTCCTTGATGTGATTCGACAAAGTGTTTAGAAATTGGCATTCCCAACCCTGTACCAACGGCTTCGTGAATATCATGCTTAGCTTGTTTAAAGGATTCAAAGACTAAGGTTTGATCTTCTTGTGCAATACCAATACCGGTATCTTTAATCTCAACTCGAATACGCTTATGAATGAGTTTTGCACGAATTGTTATCTCACCTTCGGTCGTAAATTTGATTGCATTAGATAAGATATTCAAGAAGACCTGACGCAGACGACGTTTATCCCCGTAGGTTGTCGGTAAGCTGTCCTCAATATCCATTTCCAGTCTAATATCTTTGTTCTTGACCAATCCCTTACCGACGGATTCAACGGCACGGAGCGTTTCGTTCATATCAACAGGTTGGATGAACAAATCCATCAACCCTGCCTCAATTTTGGTGATGTCTAGCACATCGTTGATTAATGCCAGAAGGTGATTTCCACTCGAAATTGATTGTCTCAGCATCTCTTCTTGCTCATTATTAACGGGACCCATGACCCCATCTGCCACAAATGCCGAAAAATTAAGAATGGCATTGAGCGGTGTCCGTAATTCATGGCTCATATTGGCAAGAAATTGTGATTTGGTTTTGTTGGCTTCTTCGGCGATGTGTTGTGCTTGGCGAGTCTTTTCTAGCTCTTTGCTTCGGATATTTTCTAAGTTATTGCGGTGTAATGCGAGTAAGAGTGTCAATACCGTTGCCACAAATGGGAACGAGATCGGTTGCATTAAATTGCTATATTCCACACCATGAACCCACAATGGGAACGATAATACAAAGAAAAACGCGCTGATGCTCATAATCAATGCGTCACGAATGGATAAAATTGTGCAGGCAATGAATATGGGAATCAGTATCCATGAAATGACAGACCCGATACGGTAAGGCGTGTAAAGTTCTCCGTCTGGTAATTGCACAAAGAAGAAACGGACACCCATCACAAGTAATATCAATGTCAAAATAAGAGACTGACGAAAGTACCCCATTCTGGCTATCCCATACAAGATAGCTGAAAATACTGTTGTACCTGCTATAGCAATGGTAGGACTAAAGATAAACCCAAATATGGATGTGATGAAATACCCCAGCAGGAAGATCATTAAGACCGTTGCGTTACTGGCATCAACGGCATTAAGTTTTGGATGGGGACGGATTAACCATTTTACAGCGTTAATAGATTTTGTTGTTATTGAAGGTTGGTCGGAACTTTTGACTGTTTGACTTGTCATAAAATAGATTCACTCATACTAAACCATCAGGATGTATATGTTACAAGTACTATTATGAGTGTATTATGAGAAATTCTAACTCGCCAAGAGTTGGGTTTTTCTTTGTGATTGAACTAGCCAAAAACCTATACTTTAGACTAGATTTTCTTCCATTGCGCGGGTAACAGCTTCGGTTCTGCTACGGACTGTTAGCTTTTGTAAGATATTGCTCACATGAAATTTAACGGTGGATACACTCACTGTCATCAATTCAGCAATTTCAGAGTTGGTTAATCCTTCGACCATATAACTGAGTACGTCGACTTCACGGCGTGTGAATCCATAGGTTTTACGCGGATTAACTGTGGGTTGACTAAGGAGGGTTTGCATGACTTGGGTTGAGAATACGGTGTTGCCACCATAGGCTGTACGAATTGTGTTGGCAAGTTCATCGGTATTAGAGGTTTTAAGTACATATCCGACGGCACCGGCTTCTAACATGGCTTGGATACTGTCTTTATCCATAAATCCACTTAATGCCAAAATTTTTATAGTCGGGAAGCGTTTAAGGATAGCTTGTGTCGCCTCAATACCGGAGAGATCAGGCATGATAACATCCATCAAAATCACATCTGGTTGATATTGTTGACAGAGGTCAATTGCCTCTTGTCCGGAACTGCCTTGTGCAATGAGGTCAATATTGTCAACTTCGTTTAATAGTTTACCGATGGCAAAGTGTATTTTGGTGTGGTCATCAATCAATATCACCCGAATTGGGTCATGATTAGTCATCTTCCGCCTCGTTTAGTGCCGTTTGGATTGCTTGTAACTCAGATACCGCATCTTTTAATAGTATATCTAATTCTTGGGCTGTTAGCATTGAGTTTCTGTTTTGAGAGTTTAATTGCTCTTTAAGAATCCCTGATAAGGTGGATGCGGAAAAGAGGGTTTGGCTAAGTGTGTCGTGGATAAGTCTGCGGATTTCTTTCAGTTTTTGGGTGGACTGGGTCATATTAAACCTTATTTGGATGATCGGTAACGATAATGGCTTGTTTTGACTGACACTCATCACTTTTCTTGGCTGTTGCTTTCGGTTTTGAATTCATATAAAGTTTTTATCGTAGATAAGCATCTAATCCGAACGAGTGCACGGTATCTATCGGTAGTAGCATGATTTTATTGTCACCATGCCATGTATAATATTCGATATTGGCTTCCCATGATCCGAATTGGGTAATAAACAAACGCGGGATATTCGCTGGCATGGGATCGACTTCTTGAATTTCTTTCAAATAAACCAGCACTTCATCTGCCTGTGATAAATCCGATGTGATGTTTTCTGGTATCGCATCACCCAGTGCTGTCCTAACTTGTGTCGAAGCATAATAGGTCAATTCTGGATATTGTATGACCCATCCCCGAACATCTGCCAAATATTGTGTTGTATGACGATTCACAATTGATCTTGCACTATAACCTAACCATACTCCATTAATAGTTAATATCACAATTAACGTTACGACCAAAATAGACCGTATCCAACGTTGCGGTAATTTATCCCAGAGCCAGCCAGCGCCAATCCCTGCATAAACAGCGATAAACGGTACAAGAATCAACAAATTACGGATTAACATCGCGCGTTGTAAACTCATCACCAATAAATAGAGCAAGGGAAACAA
>Ga0070728_10004331_pt1 | contig 14862 bp, 12 predicted proteins | sample tdDd471_FD_66723 | JGI IMG/M metagenome (GOLD analysis project Ga0070728, IMG submission 66723) | Marine sediment microbial communities from the Atlantic coast under amendment with organic carbon and nitrate - tdDd47.1 | ecosystem: Environmental > Aquatic > Marine > Coastal > Sediment | place...
TAACAGATAGTTCTCTTGTTCTGATATTTAAAGTATCATTATTTGGCCAGTTGGCCTGTATAATGGGTGTTTCTGTTTTATCTATTTTTTGATTATCAAAATACAATACAAGTTCATATCTCCTAACAGGATTTCTATATATAATAATCTCAATTTTATTAAAGCCATCTTTTTCTCCTGAATCAATTTCGATTATAATATTTTTATTATTGAAAACTGTAAATACTTCCATTTGATCCACAATGTTGTCAAAATTAATTGAACGATTAGGACCAAGAACAGATGTTCTTACGCCCTCTTTGTCACCAAACAAAGCACTCCACAACGGCTTAAGTTCAAAAAAGAATTTTAACACGGAGCTCTTACCGGAATTATTCGGCCCTACGAATGCAATAACATCATCTTTAATTTCAAAAACCAAAGGATTTTTTTCTGTAAAGCAACGATAATTTTTTATTGTAAACTTCATATATTTGACTTACAAAAACAACCCCAAAAAGAAGTTGTTTATATATTAACTCTTATTTATATTATCTTTCTTATCTCTCCTCAACTGCCCACAAGCAGCCTCAATATTCTGTCCAGAAGAGTGCCTTATAGTCACCCCTATCTTATTCTCCTCTAATATACTACCAAACTCTTCCATTCTCTCCTTAGAAGAAGCCTTAAACCTAGTATTATCTGTAGGGTTATAGGGTATTAGATTAACCATATACAGTGGTCTTCTCATCAATACAGATAACTCCTTAGCATTATTATCAGTATCATTAACTCCACTAATCATCAAATACTCAAACATCACCCTTCTCCCTGTCTTCCTGATATAATCATCAACAGCCTTTATTATGTCCCCTATCTTATACTGATTAGCAGTGGGTATCAGAGACTGTCTGATAGGGTCATTAGGAGCATGTAGAGAGATAGCTAAGTTAATCTGTATCTTCTCTCCTGCCAACCTCTTTATCCCATCTAAGACCCCCACAGTGGACACAGATATCCTTCTAGCCCCAATATTCATAGTCTCTGGGTTATTCAAGAACTTAACAGACTTAATGAACTCACTATAGTTATTAAATGGCTCTCCCATTCCCATATAGACCACATTATCAACCTTCTCTTCATCTCCCTTCAAATGCCTATTCCAAAACACCACTTGCTCTATAATCTCATCACTAGAGAGGTTCCTGTTAAAACCAGACTGACCAGTGGCACAAAAGGCACAATTCATAGCACAACCAATCTGACTAGAGACACAAACAGTATTTCTCTTATCCTTCCCCCTAATTAACACTGTCTCTATCACTTCCCCATCTTCTAGGGTAATTAAAGCCTTCTCAGTCTTTCCTTGCTTCACTATCTCTGCCTTGATATCAATAGAGCATTCTTTCTCTAACTTCTCTCTTAGGGCCTTAGGGAGAGTACTAGCCTCTTCCCAAGAAGATATATATTCCTCAAACAAAGCCTTATTGACCTGTTCGAACCTATACTTAGGTTCTTCTAGCAATATCTCATGTATTCTATGTATGTTCATATATGTTATTTATTGTTTAAAAGATTGTAAATAATATGTCAACTTGATATAATATAAACATGTTAAGTTCGAGTCCGTATTTTGTCTCAACGACGAAACCAACAAAGCTCCCTTTTTAGGGAGTTTTTGTTTTATCTATTTCTTCTTTAATGTAATTAACACTATCTCAGACCTATGAAAAGTCCTCAAAGGAGGCCCCCATGTTCCAGTACCAGCCCCCACTACTAAATTATACCCTTTTCTCCTATATACACCATAGCCATACCCTTTGTATAGCATATGACCAAGTATATTCCCAGGAAACATCTGTCCTCTATGGGTATGGCCAGATAGTTGCAAATCAATACCCACTTCCCTAGCTTCCTTTATATATCTAGGCTCATGAAAAAGCAAGACACTAGGAGTATTAACATCATAGTGGGCTTGTTCTAATATAGTCTGTTTAAAGTCCATCTTCCTATCAAACAAACAAGTAACACCCACTATCTGTAGTCCGTTGAGTAACTTAGTCTCATTATCAAGTATCTCCACCTCACTGTTCTCCAACAGATCCTTCACAGTATCTCTTCCTAAGGACAAATCATGATTACCAAAAGAATAGTATACACCTCTAGGAGCAGTGAGCTCCTTATATGGATCAATTAACCAAGAGAAGTCTGATTCCATGCCATCAAAGAGATCACCAGTGATACAAATAGCATCAGGCTTTAGCTTCATAGTTTTTCTCACTATCTTAGTGAAGAATCTTTGCCTATATATGGGACCTAGATGAATATCAGTGAGATGAGTAATAGTCTTCCCCTCCCACTCTTCAGGAAGATTCTCTATTTCTATATCCACTTTCTTTATCCTATGATGACCAGCATTATGGCCCTGAAAAGGAATCATAATTAGGGGGAGAATACTAAAGATTAGTTGTTGGGAAGAAAAGAGGAATACTATATCAAATAGAGATAGTATATAGCTAGCTAGTAATATCAATATTGCCACAAAAACAGCATTCATCATGTATCCCAACCAAAGAAAGGCTGAGAGGTATAGGGCTCTAGTGAAGTAGTTGTCGTTCCTGTATATCAATGGAGAAGCTACAACTCTGATAAACAGGGCTATTAACAGCATCTCAGCAATGATAGCTTGCCCTAACACACCTTCAATAGCAAAAAAGTGTCTCCAGATAAAGAAGACTATAACATGTCCTAGTATTACTAAGCCAATATTCAAAATGAGGAATATTTTCTTCATATATACATATTAACCTTGACCAAGAAATAAATCAATGGTATTGTCGTATATTGCAATTTAACAATCATTTTGTATCATAAAACCTATTATATAATGAAAAAAAACAAACCAGGGACCAGGCCTCCCCACATGACAATTATCACAGCAATTAACTGCAGTCTTATGTGCCTGAGAAACACAAAAAGATATAGCGGAATAACTAAGAACACAATAGTGTTCGAAGATGAATTAACCGGACTAACTGGAACTGTAGAAGATTTCGTAAAACAATATATTACTACAATTCACAGCGTATTACTGGCTATTGAAAAAACTAATTATTCAATAGAAGAAGGCACGTCGGTTATGATATGTTTAATGAAATTATCAGAAAAATTTAAAAAACTTGTTCACAATTGGGATTGTCCTGCTTTAACCAATAATGAAAACAAAGCTACTAAAAAACTGCTAACAAGGTTTGAGTCAATCATTTTGACGCTGAGTCTAGATAGACGACCATTAGCATAAGTCAAGCAAACATCGCTTAATTAGCTTTAGGTGATGTTTTTTTATACCCTTGACTAATAAACAAATCAATGGTATTGTTGTATATTGAAACTTAACAATTATGTTTAACCAAATATTATAAAAATGATTCCAAAGAAAAAACATGTGCCCCCTTATTTAATGACCATTCTATCGTTGAGAAGAGTGATTAACTATTTGCAAATACTGCAATTAGACGGGGAACTTTATGAGAAAGATAAGTTGCAAGGTATTCACACCTTGGGAGAGCTTATTCTTCCAATTCCAGAAACCGGCTATCCGGTAAGTAAAATACCTGGAATGATAAAGTGCCTCAAACAGGCTCTTGCTAGCCTGGAAAAAATCCTTAAAAATGGTGAAAAAAATATTTTGCTATTAGAAATGGCTACTGAATATTTTAATGACACCATCGAATTATTATCGAAGGTGTCCACTAAAACATCAGCTACTCTTCCAAGTCATAAGATAATGATCATATTCATTAACGACGGTTTAAAGGAGGTAGAGGACAGATTGGAAAATGAGACTTCACAATCTGCATACTTTATATCAGGCAGAGTGACGGCAATATGTACGTTAATCGAAACTCTGAAATTTTCTACCGTACCTAATCAGGAAATTCCAGAAATGTGTGATGAGCTTGGGAAAGCCCTCACAAGAGCTACAAATGCAATTGGAAGAAGAACATCTTATGAGTCGATTTATCAAGACATTGCTGGTGCGATTAATAGCACTAAAAAAGAATTGCTAGGAAGAATTTCCTAAGAGTCATTCAAAAACACAAAACCATTCGCTATAAACACGAATGGTTTTTTTTATTTCTCTAATACCCAAAGACTGTTCTTTTTTTCTAAGTTTGGCAGCTCTTGTATTATATGTTTGTTTTAAATATTAATATATTATTTTACACTCACTCTATTATTCTCACAACCCCCTCATCAGCATCCACCTCTACCATATCACCGTCCTTAAGCATCTTAGTGGCATTCTTGGTACCAATAATACAAGGTTTATTTAATTCTCTAGAAACAATAGCAGCATGACACAACATACCACCCTCATCGGTTATAATAGCGCCAGACTTCTTCATAACAGGAAGAAAGTCGGGCCTAGTCATAGCAGTAACTAAAACATCTCCCTCTTCCACTTTATTAATGTTATTAGGACTCATCACCACCTTGACAACGCCCCTCACTATTCCTTTATTAGCTATTACTCCTTTTAATTCCTTAACATCTTTAGCAGAATCTTCCACACCCATCTCTTCTTTGGAGATAACTGCCTCTTTTTCATTATCAAACAGATAGGCGCCATCCCTATTACTCCTCTCCTTAATTATCTCTCTAATCTCTTCTGTTATGTCATCATTCTCTAAAAGACCAACAATCTCTTCTCCTAATAATAAGGATATCTCTGATATCTCTAAATTATAGCGCTTCCCAATCTCTAAGAATAGTTTTCTCATGTAATACATCATGAGAGAGCGAAAATGACTACGATAATCCTTAAAGAAGCTAAGCTCATGAAGGTATTTAATAAATAGCTCATCATGTTTTTCGAAAGAATTAGATTTGATAAACATATCTAAATCATGCTCAGCTTTCACAAAACCATCTTCCATTTCAATAATTTGCTTCTCAGCTTCCTCCTTGCTTATACCCCGAACTCTTTCCTTGAAGTATTCTAGAGTATATGGAACCACATCCACAGAGTAGCAAGGAATGTACTCATATCTAGCATGATGTTTCTTCAAATCTTCTTCTACGCTATCAGATGAAGACACAATCTTCATCAAGTCTATTCTTTCCTGAAAAATATGATGAGGCCTACTAATAGCCCCGATAGTTTCCAAGCTTTCATTGATAGGTAAGTTATATTTTTTCAATACTTCAATTGCCTTCTTCTCTGTTGCTCCTTCTAGGATAAAACCAACCCACAAAGAAGATACTTTTGTCTTTAGAACAATGTTAGCCTCTTGAAGCTTTTTAGACACTTCAATATTAGCTAACTTAGAGAAATCAATATCAGCAAAAGACATGAAGAATTTCTCTATTTCAATAGCCTCTTCCTCAATCTTTTTATTAGAATTTTTTAGAAAATCTTTATCCTGAAAACAAGTGTTATAGATATAGTCATTGAAATCATCCCATTCTTTTTTAAGAAAGTATCCATCCGCATTATCTCCATTAAAGACATATGCCTGATGCCAAAGACCTTTACCTAAAATCTTCTCTAAATCAGCAGAACAGGACCAGGAATAGCACTGAGCCTGATTAATGGTTAATGGTCTATTAAAATGTCTAAGATATTCATTCCAATTTATTTTCATATTTCTATTTAAAGCTTTTTTCATTATTAACAACATCAAACAAGCTACCTGCCTCCCAATAGTATTCTTTCCTGGTTAACCCCACGTCCTTATTTATCATTTGATATAGTCTAAGTTCAAACCCAGGATATTCTTTCTTTATCCTCTCTCCTGCCCTATAGCACTGTTCTAGATACTTTATCTTGTCATCACTATACACAATAGTATCATGCCCCTCCTTAACCTTATTTAAGAAAATACTATAATACATATCTTCATCTTTAATATTTGTTTCCTTAAAATCAAAGGTAGAGTTAACTTTTTGAAGATATAATCTAATATCAAAACCAACTATGTCTTGCAGATATTCTGCTCGCCAATTAATTTGTTCAGGAGTGCCAGAAGTGAAAGCTTCATTATATTCTGACAATGCTAGTGCCTCAAGAAAACCTGGTTCAATATCTAGATTGAAGTGCCATCCCTGATGATATGGAATCTCATACATTTCTTCATATTTGCGTGGACTAACTCCTGATATGTCCACCCCCAACTTATCCTCTACCCACTCATTAAAACTAGAGAAACCTGTTTTCTCCTGATTCCACTTTTCAATAAACAACGTATCGCCCAAGTCCCAAAGATATAGTGTTTTCTTGTTATTCATATTTATGTATTAATTATTCTCACAATCCCCTGGTCGGCATCCACCTCCACCATGTCTCCGTCTTTAAGGAGTTTAGTGGCATTCTTGGTACCAACAATACAGGGCACACCTAATTCACGAGACACTATAGCTGCATGAGAAGTAATGCCACCATCATCAGTAATAATAGCTTTAGCTTTCTTCATGGCCACCACATAGTCAGGGCTAGTCATAAGGGCAACTAGAATTTTCCCTTCAGGAAAGTTATTCAAATTACTATTATCACAAGCTAATCGTATCTCTCCCCTAACTTTCCCCGGATGAGCTACTGTTCCTCTGATCCCCCCTTTCCTATTCTTCACATACTCTTGTTCATATATGTCCAATATCACATCAATATCTTTAGTATGAAACTGAGCTTTCCCGTCACGCAAAACTGATCGACACTGCTTGCTCCTTAGGATTAATTCTGATACATCTTTCCCATTCATAAAGTCATCAATCTCTTCCCAGCTCATATAGAGAACTTTCTCTAAATCAACGTTTAGGATATCAGCTAGATGTTTATATAGACCACTGATACAATTCGTTGCCACCAACTGCATCTTCTTTCTCTTATCCTGAAGATATGCCCCTCTCTGAGTTATTTTAGCCAGTCTAACCGCCCTATCATCTAAACTATGCTTCTCAACAATGTCTCTAAACTTGTTCACAATGTTTTGATAATAGCCATCAAAGAATGCAAGTTTCTCCTCCACTCCTTCTTCCAACAGATCTAAGAGACGTTTCTCAAAAAAACTATAATCAATCTCTCTAACTCCATGATATCCATTCAAGAACCAAGAGTAGTCTTTAGTGTGTTGTGTTAATAAGTCTTTTCTTATATCCAAATCTATCTCTCTAGCTATCTTCAATAATTCATACTCTTCTTCCATGGTGAAAGACATTTCTGGAAAAGTCGTGAGACGAGAAACATCTTCAGGGCTGATATCACTATCTTTCAATCTCTTCTCCAGCATACGACTAGAGGCATAGGCAACAAACTCTGGCACTATCCCTATTCTCCAAACAGTGAAAGTATAGAAAGAAAAGAAATCTTTCCATAGCTTCTTAAATTCTTCGTTATCAAGATTACTTAAATCTATTTTTTCCATCTCCCCTATCCTTCTATCCATCTCAACAAAAGCATCATTATATTCTCTATAGTATTCTTTAGAGAAATCATCCCCATCTTCATTCAAATTATTACTTATATATTTCTTCCCACTACTATCAATATCTTTCCAGTTGTTGAACCAAAAACAATCTGTTCCAATGAACAAAATCTCTGAGCCTGGCCAAGATACGTCGGGACTAATAGCTCCCAAGCAGGCAGCGGTGATATAGGCGGGATATGCGCTAACTTTCCAACGAAAAAGATCCTTTTTAGGATTAACTATCAATTTATATTTATTTTTACCTAAATTTAGCATATTATCCTTAATATTGACATTTACACCAAAATATGATATAATGTTTTAATAGTGTAATATTATAGCACTATACTGTTATTTTAAAATTATATCTGATAATTAAACGAATGTTAAACATATAAACCTTAAATGATGAACAAGACGAAAGAACCTATTCAAATTTTTATGGATTTAGTGAAAATCCAATCTCCTTTAATGCAAACAGGGGATATCCAGCTGTATCTATTCGAATTCTTTAAGAATTTATTCTCAGACTCAGAAACAGAGACTGATATCATTACTGACGAAGCAGGTAGAAATATTGCGGGTTATGAGGCTGGAAACCTTATAATAAGAATAGCAGCAACTCCTGGTTGCGAACACCTTCCCCCACTGGCCATTGAGGCTCATGTGGACACTGTGCCTACGACTGGTGATGTTATCCCCTTTATAGAGGACGGCAAAGTTTGGAGTAAGGGTTCCAACATCCTTGGGGCTGACAACAAAAGCGGAGTGGCTGCAGCTTGTGCGGTCGCGCAAAGTCTAAAAAACACTCCTCATGGACCTACTGAATTTATTTTTTCGGTGGGAGAAGAGTTCTCAATGTATGGAATGAAAGACTTTTCTCTAGAAAACTTAAATTCCAAAACAGTCCTATGTACTGATGGCTTAAACTCCAACACGATTTTCAATGGTTGTCTTGGAAAAATTAAGTACAAAGCTCATTTCCATGGCACGACTGGGCACAGTGCTTGGCCAGAGAAAACCATTAACGCAGCAGTAATAGCTGCTTGTGGCGTAGAATGGTGTGACAAGATGGGATTACTGGGAAGAATTGATGATACTGGGAACACAATGCATGCTGTTTCGGAAATTATGTCACATACTGGAGACATAATGTTTCCGTCAACAAATGTTGTTCCAGCAAAAACAACAGTGTGTGGAGAATTAAGAGGTCTTACCCCCGCCTCCCTGAAAAAAGCCTGGGAAAAAATCGAAAGTGGCTTCAGGGGAGTTACCAAAGAAAGAGGTGGAAAAATCGAAATTGAGACAGAGATTCCTTATCCTCCCTTTACTCTACCCGAAGATACAGGTATTGCAAAAAGATTTGTTGAAAGAAATCCAGATCGTAACTTCAAGTTTGAAATTGCGCTAGGATCAACGCACGCCAATGTACTTAACCAGAGAGGAATTGAGACAATTGTCATCGGATGTGGATGCAGAGATCCGCACCAATACAGTGAACACTTAGTTATTAAAGACTTTCTGGAATCTATTGAGAACATTACAAACTACTTAAAAGCTTAATCCAGCAAGGATTACTATGTAGGGCCAAGCACATGTGTTTGGCCTTTTTTTATTTCTTCTGACTAATCATGCTAGCACAGTGAATAATGTGCCAAAAGAAATCTTTTTCATTCCTAGTACCATTCTCATAAACAACGCCGAAGTCTAGGTAAGGGCAAGCAATCATGCTCCATCCTCCAAGATATAATAGGGCTTTAAAGAAGGTGTTTCCAACTAATCCCATAGAAGGGATGATTAGATTAGCTTTTGACCAAATAGCTGCTTCATATTCAAAATAATACTCATTAACTTGATATCCTTCCTCTCTTAGATATTCAGCTAATTGTTTATTAATAGCAGCCATGTCGTCTAACATAGGGTACTTCCCTACTTTGCTAGTTGGTCTAAGAGTGGACATAACAGCAATGTTTGGTTCTGTCCCTAAATCTTCTTTCATATAACGAATAACTCTATCAATTTCATATTTCTTGTCCTCAAGAGTCATGCCTTGGTATATAGAGGCAGTGGGAATAACAACGCTATATTCATCTTTCTCTAAGATAACTGGAACTATCTTACGATTACTCGGGAATGGTTCTCTTTCAAATTGACGATGAAATTCATCAAGGGTATATGAATCCTTTACCTGACCCCTAACAATACCATCCACCTTCTCGTCTTTTAATAAGCCAATTAAGATATTACTGGCCTTCTCTTGGTCTTCTTCCACTATATTCTCAAGGCCATCTACTTTAGCTCCAACGACAACTAAATCAACAAACTCTGATGCCTTCTTTAGACTCTCAACTGTCTCTGGGATAGGCCTAGAGATCGCAATAGCAATCTTAGGGCGTGTAGTTTGTTTCTTTACACGTTCTAAAAACATGTCTGAAAACTTCATAGATTTAAAATTAGTTAATTATTTTAATTTATATTCTTCTTATTAATCACACTAGCACAGTGAATAATGTGCCAAAAGAAATCTTTTTCATTCCTGCTCCCATCCTCGTAAACAACTCCTAAATCTAAATAAGGGCAAGAGACAAACTCCCAATCACCTAAATATGTCATCGCCCTAAAGAAGGCGTTCCCAACCACTCCCATAGAAGGAACAATAAGATTAGCTCCTGACCATACTGCTGTTTCATATTCAAAATAATATTCATTAACTTTATATCCTTGCTCTTTAAGATGTTTAGCTAATTGTTCGTTAATAGTGGCCATATCATCTAGCATAGGATATTTCCCCACTTTACTAGTTGGCCTAAGAGTAGACATAATAGCAATGTTTGGCTCCACCCCTAAATCTTCTCTCATGTACCGAATAATTCTCTCAACCTCATATTTCTTATCTTCGAAAGTCATACCATGATATATAGAAGCAGAGGAGGCAATGAAGCTATATTCACCCTTCTCTAATACCGCGGGACAAATCTTTCGATTACTCGGCAATGGCTCTTTGTTAAATTGACGATGAAATTCATCAAGAGTACAAGAATCTTTTACCTGGCCCCTCACAATACCGTCGACCTTGTCGTCTTTTAACAACTTAATCAGAATAGCACCAGCTTTATCCTGATCTTCTTCTACTATATTCTCAAAACCATCCACCCTAGCTCCTACAACAGTTATATCTACAAATTCCGAAGCTTTTTTAAGACTATCAACTGTCTCTGGAATTGGTCTAAGAATGGCAATCCCAATTTTAGGACGTGTAGCTTGTTTCTTTACACGTTCCAAGAAAAGATTTGATAATTTCATAGATTTATTTTATTAATATATTAATTTATATTTTCCTTACCCAAGAATGATTAGCGTTTACTTCCACCATGTCACCGTCTTTAAGAACTTTAGTAGCTATCTTAGTTCCAATTATACAAGGAATACCTATCTCTCTAGCAACAATAGCAGCATGACAAGTAATTCCTCCTTCATTAGTAACAATAGCAGAAGCCTTCTTCATTCCTGCAATATAGTCAGGTCTAGTCATAACAGCTACCAATACATCACCCTCTTTCACCTTATCAATATCCTTTACACTAGTCACCACCTTTACCACTCCTCTCACTACTCCAGTTGAAGCTGTTAGTCCTCTGAAGTCATTAATATTATCTAAAGAATCTTTTTTAAAGATATTAGCTACAACCTTCTCCGCCCTATCACCTGAAATAACTTCATAATTATTCCCCTTTTGATAGGCAATTATTGTCTTAGACCTATCTTTTAGTTCTTTCAAGGAAAATTGTTTTCCTTCTAGCATATCGCAAATCTCTGAATGAGACAAGCCTTTAAGGTGTTCCAATTCTAATTTAAATCTTTTAGACATCTCCTGGAGAAACATGTTTGAATAATGAGTGAAGAACAGGGTCCTCTTTTTTCTTTCATCCTGCCAGTTAGTGAAATCTTCTGAAATCTCTAAGAGATTCTTTAGATATTTACTCGGCTTCAATTTATTAATCAAAGCCTCCTTCTTCCTCTTGTTAACTGCTGAAGTGTTCTTTATTTTAGCTATCTCTTCTTTTATATTAACCTTACTAGAAACAATGGCTTTTATTTTTCTAACAAAATAACTTTTATTTAAATCATGACTATCAAAAAAGTTATTGTTGACCCAAAAATAGTTATCCCTATGTTTTGATATCATTTTCTTTATCTTCTCATCTTTCCAGGCCTTAGTTTTATCTCTAAACTTCTTTACCTCAAGAGCAATTTTTAATAGAGATAATTCTGCTTCATTAACAAAAGATTGATGAACTGGCGCAGTGAGAAGAGAGAACGTTTCTCCTCTGCCTTTCCCTATACCCCTCTTATCTAATAGCTTCTCTACCTCCTTTTGCACAATCTCATCACTACCCAAGGCAAAGCCATCAATTAAAGAGGAGCAGCTAATGGCCTTCTTATAGCGCTCAAGAAATTCATAGTATAATTCCTTTAGCTCTTTATCTGAAGCTTTAGTTAGAACACTTTTTTCTAAGTTAGAAATAAATTGACGAAAAAGTTCTTCATCATTCTCCCATTTCTTCATTATTTTCTTACCCAAAGCATTACTGGTTTTGAGCTTGCTTAAAAACATATCAGTTATTCTTTTAATATCATCCATCTCAATATACCAATCAGCTCTACCGTCCTTCACAACACAAACATGAGAAGAGAAGCTTCCCTTATCCATTTTTCTCTTTTCTTTATTAATCTCCAATTCAGAAATAATCCACATAAAGTTTAGACAACCATCAAATCTCTGGTTATACCATTCCTTATTTCTTATAACCTTTTGATTATCTCTAAAGAGACCTTTTTTATGTTTAAGCATATTATTTAATTATTTTGACAACCCCCTCATTGGCATTTATTTCCACCATATCACCATTACTTAGCATGTCAGTAGCTACCCTGGTCCCTATAACACAAGGCTTCTTGATTTCTCTAGCTAAGATAGCAGCATGACAAGTAATTCCACCTTCATCCGTGACAAAGGCAATAGCCTTTTTCATGGCTTGCACCATATTAGGCGTAGTCATGTTTGCAACTAAAACATCTCCCTTCTTAACTTTATTTAAATCATCTGCCTTTTTTATTACAACAACTCTTCCTTTAGCTATCCCTTTATAGGCAACGCTACCTTTAATAACATCTGCTTTCTCGTTAATATCAAGATGCTTCCTCAGAAAAGCTTCTCTCTCTTCACCAATTAACACTCTATATTCTGTTCCATCTCTAAAAATAACAAAGTCTTTAGAACGCTCATCTAGAATCTTTTTATTAGGAATATTGCCAGACATCATTTCCTGGTATGCACAAGCTAATAGTTGCTCATAGCTTATGTTGAGACTAGAGGCTAATTCTACTAACTTATCATGATATTCAAAGAGATGTTTATTGAGAATATCTGTTCTTTGAGTACGGTAGTATACAAAGAATTGCATAATATCAACATAATACCCCTTATCCCCCAAAAGCTTCTTAGCCCTATTAACCGCCTTTCTCAACTCCTTTTTTTCTTCTTTGTACTTATCTAAATACTTCTCTTTTTTCAGGTTATCCAACATCTTCAAAACCTCTTTTTTAGTATAGAACCTATACTGTCCATAGCGAGAAGCCATCCAAGAATATTTTTTAATAAACCCCTCAATTCCTTTTACGCCATTTTTCAATAATTCCAACCTCATCTTTCTGTCAAAATTATCATACAAAGGAATATTTATTCTATCTAACAATTTATTCACTTCCTCCTCTGTTGTCCTCTTCCTTAACTCTGATCTCAACCTGTCTTCAATGAAATCATCACAGGTATGATAGATACCTAGAGTGGGAATATAATACAACAAAGCATCAAAGAACTCTTTATACTCCTTATTTTTTGCGACTATAAACTTCTTTTCTGCTAAAAGAGTCTTTTTCTTTATACCTAAAAACACTTTTTCATCAGCAAACATCTTTCTGGTAACCTTCTCTGGCAGATCATGTAAATAACTATCAGGATAATACACGTCAGCCCCAATTGTCATAAAGCTTTCTAAAAAATACCTAACTGGCAAAATAGTTTTCCATATCTTAGCTTGAGAAAAAGCAAAGTTAAATGAAGACATCGCTAAAATAGGATATGGTCTAGTAACTGACTTATGTAGAATGACATCTCCTAGCTTTATCATATATTTATCTCTTTCTCTTTATTATTTTAACCACTCCTTCATTGGCATTTACCTCCACAAGATCGCCATTCTGCAAGACCTGAGTAGCTATTTTAGCACCAACAATACAAGGCTTCTTTAATTCTCTAGCGGTAATGGCAGCATGACAAGTAACGCCTCCTTCGTCAGTAACGAAAGCCAAGGCTTTACGCATACCACTAATATAATCAACCATAGTGGAGCGGGCCACTAAGATGCTATCTGTTTTAATTTTCTTTAAATGACTTCTGTTAAGCACTAGAGCCACCCTTCCCCTACACTTTCCCCTAAAAGATGACATACCCTTAAACTCTTTCACCTCATCTTCACTCTTAAAGAAATTTTGAATCATCTTAATTTCTCCTTTATTAGTTATCAACCTAGAGTTCTTTCCATCATAATAATACACATAAGCTTCAGGGGTCCTCTTTTCTACTTCCCTGATATCAGGAATAATATTCTTTTCTAAAAAATCCAATACTTCTTTATCTAACAATGAAATCATTAGAGACATTTTCCACTTCTCTCCACTAGCCTTTTTTAGACGCTTCATTGTTTCTTGCAAACCCAAATATATTCCATACTGAGCCAACTTTAGAACATCTATCCTGTCTGTACGAAGAGTGACATAGGTGCTAATAATATCAGCTATTTGAAATAGCTTAGGGTCTTTCACTGTCTTTTTCCAAGAACTATAATTTCTATTATTCTTCCTTAAATGATCCTTTATTTCTTTAATCTCTCTTCTAGCTTGAACTAAGCTTAACTTACTTATTTCTTTTTTAAAATATTTCTCATCCAACAACTTCTCTGTGTAGTTATATAGGGAGTACCAAGCATAGTCATGAACCAATTTGTCTATTTTCTTTTGACTAAACTCTATTCTTGCCTTGCAAATATCTATTCTCATCCTCTGAAACATAATCATCTGTTTAGGGGATGAAATTATTTCAAATATCTTTTCATGATTATCATAGTGTTTAGCCAATAGTTCTCTACACTCTGGATCTAGTTGCCCCTCCACCATAAAGGGAGCCATAATATAGTCAGTATTATTAGCTACTAGGCTGTAATTACCTTTCATTAACTTAAGTAACTCAAAATCACTTAAGCAACTCAAACTATCAAGAGATAATTCCCTGCAAGCTAAAACTTCTTTTTTTAGCTCTTGATAGAAGTCTAGATGCTTCTTCCAGCCTTTTTTTGTC
>Ga0070728_10004333_pt1 | contig 14858 bp, 11 predicted proteins | sample tdDd471_FD_66723 | JGI IMG/M metagenome (GOLD analysis project Ga0070728, IMG submission 66723) | Marine sediment microbial communities from the Atlantic coast under amendment with organic carbon and nitrate - tdDd47.1 | ecosystem: Environmental > Aquatic > Marine > Coastal > Sediment | place...
ACGCACCAAACGAACGCGCGGCAGATTCGCCATCTCACGGGGATCGGATGCGATGCTCATCGACTCACCCCCGAGGGTGAGTCGATTGAGCGAAGAACGTCGCCTCGCTCACCGGGGCGCCAGGGGCGTCCAGATGTCGTCGGTGGGTCGGCGGTCCGGATGCGCGAGGGCGAGCGCGAGCAGGATGGGGTCGAGGCCGTCGTCCCCACCGAAGCGGCTCGCCATTCGGCCGAGCTGAGCTTGCGTCCGCTGGATGACGTCGAGCAGATCGACGCGCCAGCCGTCCGCCTCGCGCTGGACGAGGATGGGCCCGAGGTGGCGACCGCGCTCGCTGCGCATCTCGACGCGGGCGGTGTCGCCTCGTGGCTCGATGTCGCCGATCACGATGCGATCGACGCCGCGCACGAGCTCACGATCGATGAGGTCGGCGAGCACGTCGCGGCCGCGCATGCGGCGCAGCTGGGCCGCGGTGTGCGTGATGCGCAGCGACAGCGCGGTGAAGCGCTCCATGGGGGGGCGTCGCCGCAGCGCGGGCTCATCCATGTACAGCGCCGCGCGCCGGCAGCGCTCGTAGAACGCGTGCGTGTCGCGCGTCACCCAGCGGGCGGCCTCGTCTCCGCGGTGGGCGGCGGCGTGTCGTTGGTAGGCCCGGACCGCTTCGCCGGCGGGGTGCCCGGCCTGGGCCGCCGCGTGGGTCGCGCCGAGCCCCGTCGCGAGCGCCGCCACGAGGACGAGCGCCGCCATCCGTCGGAGCGCGAGGGTGTCCCGTTCGAGGTGTTGCATGACGCGGTCACCATGATCCGGGCGTCGGAAAGGGCGACCAAAAGGCACCAAAATCCAGCTGCTATCCTCCGGCTCCGATGTCGGCTACGCGTCGCCTCCTCGCGCGGGGACCCCACTGCGACCTCGCGGCACGTGGCGACCGGCTGATCGTCGAGGCCACGACGCCGGCCGGCCGGCCGATCGTGGAGCAGGTCGCGTCGCTTCACGGCGCCGTCGACCACGCGCACGTACCGGCGCCCGTGACGGTGGAGCGCGACCGGGTCGAGCTCGAGCTGGCCGCGCTGGGCACGCTGTCGCAGCTGCTGGAGCGAGCGCGCGAGCAGGGCGAGACGCTCGACTACGGGTCCGCGCTGGGGCTCGGGTCGCTCTTCGCGAGCGTGTGGAGCGCGATCCGGCGGGCCGAGCCGACGCGCGCGGCGGGGACGCTCTGCGGCGCGCAGATCGTGCTGGACGTTAGGGGCGCGCCGCACTTCATCGGGATCGGCACCGGGCTGGTCCTGGACCGCGGGCCGTCGGGCGCGCTGAGCCCGTTCGTCGCGCTCGCGCCGGAGATCGCGCGCGGCGACGCGCCGGCCCTCAGCTCCGACGTCTACGCCGCCGCCGCGTTCGCGATGCAGGTCGTCCCGTTCCTGCGCTTCCCGGCCGCGCTGAGCGAGTCGCTGTCGTCTGGCGCCGAGAGCCCGCTGGGGCGCGCCGCGAGGTACTTCGAGTCGCACGTCGCCACCCACGTGGTGGCCGAGCGCGAGGCGGACCTGTCCTTGGTCCTCGAGCGCTTCGCGAGCGCGTGGGCGCCCCAGCTGCGCTGGTCCCCCGACGACGCATCGGCGCAGCTCGCGCAGGTCGCGATGCGCCTGCTCGCGCCGACGCTCGCGACGCTCGAGGTCGCGCCCGACGCGAGCTGGGCTCAGCGCGGGCTGGACGCGCCGGTCGATCTGTCGACGCGCGCCGCCCTGCGCGGGATCCTCGACGCGCTCGTCGACGACCGACACGCGGGCGGCGCCGGGCTGGACTTCGACGCGATGGCGTCGGCCGGCTGGCCGGGCGAGAAGATCCTGGACCGCGCGGCCCGCGCGCGGGTGCACACCGCCGTCTCGACGCTGCGCAAGCTCGTCCTGGGCGAGTGGCTCGAGCACGAGGACGGGCGCTACCGGATCGCCCCTGCGGTGAGCGTCTCGAGGCGCGAGGCCTGACGCGCCTCGGCGCGAGCGCCGCGCGAGCGCCGCTGATCGCTTCGACGCTCCGCGCCGCCGAGACTCAGCCCCGCGCGCGCGCCAGCTGCATCGCCTCGACCACGTCACCGACGATCGTCTCACGGCCCAAGCGCCGCGCTTGCAGCCGCCCGGCCGCGCTCGCGACGACCACGATCATGTGCCCGAACTGCGACAGCATGCGGGCCCGCACGCGTTGGAGCTGCGCCTCCAATCGCGCGTCGTTGCGGGGCGGCGCCAGGCGACTGTCGACCACCACCGTCCAGTCTCGATGCTCGGGCAGGGGCTCTCCCAGCGCCTCGAAGAAGGCCGCGGCGAGCCGCTCGGGGCTGACGGCGTCGGTGTGCCGACGAGTGATCAGCAGGACCCGATCCTCGGCCAGCTCGACCGCCTCCAGGATCTCGTTGTCGCACCGAATCCACCCCACGGCGGACTCAATCTGGGCCGCCCGATGGCCGCGGTAAAGCGGGCGCGAGCTGCGCGCACCCGCGCCCCCATCGAGCGCGCCCGGTTCCGCGGATGGAGGAGCGCGCGCCGCGGCCGCCTCGGCGATCGCGTACGCTGAGACCCGTTGAATACCGCGCCGCCCCAGATCGTCGGCAGAGCCATGCTCCGCGTGGCTGCCCTCCTCACGTGTTCACTCCTCCTCGCCGGCTGCGCGAACGAGCCGTCCGAATCACCCGAGGGGGCGCCCTACGGCGCGCCGTGCGCCGGCAACGGGGACTGCGCGAGCGGGGCGTGCCTGATGTCGGGCGAGCCCTCCTGTACGCGGGAGTGCCTCGACGACTGCGACTGCCCGGCGGGCGCGTTCTGCGCGGCGGTGGACGACTCGTTGTCGGTCTGCGCCCCCGGTGTGAGCTCGTGCGCCGCTCCCGAGGACGGCGGGTCGACGCCCGCCGACGGGGGCTCGGCGGTGGACGCCGGGCCGTCCGGCGGCGGCGCGGGCGCTGCCTGCACCGAGGACGCGGACTGCGGCGACGTGCGCTCCGCCGGAGGGACCGGCCCGAGCCCGGAGAACAGGACGGTCCCGCAGGAGTGCTGGACCGAAGCCGCGAGCGGGTTCCCCGGTGGGCTGTGCTCGATGACCGGCTGCGCCATGAACTTCCGGCGCGACCCGTGCCCCACCGACACGGCGTGCATCGGTCTGGGGAGCGGCAGCGCGTGCCTGCCGACCTGCGACGACTCGTCGGACTGCCGGGCCGGCTGGGCGTGCCGCGACGACGTGGACGCGGACGGCCCGGCCCACGAGAAGGTGTGCTGGTTCCCCTGCCCGGGCGCCCCGTGCGGCGACGGATTCACCTGCGCGTCGGACGGCACCTGCGTCGAGGAGACCGAGCCGCCGGGGCCGCTGGACGGCTGCACGAGCTGGAGCGACTGGTCCTGCGTGGACCGCAGCCCGAGCCTGTGCTCGTGCACCTGCCCCGCCTGGCCGCGCGCCGGAGCCGCGCCGCGGATCGCGTGCGAGCTCGTGTCGGCCGGCGCGGTGGCCTGCTCGTGCACGACGGGGGGCGACGCCTCGGAGCGGGAGACGGGCTCGGTCGACGTGACGGCGGGCGGCGCCGACTGCGGCCATGCCCGCGACGCGTTCGACGCCTCGTTCTGCGGCCTGGTGCCGTGACGACCGGACTCCTTGGCCGGATGGGATCGGCACCGCTTGCGCCCCCCCCGACCGATCGGTCATAGCACCGCGCCATGGGGACTCGTGCTCTGAGTCGCTTCGCGACCCTGGTGGCGCTCGCGCTCGCGCTCGGGGGCTGCGCGCACTTCGACTTCTCGGACGCCGCGGACCGCATCGCGTTCGCGCGCGGCTGCGATCCGCTCGAGGTCACGCTGCTCGAGGACCGACGCGGACGCTACGAGGAGAGCGGCTGCGGCGCCCCGCAGCTGTTCGAATGCGCGGGGGGACGCTGCAGCGCGGCGGGCGCGGCGCGAGCCGAGCCGTCGACGCGCGTGACCAGGGCGCGCGCGGCGCTCGACGCCCTGCGGGAGGCGGCGCTCGAGTGCACCGACGGCGACGGGGTCGACGTGCAGGTCCGATTCGACCGCGCCGGGTCGCCCGAGACCGTGGTCGTCCGCGCGGCCCGACGCGAGCACGCCGACTGCGTCCGGCCGCTGGTCGAGCGGGTCACGATCGGCCCCGGTCCGCGCCTGCTCGTCTCGTGGACGGCGGCGCCCAGCCGGGAGTGATCGCGACTCGACCACGACGCGTCCTCCGCAGCTCGTCGTCACCTTCGCTTGCGCATCCCGAGCACGTCGAGCACCACCGGACGGGTCGCTTGGTGACCGAGATCACCCGCGTCGGCTCCGAACCGCGCAGCTCCCCGCCCCGAGCGCCCGCGGTTCGAGCCCGCTCACCCGCGCTCGAGGACCGGCAAGTTGCCCTGAGACCGTACTGCTTCCCCAGCCGGGCGAAAGGTGCTTAGCTCCAACGCACTCGGGAGGGGCGAGTGAGCTGGGACTTCCGGATCGACAACGTCGAGTACTTCGTGCGCGAATGGCACGAGGCGCCCGAAGGCGCGGTGCGAGGCAGCCGGAGCGACCTGGAGGTCCTCGCGGGACACCTCGCGACGAGCGGCTTCGCGCGGGCGCGCCTTCGGGAGCGGTTGTCGCGCGCAGGGATCGAGCTGCGCCACGCAGAGCTCACGGCGCACTTCCGCGGCGCGGTCGAGCGCGGCCAGCTCGTCGTCTGGGCCCGACAGGTACCGGTGGTCGCCATTCACGGCGACGGTGGCGCTTCCGAGAGCGCGGCGACCGCGGCCGCCGCCGCCAGCTCCGAGCCCGAGCCGGCGCCCGAGCTCGACTGGGTCGAGATCGAGCTCGTCGACGAGGACGATCTGCCGATCCAGGGCGCGCGGTTCGAGCTGACCCTGCCCGACGGCAGCACGCGCCGGACGCGCACCGACGACCGGGGGCGCTTCTTCGTGCCGAGCACCGATCCCGGGCAGTGTCAGCTGCGCTGGATCGAGATGCCGCCGGTCGAGCAGGCGCGTCGGTTCGCGCAGTCGACCGAAGACGAAGCCGAAGAGACCGCCGCGTAGGGGAGAGCGATGGCACGCATCACCCGCCGAGACCTCGACACGATCATCGACGTCGCCACCGGTCAGCTCCACAAGTTCACGCTGAAGGAGTTCTTCGGGCACGTGCTGGAGGTGGACTCGGTCCACTTCCACTTCAACAGCGCGGTCCTGCTCCCGAACAACGAGCCGCCCGACCCGGGCGACGACGCGCCGGCGTCGGTGGGCGATCCCGAGGACGACGACGAAGAGGCGGAGGAGGCGTCGGGCGACGGCGAGGACGAGGGCCCGTCGGAGACCGATCTCGCGGCGCCTGGCCTCGCCATCCTGCGCGCCGTCTACGTGCACGCGGGCGACAACCCGTCGCAGAAGATCCTGATCACCGGCCACACCGACACGTCGGGCGGCCAGGCCAGCAACGTCGAGCTGTCGTTCAAGCGGGCCGAGAACGTGAAGCACGCGCTGCTGGGCAACCGCGACGAGTGGGTCGCGAGCTGCGAGGACCAGCACCGCGTCGAGGACTACCAGCAGATCCTGGAGTGGATCTCCAAGGTCTGGGCGGCCGACTGCGATCCCGAGGGGGTCGACAACGTGCACGGGCCGCGCACCAACCGCGCCGTCTCGAACTTCCAGACGCTCTACAACGACGAGTTCGAAGCGGAGATCTCCGTGGACGGCGTGGTCGGCCCGCAGACGTGGGGCGCGATCTTCGACGTGTACATGGAGATCCTCGCGGACATCCTCGACGTCGACGTCGATCAGCTGCCGGCCGAGCGCGCCAAGCTCACGTGGCTCGACGACGGCAAGCAGGGGGTCGGCTGCGGGGAGCACTTCCCGATCGACCTGCCCGGCGTGGACGGCCGGCGCAGCGCGAACAACCGTAGAGTGCAAGTCCTCTTCTTCGATCCGGGCGAGGAGCCGCTGCTCGACTGTCACCCCGCGGCCGACCAGTGCAACCCGGACGACTGCGAGATCTACCAGAAGCGGTTCCACTTCTTCTGGCCGATCGATCCCGACCCGGTCCCGCTGCTGCCGCGCTACCGGCTGAAGGTCGAGCTGGGCGACATCGACACGCTGATGACGCCCATCGTCACCGAGGACCACACCGACCAGGGCGTGCGCGAGCGCCTACAGGCGATCGGGTTCTTGTACTCGCCGCTGAACCACGCCTCGATCGCCATCCGGGCCGAGGAGGCGTGGAAGCACTTCAAGAAGATCTTCAGCAAGACCGACGACGCGTCCGCGGTGGCGCACCTGCGCGATCGGGTCGAGCAGCTCATCGTCGACGAGAAGGCGCTGCCCGAGAAGGGCGAGCTCAAGAAGCTCCGCGTCCCCGGGACCTACTGCGTGACGCCGGAGCAGTACGCGGCGGGCTTCTTCGGCACCGACGCGGGCGGGCACCGCTACCGCGAGGAGTCGGACGTCTGGCGCAACAACGACTCCATCGGGCGCGTCCCGATCCTCGGCAAGCTCGAGGCGAAGTTCCGGCGCGGCTGGCGGCCGGCCGGCGGGGTCGACCTGCACTTTCAGCTCGACACGCCCGACGAGATCCCGGCCGGGCACGACTGCGCGCGCGAGCCGCTGCGGCAGACCGCGACGGTCAGCGCCAACAACGGCAACGACGCCCCGCCCCCGCCCCAGATCACGTTCAACATGACGGGGCACCCGCACAAGTACGTGACGGACCAGTACGCCCTGAAGCCGGCGACGAAGCCGCTCATGGACAACGTGCACAAGGACCACGGCGGAAAGCGGGGCCAGATCGCGCGCGGCGTCGACCCGGTCGAGAACCTGTTCGAGGTCGGGGTCGACCGGGCGCACTTCAACGGCGACCTGAACCTCGAGGTCTCCACGACGAGCCGCCACGGCCACGCGGTGAAGGCCAAGACGAACAACGAGGGGCACGCCGCGGCGATCTTCATGCCGTCGTGGATGGGCGGCGACCGGTTCAAGTTCCGCGTGTTCGTCGACCCGCTGCGCGGCGGCCCGTCCGACGGTCGCCTGAAGCCGGCCGTCGTGAAGGAGACCGGGACGCTCGTCGTCTTCCGCATCCTGCGCTTCAGCAAGTACCTGCGGTGGGAGTACCCCGCCGGGACGACGGCGCAGCAGAAGGCGCGCTGCAACGGGGAGCTCGACGACATCGACACCGCCGCGATGCAGACGGAGTGGGAGAAGGCGTTCTTCGACGTCGAGCTCGAAGACGACGCGCAGTCACCGACGACGATCTCGGCCGCGGATCACCGGGCCGCGATCCAGTGGGCGAAGGCCAACGCCACGGTGCAGGGCCTCACGCAGCGGTACGACTTGAACGCGCTCATCCTGGAGACGGGCGCGAGCGCCGGGTTCGTCGAGTACCGAACGGCGGCGCAGTACGACGCCGCGCCCAAGTCCAACCCGCCCCCGCCCGGCGGCTGGCCGAGCGCGGTCAGCGACCCGCGGTACTGGCAGAACATGGGCGCCGTGTTCAAGGCGATGCGGATCGAGGTCATCCACTACTTCTCCAAGAACGCGATCAGCGGCCTTACCCTGCTCCAGGCTCCGGCGGTCGCGAACTTCACGCCGAGCCCGCCCGCCGGTCGGCCGAGCACGCCGTGGGGCAACAGCGGGTGGGGCACGGACCGACGCGGCTGCTGGGTCGTGTTCGGGCACGGCGCCTACCACGGCTGGATGCCCTACGACCAGACCGCGAACAGCCTGCACGAGACCGGCCACGTCATGTGGGGCCCGCACCAGTACACGAGGACCAACCACGTCAACAGCAGCACGGGCTCGATCTACGACGCGCACGACTACGAGGACCTCTGCATCATGGGGTACATGAAGTGCGACGCCGACTTCTGTGGCCGGTGCGTGCTCAACCACGCGGGCTGGGACACCAGCAAGCTGATCCCCAACAACCCGGGACCGTAGCGGCATGACCATCCAAATCGAGCTCGCCCTCGGCCGCCCGCAGATCGTCGCCGGGGAGGACGTGCCCTTCACGATCACCGTTCGCAACGACGGCGGCGCCGACGAGACGGTGCGCGATCCGGCGCTCGACGCGGACTGGCCGAAGCTCGAGGTGCTCGATCCCACGGGCTTCCGCGCGGCGTACGGCGGGCGCACGGATCGAGAGAAGCATGGGCACGAGTTCGTGCAGCCGCCCGTGCCCGAGCGCGTGACGCTCGCGCCCGGAGACCAGGCCTCGGCCGACGCGAAGATGCTGCGCTGGGTCGGCCCGCTCGCGCCGGGCTCGTACGAGGTGCGTCTGCAGCTCGAGGCGGACGGCATCGCGGTTCGCTCGACCAAGCACCCCCTCGAGGTGCTCCCCTTGCGCGCGACGGGCGTCGAGCTCGTCGGGCCCGACGCGGGCACGTTCGACCCGCTGTACGCCATGGCGACCCACCGCGAGGCGGACGGCACCGCGTCGCTGCTCGCGTGGATGCACCTGACCGACGACGAGGGGCACCTCGAGAGCGGCGGCATGCAGCGCCTCGGCGCCGTCGGCCCCGCTCCGGTGAGCTCGGTCTCGCGAGCCGGCCTGCCCTACCCCGGCCAGTGGATCGTCTGGATCGGCGGCGGCCACCTCCGCGGCTTCTTCCACATGCAGGGCCGCCCCATCGAGCGGGTGGACACGGCGCTCTACACGCCCACGTCGCTCGTCGGCCCAGTGCTCACCGAGCTCGAGGGCTGCGACGGCAGCGCGCCGCCGCGGGGCGAGGTGTTGCTCGTCGAGGCGAGCCGCGCGTCGGTCGGCACGCTCCTCCCCGACGGCTCGCTCGCGTACGGCGCCGAGTGGCCGCTCGACGGCGCGCTCGAGTGGGGTCGCGCGACGCTGCCGCAGAGCAACGTGCGCGAGGGGTGGCTGGCGCTGCGGCGCGACGGCGCGCTCGAGGTGGTGCGGCTGCGCTGGGACGACGCGCAGCTCCCCGAGGCGCCCGAGGTCATCGCGACGGCGCGCGACGCGCGCGTGCTCGGCGGCGACCTGCGGATCGGAGCCGACGGCGGGGTCTACGGCGCGCTCGTGACGCGCCGCGATCTGGAGGAGGGGCCGGGCGAGTACGAGCTGCTGCGGTTCGGCGTCAGCGCGGACGGATCCCCGGGAGCGGCGAGCACGCCGATCGTGACCGACCCGCCGCGAGACTTCGTGCGCGCGATCGTGGGCGTGCGGTCGGACGGGGCGCCGTATGCCCTCGCGCAGGCGGTCGGCGGCGCGTGGTGGGGCGCGACCTCGGAGCACCTGATCGCGAACGTCGACCCGGGCGGTGAGCCGCTCGCCGTCACGTTCTGGCTCGGCGCGCCGCACGCGCTCGTGGCCGTAGACGCCGGCGTCGCGTACCGGGAGCTGCCCCGGTGACCCGGCTACCGATCGCGCTCGCGTGCGTGCTCGCCGCGTGCGGCGGCGAAGACACGAGCGCGCGCGCCCAGGCCCCGAGCGCGGGCGGCGGCGCCTCGAGCCACGTCCGCGACTTCTGCGGCGCGCCCGACGAGGCGCGCATCCGCGCGGCGCACCCGGAGCTGCCGCGCTGCGGAGACCGGGCGTACACCTACCTGCAAGCCCAGGTGGGCGGCCACCCGCTGCTCGCGATCGCGCACGGCGCCGACCCGTGCTGCACGGACACGGGCGGCATGGATCTGGGCGCGCACGTGTACGTCGACGGTCGGTCGTGGTCGGGGATGGATCCGATCCTGTTGCCGAGCCCTCCCGCGGACGCGAGCGAGGCGATGGCCTGGCTGCAAGCGGAGCTGATGCGCCTGCTCGTCGTGCGGCCCGCCGTCGACGCCGCGGCGGTGCGAGCGAGCTGGTCCGACGCCGCGCGCGCGCTCGAGCGCCATGCCCTCGGGCTCGAGCGCACCGCCGCTGGCTGGCGGCTGCGCGCCGCGAGCGTGGAGCGCGAGCAGGAGCGCGGCATCGACTGCCGCTCGCTCGTGATCTTCGAGGCCGAGCTCTCCGGCACTCGCGTCACCACCCGTCGGGTCGCGACGTACGGCGCCGGCGAGGCGAGGGGCGCGCCCTGCCCCGGCGACCCGCTGCCTTAGCGGCGAGCACGGGCCAACAGGCAGCTCCGGCCCCCGCGCTACTCCGCGACGATGGCGTCGTCTTCGTACCGGACGCGGAAGCCGTCGTCGCCGTCGCGGGGATCGTCGACCACGAACGGGTAGTAGACGCCCTCGATCGTCTCGCGTCCGAGCGGCTCGGTCCCGTAGTCGCGGTCGTGGGAGTAGAGCTCCTCGCCGGAGCCGAGCCGGTGGACCGTCCACTGCTGGGCGCCGATCACCACGAGCTGCTCGCCGCCGTGCGCGTTCGTCGTCGGGAGGAACAGCGAGGTCAGGTGGCCGTCGACGTCGTAGCGGCCGCGGCGGGGACCGACCGCGCAGTCCTCGCCGAGCTCGTAGATGTCGAGGCGCGCCGTGCCGTGGCGGCGGTACGTGCGACGCGACGTCGCCGCGGCGAACGCGACGGCGGGTCGGTTCGCGCCCTGCCGGCGGATCTCGACGAGCATCGTCATCACCGTGCGGCGCGCGCGCGCGCGCCGATCCTCGGGCATCGCGTCGATGAAGGTGTCGGCGGACGGGACGCAGCCGTCGTGGTCTTCGACCAGGTTCCCGGCCGCCCAGGCGTCGAAGCTCGGGTGCGGCGCGATGAACGTCCGCGTGCCGCGCCGGCCGCGCGCCGAGTCGCGCCCCCGCACCCGCCCCTCGAGGCCGGTCAGGAGCGTGCCGCGCGGCACGTGCATCACGAACCCGCCGGTCCGCAGCGCGAGCTGCGTCCGCGCCCGACCGAGGTACGGGCGCAGCCCGGCGCGCCAGCGGACGCGCGCGGTCTCGGCCTCGAACGCGCGGGCGAGCGCGCGCGCCCGCTCCTCGTCGGGGCTCGCGAGGTACCGCTCCGGGTCCCCGTCGATCAGGAACACGTCTCGACGTTGCTCCCGCGGCAGCGACGCCCACCGCCACAGGAGCTCGCTCCGCTCCGCGCTGCGCGCGTCCACCGAGAAGCCCTGCACCTCTTCGCCCGGGAGCGCCGCGCCCTGCGGCACCTCGACCTCCACGGTCGTCACGCCGTCGAGCTCCGCGAGCACCTGGCCGAGCGCCGAGTCGGCGAGGATGGCGCGGTCCAGCGCGCGGAACGGGATCGCCACGCGCTCGGTCTGGCTCTCGGACTCGACGTCTCGCAGGAAGGTGGCCGAGAGCCCGTCGGCCTCGATGGCGATGCTCGCGTAGCGCGGGGCGCCCTCGCACGCCTCGCGAGGGCTCCCCAGCACCGTGCGCTCGTAGTCGTCGGCGTCCGCCAGGCGCCGCCGCACCGCCCGCTGGCACCCCTCGCGGATGGGGGTGTCGAGGTCGGTGCCCGGCAAGAGCATGTCGCGCACCTCCACGCCCTCGAGCGCGCCGTCCGCGACGACGAAGGTGGGCGCGCGGAGCGTCGCCCACGGGTTGCCGCGGTCTCCTTGCACGAGGATGCGGCAGTGCAGCGAGATCAGCCGCTCGTGCGCGAGCCCGGGCGCGCAGAGCCCGCCGAACGCGATGCAGTACTCGTCGTCGTCGCTACCGCAGGCGCCCTCGAAGACGGCGAGGCTCGCGTCGCGCACCGCGTCGGCGACGCCCTCGACCGGGTGCTCGATGCGGGTCCATGTGTTCGGGCTGTACGTGTCGCTGTAGCGGCCCTGCTCGTCGACATCGACCTCGATGGGGTGCGACTCGAGCGTCTCGATCGCGAGCTCTCCCTCGTCCGGGAGGTCGAGCACGCGCACGGTGTCGCCCGGCTGCGGGCCCTCCGCCTCCGGCTCGCCGTCCGGCTCGGCCTCCGGCGCCGCCTCGGTCGACGCCGGCGCTGGATCGGCCTCCGGCTCGGGGTCGACGTCCGGGGTGGCCGTCTCGTCGGATCCACAGGCGACCAAGAGGCAGAGAGCGAGCCACGCGATGCGCATGGCGGCGAGCGTACGCGATCAGCGCGCGGCGGCGCTGCCCCGAACCACCGGGCGGCGCACCTCGCGTCGCGGCCCCGTCGGACGAGTCGCAGGCGAGGGTCACATCGCCGCGCGCCGGAGCCGGAGCGCGTTGGCGATGACCGACACGGAGCTGAGGCTCATCGCCGCGGCGGCCAACATCGGAGAGAGCAGCAGGCCGAACGCGGGGTAGAGCACCCCCGCCGCGATCGGCACGCCCGCCACGTTGTACGCGAACGCGAAGAAGAGGTTCTGGCGGATGTTCGCCATCGTCTTCCGTGACAGGCGCCGGGCGCGCACGATCGCGCGGAGGTCGCCCTTCACCAGGGTGACGTCGGCGCTCTCCATCGCGACGTCCGTCCCGGTCCCCATGGCGATGCCGACGTTGGCGCGCGCGAGCGCCGGCGCGTCGTTGATCCCGTCGCCCGCCATGGCGACGACGCGGCCCTCCGCCTGGAGCGAGGCGACCTTGGCCGCCTTCTCCTGCGGGAGCACGCCCGCGACCACTTCGTCGATCCCGAGCCGCGCGGCGACGGCCCGGGCGGTGGTCTCGCTGTCACCGGTGAGCATCACGACGCGGAGGCCCTCCGCGTGGAGCGCGGCGATGGCCTCGAGCGAGGTCTCCTTGATCGGGTCGGAGACCCCGATCAGCCCGGCCAGGCCGCCGTCGACCGCGACGAACATGGCGGTCTGCCCCTCGGCGCGCAGCGCCTCGGCGCGCTCGGCGAGCGGCGCCGGATCGACGCGGAGCGCGCGCATCAGCGCCCCGTTGCCGAGGGCGACGTCGTGTCCCTCGACGCGCCCTCGCACCCCCTTGCCGGTGACGGACTCGAAGTCCTCCACGGCCGGGAGCGGGCGACCCCGGTCGTCGACGCCGCGGTCGGCGGCGCCTCGGACGATCGCCGCCGCGAGAGGGTGTTCGCTGCCCCGCTCGAGCGCGGCGGCGAGCCGGAGCAGTCGGACCTCGTCCAGCTCGGCGCGCGGCTCGACCGCCGTGAGCGTGGGGCGGCCCTCGGTGAGCGTGCCCGTCTTGTCCACGACGAGCGTGTCGACCTCTCGGAGGACCTCGATGGCCTCCGCGTTCTTGAAGAGGACGCCGAGCGACGCGCCCTTGCCCGACGCGACCATGATCGACATCGGCGTCGCGAGCCCCAGCGCGCACGGGCACGCGATGATGAGGACGGCGACGGCGCTGACCAGGCCGTGCGTCATCGCCGGCTCCGGGCCGACCGACGCCCACACGACGAAGCTGACGATCGCGATGAGGATCACCGCGGGCACGAAGTAGTAGGACACCACGTCGGCGAGCTTCTGGATGCGCGCGCGGCTCCGCTGGGCGTCGGCCACCATCGCGACGATGCGCGACAGCACGGTGTCCGCGCCGACCGCTTCTGCGCGCACGAGCAGCGTCCCCGTGCCGTTGATCGTGGCGCCGATGACCTCGGCGCCCGCCGCCTTGGGCTCGGGCATCGGCTCACCGGTGACCATCGACTCGTCCACCGCGCTGGCTCCGTCGAGGACCACGCCGTCCACCGGGACCCGCTCGCCCGGGCGGACCCGGACCCGATCCCCGACCCGCACCGCCTCGAGCGGGATGTCTGCCTCGGAGCCGTCGTCGCTCACGCGACGCGCCGTCTTCGGAGCCATGCCGAGGAGCTTCTCGATCGCCTCGCCGGTCTGGCGGCGCGCCCGGAGCTCGATCACCTGCCCGAGCAGGATCAGCGTCACCACCCCGCCGGCCGCCTCGAAGTAGACGGGGACCTCGCCGCCGTGCCCTCGGAAGGCGGCCGGGAAGAGCTCGGGCCAGACCGCGGCGACGACGCTGTAGCCGTAGGCGACGCCGACGCCCAACCCGATGAGCGTGAACATGTTGGGGTGTCGGTTCTTCACCGAGCGGATCGCGCGCACGTAGAACGGCCACGCGGCCCAGAGGCTCACCGGCGTCGCGAGCGCGAGCTCCAGCCAGACGCGCCCCCCGGCAGGCAGGAGCGTCGAGATCGGTCGCCCCGGCAGCATGTCGAGCATGGCCACCGCCACGAGCGGCACGGTGAGCGCGGCCGCGACCGCGAAGCGGCGCGTCATGTCGCGTAGCTCGGGGCTGTCCTCCTCCTGCGCCGAGCGGGCGACCCGCGGCTCGAGCGCCATTCCGCAGAGGGGGCAGTCGCCCGGGCCCACCTGGGAGACCTCGGGGTGCATCGGGCAGGTGTGCTCGACGTGCTCGAGGCCGGGGGCGCTCGGCGCCGCGCGCGGGCGGTGCTCGTGGGCGCAGCAGTCGTCGGGGCCGTGGGTCGGAGCGGAGTGGGCGTGGGTCATGGCAATCCTCGTTTCGTGAGTTGCCAACGCCGACGCATCACCGCGCCGAGCATTACAGCGGGCGCCGCCCGAGCGTCAGTCGACCGCGTGGCCGCCCGCGCCACACGTGCAGTCGAGGCAGCCGTGCTCGGCGCACGTCGAGCACGCCTGCTCGAGGCGCCGCCGCAGCGCCTTGCGCGCGCGGTGGAGGCGAACGCCCGCGTTGTTGGCGCTGATGCCGAGCGCCTCGGCGACCTCGACGACCGGTCGGCCCTCGAGGTCCACGGCGCGCACCATGCTCGCGTACTCCGGCTTGAGCGTCGGCAGCAGCTCCTCGAAGCAGGCGCACAGCTCACGGTGCGCCTCGTCGTCGGGAGCGAAGCTCGACACCGCCTCCGCGGCGACGGCCTCGAGCGCCCGATCCCGAGCGGCGCGGCGCCGGTAGTGATCGACGACCGCGTTGCGCAGCAGGCGGAAGAACCACGCCACCGAGGCGTCGTGGTCGCGGACGTCGCCGCTCTTCTCGATCGCCTGCGCGAACGCCGCCTGCACGATCTCCTCGGCGACGTCCCGGCTGTCGACGCGCTTCTGGACGAACGCCAGGAAGCGGCGATGGCTCGAGACGAGCGCCGCGA
>Ga0070728_10004335_pt1 | contig 14853 bp, 13 predicted proteins | sample tdDd471_FD_66723 | JGI IMG/M metagenome (GOLD analysis project Ga0070728, IMG submission 66723) | Marine sediment microbial communities from the Atlantic coast under amendment with organic carbon and nitrate - tdDd47.1 | ecosystem: Environmental > Aquatic > Marine > Coastal > Sediment | place...
AAAAAATCACAATCGTTGCGTCACATTTTCCGCAAAACAAACTGCTTTTTGAAGAAGTTTGCTTGAATTTCCACTGAAATCAACAGCGACTAAGATTCTTTTAATAAAGATCATACGTCCCCTCCCCTTCAAAACGGAAAGGTCGATAAGAGTAAATTATCTCTTATCGCTTGCCCCTCTTTAGAACTCGCCATTCTCTTCCTTACTGACCTTAGGGTCTTACCCCTCAATGAGGCAGCACTAAACTGAGTGCTCCTGACAGGCTGTCATTCGTTACATTCCACCCTCGCTGGGTGTTAGTGATCTTATCAACTGCCAACTCATTTTTCCTCAGACTGTTTGGACTGGCTGTTATTCCAGATGGATCGCATAATTTCCACCGGGAACGGAAAAACAATCGTGTTGGTATTCTCATTGGTTGAAATATCACTCAATGTTTGCAGATAACGAAGCTGCAATGTCTGTGGGTTTTTGGAGATAACTCTAGCGGCAGCAAGCAATTTCTCAGAGGCCTGAAATTCGCCCTCTGCGTGGATGACCTTTGCCCGCCTTTCCCGTTCCGCCTCAGCCTGCTTGGCAATGGCTCTGATCATTGAGTCATTGAGGTCTATGTGTTTTATTTCGACATTTATCACTTTAATTCCCCAGGCATCTGCCCGCTTGTCGATTATTTCCTGGATATTTTCGTTCAATTTCTCCCGTTCTGAGAGCATTTCGTCCAGATCATGCTGACCGAGCACCGAGCGTAATGTTGTTTGCGCCAGCTGGTTTATAGCAACCAGGAAATATTCAACCTGAATGATTGCCTTTTCAGGATCCACAACCCTGAAGTAGAGAACCGCATTCACCCGTACGGTTACGTTGTCCTTGGAGATAACATCCTGTGGTGGGACGTCCATGGTGACAACACGAAGGTCGACACGAAAGGCTTTCTGGATTCCGGGGACGACAATTCTCAGCCCCGGTCGTTTTACCCCCTGGAAGCGGCCAAGAAAAAAAACAACAAGTCTTTCATATTCGGTTACTATTTTAAATGAAAGAGTAATGAAACCGAGAATGAGTACTACTGGTAAGACGTACTCCAAGTATGGATATATCATCATATTATAGTCCCTCCTGTAGTGGGTGCTCTTTTTATTACCCCTTGGGGGGTATTAGGCTTTCCACGGTCAGTTCTAATCCCTTTCGAGAAGTAATTCGTACCTTCTCTCCTTTTCGAATTGTTTCAGAGCTTATGGCCTGCCATGACTCTCCAAGAAGCCAGATTCTGCCTTCGCCTTCAAAATCTGCCGAGGCTTCGCCGATCATGCCAATTAGCGCCTCTGAGCCGGTCCTTATTTTTTTCCTTCTGATGGTCATCACACGACCCATCATCAACAGAAGGAAGACTGCAGAGACGGCTGTGGTAACTATTATCATTGTGGTTGGGATTTTGAGGCTTTCATCATCTATTAGGATGAGTGAACCAGCAGCAAAGGCTACAATACCGCCAACCCCAAGAGAGCCAAAACTTGGGATAAAGGCCTCACTGATCAAAAAGACCAGACCGAGTATAAGCAGGGCCAAGCCGCTGTAATTGATTGGTAAGACCTGGAAGGCATAAAAGGCAAGTAGCAGAGATATGCCCCCGGCAACGCCCGGTAGGAATACTCCGGGATTAGCAAGCTCATAGATGAGACCATAAAATCCGAGGAGCAAGAGAAAGTATGCAACACTTGGATCGCTGATCACCGCCAACAGCTTGTCCCGCCCTGTGGGTTTTATTCTTATGATGGTCATATTGCTCGAAGATATAATATGGATCCTGGAGTCGAACATTATCTCATAACCATCCAGCTGTTGGAGGAGATCCGGCAGGTCCCTTGCGACGAAATCAATGACGTTTAATTTAAGCGCTTCTTCTGCGGACAGGCTTACAGCTTCACGTACAGCTTGCACAGCCCATTCAGCGTTGCGCCCATGTCGCTCAGCAAGAGCCTTTATGTATGCAGAGGCATCGTTGATCACTTTCCGTTTCAGGGTTGAGGCATCATCAGTTGCCAGCTCTTCTTTTTTCTTCTCATCCTTTTTATCTGAGGGCTTCTGTGAACCTGGAGCTCCGCCGATACTAATGGGAGTCGCGGCACCAAGATTTGTTGCCGGCGACATTGCAGCAACATGACTGGCATAAAGAATATAAGTCCCGGCACTCGCCGCTCTTGCTCCTTCAGGTGAAACGTAGGTGACAACGGGTATGGGAGAACCAAGAATCATTTGGATGATATCCCGCATTGAATGATCGAGGCCGCCTGGGGTGTCCATTTGTAGAATCACTAGGTCAGCATTACCAGCAGCTGCTTTTTCCATGCCCTTTCTTAGGTAATCACTTATGCCGGGGCTGATGGCCCCCTGGATTTCTAGCACTACAGCCTGGGAAGATTCGTCTGCCAGCAAGGAAGGGTTCAAAGGTAGGGTGATTGTGAGGAGGGTAACAAACAATAAGACACTACTTGCCGGTAGCAACCGCGCCGACCTATTCAATATTTCGAGAACAGAACCAAGCATCAGATACCTCCATCCATTGCAACGCCGCAAGCTGAGAGTATCGGATCAGTACACAGAAAGGTGAGGGTGCTCTGCAAATGTGTTAAACCCTTCCGGTCCGGGTCCGGTGTTTATTCCCATTTTTTAGAGGGGTAAACTTTGTACTCAACACTGTATTTTAATAATAACCATTATAAGATGTTGTGTCAGATGTTCGGGGGGAGGTAATATGGGGCGTGGATGCTATAGGTATTTTGGGGATAGACTGAGGCTTATGTTTATTCGATCATGCTTATTGGCAAACTGGCTTTTGCATGGCAGGAGGTTGCCCTGGATTAACTTTGGAAAATAAAATTGTTAAGCTTAGTTTGGTTCATGGTCCTGCAAGAGTAAAGTTGAGTCACAGGTAGGACAAGTTACCCTTACCTGAGCGGTCAAATTTACCTAAGAAATAGCAACGTTTCTAAAATGACAGCAGGGGCTGATTGAAATGTTTCTTGATATGTTCATAAATAATTCTACCTAAAAAACTTTCCAGAAATGGAGTACTCCATTTGCTGCCGATTTTCCGGAAATAATTATGGATTTTAAAAAGTTCCAAAATGCTCTTTTTAAGGCAAGTTCTTTGACCATGATCACATGTAAACTAATAAAAATAGCGTTTATCGACTGTCAGTCATCTGATGCCGGAAGAATGGAGCAATTATCTCGCTTAATAAGCTAAAATTATCTTTGTTTTGAGATACAGGAATAAGATTAACAATTGTATTACCCAGCTTTATGAGCAAGCGCAGGAGAAGCCTCACAGCTCTGACGTGGTCCCTCGTGGCTTCCCTCCTTGTTGTAGAATTATTGTAACGTGTAGTTACAATCTATCTTAACAGGAGTTGGGGTGATCTGTTATTTGTCAGACATTATGTCTGTTAAGTTCTGGTTCTCATGAGCCCGAATGCCTATCAATATTTATCGAGCAGCCCATCCGAGATAATCCCAGATTGTATTTGCTTTTCATTTCAGAAAAGGCGTTAGGCAGCGTGCAAGACACTAACTGATTGTCGGTCTGTATCGAGCTGAAACTGAATAGCCCAGTATGATTCAAATTGAAACGCCAGATAGGAAAGTAGCATCAACGCCGACGATGGTCAGAAATGGCGCAGAACCTTTTTTTCACCGGCGAGCTTCAGGGAGTCCAGCGGAACGCAGTGGAGCGATGGTGAAATGATTGGTTGGCTTATTTTATTTATCAATTAATGGTTCTCATATGTTGATTGATGGTTTTTAAAAGTTCTGCATTAGCTAATTCGTTCGTTTTATCATGTCGTCCAATAGAGTATCCAAAATCAACACAATATTCGGAATTTTCAATCATCTGCTTGTCTGTATCAGTGGTTTTTCCAGTCTTTGCTTCCGTGATGTGACCATTCTCATGAATGAGAAATTCACACGGGGCAAAATTTGGAACATTCTTGTAGAATTTAGCCGGTTTAATTCCGTTCCAGCCATGTGCTGCCCCTTCATACCACTTTGTTTGGACAAAACGTCCCTCTCCCTCGAATGCTCTCAAAAATGCATCACATCGTGACTTTGGTGTTGATCCATCTCCCAAGCCCCATAAAGCGACAACAGGTGCGCCAGTTGGTACACGTTTGCTTGGCTGAACGATACAAGGAGCATAAAATGCAATATGGAGCACGAAGCGCACGCTGTTTCTCGAACTTGCAGTTGCTATATTTTCGTAAGCTGCAAGTATGGTGGATATACCGCCCATAGAATAGCCCATGATCCCTACATTGTTTCCGTCAACGAACGGATGTCCTTGTAAAGCATTTAGAGCGCCGAACGCGTCGGTTAGCTGATCCGGAAAATTCGCTTCTTTCAGTCTCGGAATATACTTATCTTTTTCACTTAGCCCTCTGCTGGAGAAGGTGTCGATGACTAATGCACCTATCCCGTTTTGGCTTAAAAATTCAGCATGTCGTGCTCCTCTACCAGCCCATGTTCCACCGCTTCCGTGCAAGATGATCATGAGAGGAACTTTATTTGTTGCAGATACGTTTGTGGGTAAATATAGATTGCCAAAGCCTTCAAAATTGGAGGAACGGTCTCCGGTTACTAGCTCTTTGAAACCGGAAACATTTCGCGTCGGAAATGTATAGGTTTCATAGTTTACATCCGATGAAGTGTTTTGGTTGAAGTAATTGGTTTTATCGTCGCACCCCGGAAGAATACATGCACTAACAAAACAAATAGATACGATAAAAAGATGTGCTTTTTTTATCATAATAGGCTCCATTAACTATTGAGCATTCTCATGTAGAAGGCGTTCATTTATGAAGCTAACAGGTGATTATGCAGAAACTGTAAAACATATTTTTTGTAAGGTTATACAGAAAGAATGTGGGTTAGGCAACCTGCAAGAGAGTAAACTGATAATCGTCCACGAATTGGCCCATCATTCAACCTTTTTCCTACCTTGGTCACGTCTGAGATAATTCCGGACACGGCTCAAGTAGTCTCCCAGGAAAAGACTATATAAGGTGAAATCATGAATACAACATTGAAAAATTTCAAAAGTAGGTAATATTTACAGGCTTGAGAATGCAAATCCCAAGATTTCGCCAAAACTGTCCACTATTGAGGAATATACACAGGCTGTCTAGTATAAAACTAGAAATCAATTGATTTGCTACAAGCTTTGTCCAGAGTAAGTTCCAAATAGTAGAAACTAATGAAAAATTCTTAAAAGAGGTTTGAATAAAACATGAAAGATACAATTCAATCAAAGTGGAAAGGAAATCTAGCCTTTGAGTCAATGGTAGGAGACCATGCAGTAGCAACCGATGCTTCTGTGGAATTTGGTGGTGACAATACAGGGGCTAGCCCCAAAAAATTGATGCTTGCATCTCTTGCCGGATGCACTGGAATTGATGTCGCATCGATACTAGAAAAAATGCGGGTAAAAATCGATGAACTCGCGATCACCGTGGAAGCTGAAGCCACTGAAGAAGTTCCATCAGTCTATAAAGCAATGCACATTACCTATACCTTTAAAGGAAACGGCCTTGATGAAAAAAAACTTTCCAAGGCTGTAAAACTCTCCCATGATAAATATTGCGGAGTATCTATGATGTATGAAAAATTTTTGAAAATTAGCTGGGAAATAAAAATAGCGCTGTAAACGCGTCCCCCAGAAAAAATATAATGTAAATAAATGTACGAAATTGTTTTCCAGCCACACCATAAGTACAAAATCAGATGTGCACATCGAGACCGATCTGGAACATTAAGATCCCAAGTTAAGATCATTTTAAAATGGCTAATGGCAGAAATATTCTGGATACATCTTTGACCCAACTGCTCATTTTAGGGGAATATTTTTAGGTAGAATTATTTATGGACCTAACAGGAATAAGGTTTACCTCAGTATTCACTGTACAGCTGTTGCTGATCATTCCTGCACCGCATTTTTATCACCTACTCAGATGCTTATTCTTCTGGCACAACCAGGCAGTAAGGGTGGAGAATCTGCTTTGCATACTTACCGTATTTTTCCAGGGCATCCAGGCAGATCTGCGGAATAAATGGACAAGTGAATTGCGAATCGACTTCCCCTATTCGTAATGACACTTTTTCTTCGATTGCAGGGTCGGCATAGCTGTTACAGTTATTCCCTTCGTCCCACACACCGTCTAGGTACACAGACAGATCGAATTGCTTGTTGCGCTCCCAGGCCTTCACAATTTTCATATGCTTGAACGAAGCAACAACTTGAATATCGCAGGTCACATATGGACTATCAAGCAGGTTGGCCACAAAACCCAGCAATGGGTCGTTGTTTTTCCCGAGTACTCTGTTCCAGAATCGCAAACCATTAAAATTTGCCACAAGATCGGCAAAGGAAAAAATTCCTGTTGTGGTATAACCATATTTACCACTCTCCTGCTCCTTTCCCCACTGGAGGTCCTGTTCAATATTTTTACCTTCCTCTCGCGTAAGCTCAAAATATTGCCAGCCTTCCGCAAAGAAATGGCCAATTTTGTCGAGTCCGACGAGATGGCCGCTGACTCTTACCACATCGCTCAACTCCTTGATGTTCAGAGAAAACCCTTCAAAATAATTAATATCACGATAGATCGAGTCATTCAGTGACAAAGAATAACTTCGGTCAGCCAGCAACTCTCGAAGCTGTTTGTCCAGACTGTAGCCCTTCAAGCCCCAAGAAGCTGTAAATGATAGGAAAATTGCCTTTCTCAGTTCCGCGTAGAGGATTTCTTCATCACAGAATTCTTCTGCTGTCAAATCCTCGATATCATCTCTTCTGCCATTGGCTTTTGCTATTCCATCCATCATCCGCTGGTTGAATATTGCGTTGATGGCATGAAGGCTGTCATCTAGGTGAATCCTGCGCGGGGTGACACTGTCAATTTCTGCAGCATTGCTGGACTGAAGAGTGAAAATGGCAGTTGCAACAAAAACAGCAATTATTCTAATGATAGTAAATGACATAATGAGACAACACGCTATGAACAAATAAGGTTAGGTCTTTTGACTTTACTATCAATAGCAAATACATAAACCGTCAGGTGTCACACACATATCACACATTTTGGATAAAGAATAGTCTAACCGTGGTTAATATTGCCACTTCCACAATCTGATTTTCTCAAAATTTCTTGAGTTGACATTATGTCAGTGAATTTACTGCTTCAGAGAAAAAAACTGCTGTTGACCTTGTTCCTGTGAGTCTCTGGTTTTCATGAACCCAAAGGCCTGACATGTTTTAACTTGTAGCTCGTCAAAGATGTTTCCAGATATTTTTTGCGCTTTCGCTACATGATCCGCAACCCCCAAAAGCAAAAACCAGGACAAACACCCCTGGACTATGGGGGGTCCGGTTTATGTGGATATAATGTGGGCCCAGAATTAGCTTGATTACGGGTCCGCGTGTTTATCATGGCGAGCCGCTCAGCTAGGAATTGTAATCGCTTGAATTTTTAGTAAACGGACGTGGGCGGGCCCAGATCCAGCTCGCAACAACTATCGCTCCGAACAGAGAGTAACAAACAGCAAATACCCACATGGGCGCTCTGTAATATAAAATGGTTTCAAGTAAATGAGAAATAAAAGAACCGGTGTACACGGCTTCGCCGGCATGCAACCTCAACGTCTTTTCCCAAATTGTTAATGGGCACATCACTCCAAACCACGACTGAACCATGACCACACCAATAGCTACAACATGACCCAACCTGAACCAAGGGTTACGAATCCAGAACCATCCACGAGTTTTACCAAGGAGTATAAGCAATAGACCAATTACGACGAAAGCTACGAATAACACGTGCAGAATCAGGATTGCATCTGCGGCTAAAAGATAGATCATAGATGTCTTCACACGGTTAAAAGATTGTTCCATCTCGGAGTGATCTCTTTACGGAGTTATGTCAAATAGGCTTTTAGCAATTACATTTTATTGAAAAATATGAGAAACGCTCGGTTTAGGGTTAACTTTTTTTGGAGGTGATAGCTTGAAAGGATGAAATCTGCCTTTTTACCTTTTCGCTTTTGCATTTAGGACACGTAAAATTTTTCTTTTCATACTCTGAAATAGTTATGACTAAGGAAAAAACATTATCACACTTTTTGCATATAAATTCGTATACGGGCATTGGCCATCTCCTTTTCCGATGTTAATTTTTAAGGATTATGATCGGTTAAACCACTCAATTCACCACAGTGAATGTATATATAGACACAGACGCGTTGATTGTTCTCCCCCACAAGCTCACCCACCACCTCAATACGGTCTCTCTCACTAATTTCAACAAGGAGCCCGGCTATCTGTTGAGATCCGTAGTTTTCTGTCCCTGTCTGAATGTTGGTTTGACCTTGTCTTGTATCAATTGTACAGGACAGATATTGGGACATAACTCATATTGGCATTTGATAAGGAATCAAGGGAACAACTTTGCGGGATTTAAAACAATTGATGTTTCACAGAAAGCCTTTGAGAGGTGATTGAAGTAGTGTTGCCTTTTTATACAAAAAGCTTGATTTCATTATTTGCATAGGTTGTCGTAAAAACCAGATGCCCCACTGACCTACCACCTATCTATCTGGAATCATTTGCAGTGCACTTTTTGTGGCACGTGCATCATCACGTCAATTCGGCCGCAGCCATGATTTCCGGTACCAGTTCCTCTTTTCCAATAGCCATAATGTGGACACCGTGACATATCTTTTCATTGTGGATTTGTTTAATCATTCGTCCGGCAATTTCTATTCCTTTTGATATCGCACCACCCTTTGGTGCTGAGGCCATTTCATCGATCAGCGGTTGAGGGACATTGACACCGGCAATGTTTTTGTTCATAAATCTTGCCATGGGAGCGGATGTCAGCAGGATAATCCCAACGATTATTTTTACGGGAAACTGTCTAGCATATTCCATAAAAGTAGAAAATTTAGCCAAATCAAAAACTGCCTGGGTCTGAATGAACTCAGCACCAGCTTCTATTTTTTTCTCGAATTTTATCAGCTGAGGCTCGATGGGATTTGCTTCAGGGGTAACAATGGCACCTGCACATAAAGAAGGAGAGCCGTCCAGATCATTTCCGCCAAGGTCTTTTCCTTTTTCAAGGGTTCTAATGGTGGCTAAAAGCTGGCTAGAATCAAGATCAAAGACAGCTTTGGCTTCTTTATGGTCACCGAGCATGACCGAATCCCCGGTAAGGCAAAGAACGTTATGGATCCCACGGCTTGATGCAAAAAGAAGTTCTGCCTGGAGTGCTAATCTGTTACGATCCCTGCAAGTCATTTGCAGGATCGGCTCACCCCCCATCTCCTTAACCATGAGTGCCCCCCCAATGGATGGGTAGCGCATAACGGAACTCTGATGATCCGTTAGATTCATGGCATCCACTTTGTCTTTTAATAACTCAATGTGGTGAGCTGTTTTTTCCAGGTTTGTACCTTTTGGGGGCGCTACCTCGCAAGTAATGACAAATTTCCCTGAGCCAAGTGCTTTCTTAAATGAGGAGGTCATAGTTTACTTGTCCTTTTGAGTGCTTTGTGAATTAGGGTTTCGACGTTTCGTATTTCCCTGGTGACGGCTCACCCAGAAAATTTCGCGGCCCCTGAAGCTTTCGCATGGAGTCCAGTCGGCCCAGCTCGGTCAATCGGTTATAGATCAGGGTCCATGCGCAATCCTTAGTGCCGGGGATTTCACACTTCCCCTGATCTGTTCCGCCACATGGTCCGTTTACCAGGCCTTTATGACAGCTGGTTACCGGACAGATCCCTCCGGTTTCACCTATTATGCAGGTACCGCATTGAGTGCATATTTCATTAAATTGTCCAGAGGCTGACTCTTTTCCAATAAAAAGCGTATCAAGAGCCGGTACCACCATTCTTTTTAGCTGGCTTGAAATAGTCTGAACCCCGAAAGCACAGGTCATGATCAAAAGGACATCAGCCTGCTCGATTTTGCCCATTCCTTCATTTAGAATCTCAGATGTCAGATTATCGCAAGCCACGGGAACTACAGTCTGACCTGTAACAAGCTTTCCTGATTCCTGTAGAGCATCCTTCATAGCGGCAACTTCAGGGGCGCCACCGGTATGGGTAAGGGTTACACAGGTTCCACAACCGATAATAAATATTCGATTAAGACCGTTAAGAAGCCTGTGGATCTCTTCTTCAGATTTCGGTTTTGTTATCGATCTGATCATAATTATTTCTCCTCCAGATCACATCTTAGACATCTTCCCGCTTCCTTACGGGCTTGCTCTTCAGTAAAGCCTTTTTCAACTTCACGAAAGTCTTGTGTCCTGGTTACTGGATTTTCAATTTCAATTTGGATTCTGGGCTTTTCCTCCGTTGTCTCTTCATCAAGGGCAAGCCCCGCAGCTTCAGCAAACTGTGTTTTTTCATCAATGATCCTGATGGGCCCTTTAGCACCCAACAGATATTTATCAATGGCAAGAGCAGCTCGTCTTCCTGATGCAATGGCAGATATCACGGTGGTCGGGCCAGTGATATAGTCACCGCCTGCAAAAATCCCTTCAACGTTTGTCGTCAGGCTGTTGCTATTCACCTCCAGGCTTCCCCACAATGACCTCTCAAGTTGACTTTCTTCTGAAATAAATGACGAATCCGGTGCCTGACCAATTGCAATGATAATTGAGTCTGCATCAACTTTCAGGGTTCGCTCTTCTTCAACCTTAATATACGAAGTACCATCCGGCTCCAAAACGGCTTTGCTTCCTATGAATTCGATACCTGTAACCTTGCCATTCTCATGGATGATTCGGCCAGGTGACCAGAACGGATTAATTATGACTCCTTCTTCAATGGCTTCTTCGATGTCCTTTTCCCAGGCCGGCATCTCTTCGATGCCGCGGCGGTAATAGATATGGACATCTTGGGCACCAACTCTAAGAGCGGTTCTGGCCGTGTCAAAAGCAACGTTTCCGCCTCCAATGACAACAACTTTTCCTTTCAGTTCAATCTTTCTTCCAAGCCTCGTGTCTGTTAAGAACTGGAGCCCATAAAGAAGTCCGTCCAATGCCAGTTCTTCACCTGGGATACCCACCTGTTTGCTGGCTTGAGCACCTGCCGCGATAAACACAGCACCGAATCCTTCTCTCAAGAGATCGTTTACAGTACGTTTCGCGTCTATTGGAGTGTTGTAGCAGATTTCAATTCCACAGCTTTCAATGTATTTGATCTCATTTTCTATAACTTCCCGTGGGAGCCGAAATTCGGGCACAGCAATCCCCAGCATCCCACCCCCTACCTTTTGGGATTCAAATACTGTTACTTTATATCCCTTCTGGGCAAGATAATACGCACAGGTCAACCCGGCAGGACCAGCGCCTACAACGGCGACAGCCTCTGAGTAAATGATTGGGAAAGGAGCTTTGGCCATGCCAATATTTTCAAAATACCAGTCCGAGGCAAAACGCTTAAGGGTTCTAATGGCAATTGCTTCGTCAAGTTCACCCCGCCTGCATTTCGTCTCACAGGGGTGAATGCAGATTCGCCCGCAAACGGCGGGGAATGGGTTGCGCTCCCGGAGAATATCCACGGCTTTTTCATAATTGCCACAGGCAATTGCGGCAACATAATTTGGGACATCAATTCCGGCAGGGCAGGCGTGCTGGCAGGCAGACAGCACCATTGAATCGCATACCGCTCCTGTGCAGCGGTTCTCTTTAATATGATCCTCGTATTCCTTTAAGAAATATTTCAAAGTGGATATTGCAGGTTTTGCACAGGTTGCTCCGAGGCCGCAGAGAGAGGCAGAAGTAATTGTTTCACCCAAATCCCGTATGGTTTGGATATCCTCCATCCTTCCTTCGCCATTTGTGATTTTTGTTAATATTTTCAGTAGCTGCGTGGTTCCCAAACGGCAGGGAGCACATTTTCCGCAGGACTCAGATTGGGTAAAGCTCAGGAAGAACCGGGCGATTTCAACCATGCAGTTGTTCTCGTCCATTACCACCATGCCACCGGAACCCATAATCGCCCCGATCTGCTGGATTGTGTCATAGTCGATGGGCAGATTTAAAAATTGTTTTGGAACGCAACCGCCTGAAGGTCCCCCCATCTGCACGGCCTTAAATTCTCTCCCTTGAGGAATACCACCACCAATTTCAAACACCACATCTTTTATAGTGGCCCCTATTGGGACTTCTACCAGGCCCGTATTATTTACCTTTCCAGCGAGAGAAAAAATCTTGGTGCCTTTGCTTTTTTCAGTGCCGACCTCTGCATACCAGGCAGCACCCTTATCTATTATCAAAGGAATACTCGCAAAGGTCTCGACGTTGTTGATGTTGGAGGGTTTTCTGTCAAGTCCTTCCTGGGCGGGAAAGGGCGGCCTTGCTGTTGGCATGCCACGATTTCCCTCGATAGATGCCATGAGCGCAGTTTCTTCTCCGCAGACAAAGGCGCCAGCTCCCATTTTCAGGGACAGGTCAAAGTCAAAGCCCAAACCCAGGATGTTTTGGCCTAGCAGACCCAGTTCTTTCAATTGTTCGATGGCAATGTTCAAATGATCAATCGCTATAGGGTACTCTTCTCTTACATATATGTATCCATTGACAGCCCCTATGGCATAGGCCCCAATCAGCATTCCTTCCAGTACAGCATGGGGGTCGCCTTCCAATATTGCCCGATCCATAAAGGCGCCGGGGTCCCCTTCATCTGCATTGCATATGATATATTTCGGCTGTCCAGCTGCCTGGCGCGCGAATTTCCATTTCAGTCCGGTAGGAAAGCCTGCCCCTCCCCGTCCTTTTATTCCAGCAGAAAGGACCTCTTCAATCACTTCATCCGGACTCATTTTTGTAAGTGCTTTGACAATGCCCAGATAACCGCCTTCTGCAATGTAGTCCTCTACTCTTTTGGGATCAATCCGCCCACACCGTTTCAGAACTCTTTTTTCCTGTTTGGCGTAAAATGGGATCTGGTCTACATGGAAAATCGGCGCTTTGGTTTTAGGATCCTTATAAGCCAGTCTTTCGATGAGTTTATTTTTTTTAAGGGTCTGGGTCGCAATTTCGGACGCGTCTTCGGGAGCCACCTCTTGATATTGTATGCCTAAGGGTTCTAAGCCAACAACAGGTGCTTTGGCGCATAATCCATGGCATCCGGTTGATCGGATTTCAACAGTTTCGGAAAGGCCATGCTTTTTTACTTCTTCCTCAAGCGCATCCTTAACTGAAGCAGAACCGTGGGCGCGGCACCCGGTCATACAGACATGCACCACAGATTTTTCCTTTGTGGTTTTTGAAAGAATTCTGTTCCGGAGCCACTCGAATTGTCCAATCGATAAAAGTTTCTCCATGACCTAATCTTCTCCCTTTTCCTTACGGTGCTCACCGAGAACACTAGTTATCTTTATCGGATTCAATTTGCCGTAATATTCGCGATCAACCATCATAGCAGGTGCCAGAAAACAGGCCCCCAGGCAGGCCGCAGTTTCAAGGGTGAACTGATAGTCCGGACTTGTTTCACCTTCTTCCAGGTCAAGGTCTTTTTTGATGAGCCGCAGAATGGACTTGCCTCCTTTTACGTGACAGGCTGTCCCTCGGCATACTTTAAGAACGCACTTTCCTTTTGGCTCTGTTGAAAACCCTGCGTAAAATGTAAGGACGCCCTGGACGTGGCTTGGAGGGAGCCCCTGAGCCTCGGCAATTGCCTCAATAGCTTCAGGAGGAATATACCCAAAACTCTCCTGAACCTTCTGAAGTAGAGGAATCAGCCCCCACTTTTCCTTTTGATGATTTTCTATTATTGCAGAAAATTTATCCCAGTCCATTTCCGGTGCATTCATTGTTCACCTTCCTCTGTTTTACATCATGCTATTTAGTACCTTAGAAATTCAAATGAATTTCGTGAAGGTACTTATCCCGGCTTTCTTTATGTTTACAGGGGCTCAACCTTTTCAACAGTTACCCTGCAAGAGTCCCAGCCGCTTGAGCTGGCGTCGAGAAGGGGCGCCATTTGAATAAGGTATCTCGCATCATTATTATTAAAGGCAGTGGGGATATGGATGTAACCATTCTGAATAATTCTGTTTATCTTGATCTTTCTCTCTATTTCTCCCGTTACAGAGGTGACTTTGATCAGGTCATCTTGAATCAGATTCATTTTTTCTGCGTCAACTGGAGAGATTTCAATTTCTCCTTGAGACTGACAAGCTATTATTCGGGCGGATTGTTCAGTCCTCGTGCCGCTTCCTAAATGGAACCGAAGAGATCCGAATAATGCGGTAAATGGATAATCATCAGTGAGCGTAGTTTCTTGGCTCGAGGTTACGGGTGAAAAATGGATCAGCTCTTCAGCTGAGCTGCCCTGTTTGTGAGTTCTCTCCCTTATCCATACCGGGTGCTTGCAGGTCGATGTTTCTGAATAGGCGGAGATAGCAGTGCTGATCTCCTTTCTGATATCTTCGTGAGAGCCCTTGTATTCAGGGACTCCCATTTTTTCAGCAAGGAGACCTAAAATTTCCAAATCAGGTTTGGCATTCCCAGGGGGGGCTAAGGCAGGAGTAAAGCACTGAATCTTGCCTTCCATATTAGTGAAACTTCCTGCTTTTTCGGAAAATGGAGCGCCTGGCAGCACTACATCTGCAATATTAACTGTTTCATTAAAGAGGATTTCCTGGGCGACAACAAATTCCAGGGATTCAAGTGATTTTAAAAGGCGGTCGGGCTGAGGCAGGCTCCGGAGGGGGTTTTCTCCCATAATATATATTGCTTTGAGACTTCCTTCCTCAGCTTTTTCCATCATTTGAAACAGGTCTAACCCTTTGGTATTCGG
>Ga0070728_10004336_pt1 | contig 14851 bp, 9 predicted proteins | sample tdDd471_FD_66723 | JGI IMG/M metagenome (GOLD analysis project Ga0070728, IMG submission 66723) | Marine sediment microbial communities from the Atlantic coast under amendment with organic carbon and nitrate - tdDd47.1 | ecosystem: Environmental > Aquatic > Marine > Coastal > Sediment | place...
TTTCGTGCCATCCGCTACTTAATCGCGCCATCCGCGTCTGTGTCCTTGCGATCGCAAGAAGCGAAAGGAAACGCATGGGACACAGACTCCGCGACGACGCTCCGGGACGGTGGCATCACGGCACCAACCGCGGCCTTTCCAAGCGCACGATGTTCGAAAGCGAGCGGGATTGCCGGAAGTTCCTCTCCCTCCTCGCCAAGGAGGTGCGCGCCGGCAGACTGGAGGTCCACTCGTTTTGCCTGATGGTCAACCACTTCCATCTGCTGGTCCGCAGCCCGGAAGGCCAGCTGTCGATCGCGATGGCCAACATCCAGCGCGAGTACACCCGCTGGTTTAATCGCACCCGCGGACGCGACGGCACGCTCGTCAAAGGCCGCTTCAAGTCCAAGGTCGTGCGCGACATGGTCTATCGCTGCAATGTCCTGACCTACATCCATGACAATCCCGTCGCGGCAAGACAGGTCACTCACGCGGCAGACTTCCCCGCCTCGAGCGCGTGGTACTGGAAGCGCCGCCACAAACGCCGGATGCCGAAGTGGTTGGCCACCGATTGGATTCAGGGCGAGCTCGACAACCGCGGCGCCCAGCATCTCGAAGAGGTTTTCCCGAGCCGAATTGAGGATGACTTCCGCGGGATGATCGAAAAGGAGCTGGGTTTTCGGAACCCGCAAGATGAAGAGGACACCACGCTTCGGCACACCGTGAGCGCGCGGACCGTACGTTGGGCGTTTCGCAAAGCCAGGCTGGCCGATGGGACGCGCCCTTTCCGGCGCGTGAGTCCCGAAAAGCTGGTGGAGAAGGCTGTGGTCCTCTGGAAGGAGCAAGTCGGCCCGCTTGTCGGCTCCTTCCCACGCCGCTTCCGCGACGCCTGGATCAACCTCAGAGCAGGGTTGCTGCGAGCGCTTTCCGGTTGCTCGCAGCGCGAGATCGCTCTGCGCATCGGCCGCCACAACTCGACGATCTGCCGGGACTTGCAGGCTCACCACCAGTTGCTCGAGCGCGATCCAGACTACGAACTCCTCCACGCCCGAATCGCCAACGACGTGATCGAAGCGATGCGCGCCACCGCGCGCGTCCCCGCGCGCTAAGCGCGCCAACCCATCGTCCGCAGTCCACCCCGACAACTTCGAGCGCAACACGGCCGGGGGAGGGGTGTGCGTGGAGCGCGCGAACAGTCACGCCAATTGGGCATCCAACAAGTTCGGCACACCCCCTCGGAGGCTTGAACAGCAATCGGACGTGGAACCGTTAGGGGGTGCCGACGGCGATGCGAGTGGAGCCGGGCTCGGGGACGTGGACGGTGACGCGGCCATGGTCGTCCGCGCGGCCGCTGCGGGCGATCGAGTCGATGAGGATCCGGACTGCGTCGTTGGGTGCGAAGCCCGCGAAGATGACGACGCGCGGATTGTGTGCGGTGGCGGTCACCGAGACGCCGGTATCGCCGAATTCCGTGTCTGTCAAAATGCAGTTGGCCTGCTCGACGTGAGGCTTTCGCGTCGGTCGCTCGGCGAGGACGACGTCCGCGTCAGGTTGCGAGAGATGGATCCACAGGCGCCTGCCCGAACGTCGGAAACCGAGGACGCCGCGGCTCGCGTGGAGGTCGGGAGTGCGAGATTCGTCGTCGATGCGCAGTGTGCGGCAGTCACCGAAGTCCTCGCAGCGCCAGCCGCGTGGGGTGCGCGTGATGCGCGCGGTCAGGATTGCAGAGCGGACGGCGCGGGCGTACGTGCTCGCGAACACCGGTGCCGTCTCCTTGCCCGGCCAGCGCTTGAGCAGGCCATGGAGGGCTTCCATGCGCTGTTTGTTCTCGGCGCTGTAGAAATGGATATAGAGATTGGCGGGTTTGAGGATGCGCGGCGAGCCCGTGCGCGTGAGCGTTGTGTCGATGTGCGCGAACGCACCGGGCATCGTGTCGAAAAACCCCTCGAACGTGTTCTCGTTCGCGGCACCCGCGTACACCTGCAAGCGCGCGCCGACTCGACGCGACCATGGCGTGACGAAGGCGAGCGAGTCGTGCCAGTCGTCCCAGCGGAACACGCCACCGTTCAGGTGGACGCAACCCGCGTCCTCCGCCGCCGCGATCGCGTCTTCATCGGGGTTCGCCTCGCCTGTCCATAGCATGACGGCACACCGCCGCGTCCCATCGAGCAGGCGTTCGTTGACAAAGCGAATCGAGTCGCGCACTTCGGCGATGGGAGAGTACTTGAAGTTCTTGAGGCGCGGATACCAGACGATTGTTCGGGGCGCGGAGTCGGGCCGGAGTGGGCTGCGCCAGTCGAGGGTGTGGAGCACGCCGTGGCTGGCCGGTTCGATGTTGGGCAGATGCAGGATGCGCTTCGCGAGCGCCATCTTCTCGGTGGGTTTGTCGACGCGATAGTCGTCGGTCAGGCTGCTGACGATGACGCTCGTCGTGAACGGCAGTTCGTAGTGCGTGAGCACCTGGTCGAGAAACACTTTGCCGTTGATCGAACCGGTTTCGACGCTCGAGAAGCTCTCAAAGCCGTCGCCGTCAATCTGGCAGAACCAGATGCGGCGCCCGTTGAGCACCGCAGGGTGGGGGACCGGCACGCCCTGAAGCCCGAGCGCTTCCCGGAAGAACGCAAAGGGATCGAGGTGCCACCGACGTTCGCCCTGGTCGGAGTTGTCGAACAAGAGCCAAGGATCGAGCGCCAGAGCCCCCCAAGCGCCGGTCACGACTGGATGACAGACCGTGTCCACGTCAAGCCGGTCCTTGGTCGTGACCCAGACGCGGTTCTTGGGGTCGACGCTGCGCGGCCCCGTATGCACGGCTCGCATACGGGGGCTCGCCTCGTACGCGCAGAGCTTCTTGTCGCGAAGCTCGATCGCGACACGCATGGGGTCCTTGGCGTAGACATCCTGATCGCGCAAGCCCAGCCGGCGCAGCCAGCGACCCAGCCGCTCGCGATCGCGTCCCAACGGTCCATAGTCGCCGAGGTGCACAACACGAACCGGATGGCGCTCGACCGCCTGCTCCAGGTACGGCCACAGCCAGTCCGGCGCGGCTTGCTCGTCATAGAAAAACGTCAGAATCGCGCGCGTATCCCCGATCCAATCCGCGGGAGGCGGGCCCGAATCGACGTAGTGGTACCGCACGACCATCCCGAGGTAGTTCAGAGGCGTCTCGATCAACTGATGCACTGGATTCTCGAGATCGGGGTCCGGCGCTTGCCCCGGCACGATCGCGAGGATGTGGCGTCGTACTTCCTGCGCGGGCGCCAGCGACGCCAGCAGCATCAGCGCGACGAGCACGAGCCTATTCAGAGACCGCAATGCGAGTCCTTCCCGGCTTGGGCAACCGCACCGTCAAACGCCCGTGCGCGTCGGTCTTGCGTGACGTGGAAGCGCCGTCGAACTGCAGGCGAACCGTGCTCGACTTGGCAAACCCGGCGAAAACGATCAGCCGCGGATTGTGCGCTTCCGCCGTCACGGCGACTCCGCGCTCGCCCAGCACGGCGTCCGTGAGAATACAGTTGGCCTCCTCGACATGCGGCCGTCGCGGCGGCTGGTCGGTCAGCACAACGTCCGCATCCCCAGCCGCGAGATGCAGCCAGTAACGCCTTCCCTTGCGTCGCGCGCCGAGCACGCCTTTGCTCCGCGCGAAATCGACGCTGCGCGGTTCGTCGTCGAACCGAACGGTGGGGCACGCCCCGAAGTCCCGGAACTGCCAGCCCGATTCGGTGCGCAGGATGCGGGCCGTATCCACCGCCGACTTGACCGCGAACGCGTACGTCGACGTGAACACGGGGGCTGTCGGCTCCTTGATCGCCCAGCGCTGGATCAGATCGTGTACGGGCTGGATCCGGGCGTGCTTCTCCGCACTGTAGAAGTGGATGTAGATGTCGGCCGGCTTGAGGATGCGCGGTGCGCCGGTTCGTTCGATCGTGGTGTCGATGTGGGCGAAGGCACCCGGCATCGTGTCGAAGAATCCTTCGAAATCATTCTCGTTCGCCGCGCCCGCATAGATCTGCAGCGCCTTCCCCACGCGCCGCGACCACGGGCTCACGAACCCGAGCGAGTCGTGCCACGGGTCCCAGCGGAACACACCGCCGTTCAGATTGATGCAGCCGGCGTCGTAGGCGGCCTGGATCGCGTCCTCGAACGGATTCGCGTGCCCCGTCCACAACATGACTTCGCAGCGCCGCGGACGCTCCGTCAGCCGTTCGTTGATGAACCGGATCGAATCGCGCACCTCGGCCACCTGGCCGTAGGTGTAGTTCTTCATGCTCGGATACCACATGATCGTTCGTGGTTCCGAGTCCTTCTGCAGCGGCTCCTGCCACTCGAGGGTGTGCAGCACACCGTGGCTGGCCGGCTCGACGTTCGACAGCTTGAAGATCTCCTGCGCCAGCCGCATCGCAGGAGTGGGTTCCTTGATCGTGAAGTCCGGGGTGAGGCTGCGCACGACAATGCTCACCGTGAACGGAAGCGAGTAGCCCTTGAACACTTCCTCGTTCAGCACGTGAGCAGCGAGCACATCGGATTCGATGCTCGTCAGGCTTTCGAACCCGTCGCCGTCAACCTGCAGGAACCACATGCGCCGGCCGTTGAGCACGGCGGGGTGGGGCGCGGGGACTCCATCGAGGCCGAGCGCCTCCCGAAAGAACGGAAACGGATCGAGATGCCAGCGCCGGTCCTGATCCTCGCCTCCGCTGCGAACCGTCCACGGGTCGAGCGCGATCCCTCCCCAGCTCCCCGTCACGACCGGATGGCAGATCGACTCCGTATCCAGACGATCCTGCGTCGTCACCCAGATACGATTCGACTCGTCGACGCTCCGCGGTCCGGTGTGCGATGTCTTGAAGCGCGGGTTCGCTTCGTACGCGCAGAGTTTCTCCTCGCGGAACGTGACCTTGATTCCGTACGGCCCCGGTTTGTAGACGTCCTGCGCCTGCATGCCGAAGCGCGTGAGCCACTTTGCGAGCCGGTTCGGCGAGCGATGCAGGGGCCCGAAGTCTCCAAAGTGAATGACGCGCAGTTTTCGAGGTGCGACTTCGTTCTCGAGCCACGGCCAGAGCCACGGCACGTCCGCCGTATCCGACGCGAACCACGTCAGCACCGCGCGCGCGCCGTCCAACAGATCCTCCGGCGGGGGGCCGGACTCGATGTAGTGGTGGCGGACGAGCGCCCCGAGGTAGTTGATCGGCGTCTCGAGAATCTCGTGGACCGGGTTCTCCAGATGGATGTCCGGCTTCGCGCCCGGCACCAGCGCCACGACGTAACGCTGCACCTCCTGCCCGGACGAGACGGAGGCCGCCAGCAGCAGCGCGATCAGGACACAACTCGGGTAGGGGCGCACAAGGGCCTATCGACCCGGCAAAGAGCGCCTCTTGAGGGCGTTTTTCCCCGAATTCCCGCGCTTGGCGTAGGGTATCGCCGTCGCATGGAACCGCTTTCGATCGTTGCCGTTGCTGTCGGTCTCGTTCTGCTCGTGCAGGGCGGCGATCTCCTGGTGGCCCGTTGCGTCCACCTCGCGCACTGTTTTCGTGTTCCCAAGGCGATCGTGGGCGCGATCATCATCGGTTTCGGTACCTCGATGCCGGAGCTGTTCGTCTCGCTGACGGCGTCGCTCGATGGGCGTCCCGGCATCGCACTCGGCAACGTCGTGGGCAGCAACATCGCCAATGTCGGCCTGATTCTTGGGCTCGGCGCGGCGCTGGCGACGTTGCATGTGCAGCGCAGCATCCTGCGCGGGGACTTGCCGCTCGGCGTTCTGGCCGCCCTCTTCCTGCTGCTGTGGGTCGGGCCGCAAGGAGTGGTCTCTCGAGTCTCGGGCGTGGTCCTGCTCGGTGCGTTCTCGCTGTACGTGCTGGCACACCTGCGGGAGACGCGCCGGCACCAACGCGACTCCGAAAGGAACGAGGAGGGCGAGTTCGAATGGCATCCGATCAAGGACTCGCTCGGTATCCTGTTCGGACTGATTGCGATCGTGCTCGGTGCCAACCTCCTGGTCGGCGGCGCCACGCAGGTCGCCGCAGCACTCGGCGTTTCCGAAGCGGTGATCGGACTGACGATGGTCGCGCTGGGAACCTCGCTCCCCGAGTTGGCCGCCATCATCGCCGCGGTGCGATCGAACGAGGCGGATCTGGCCGTTGGCAACGTGGCCGGGTCCAACCTGTTTAATCTGCTGTTCGTGTTGGGTACCACGGCGGTCGTCCAGCCGGTCCCCGTCAGTGAACGCCTGGTGGACTTCGATTTCGGGGTGCTGGCGGTTTTCGCGGTGCTTGCGTTCCCGATCTTGAGTCGAACGCGACGCATCGGGCGGCTGCAAGGCGCAGTGATGCTGACCGCGTACGTTAGCTACATCGGATACTCGTACTACCTGGGATGAAGCTCGAACAGCTCCGCTACCATGTGACCGGGATGCACTGCGCATCGTGCGTGGCTCGCGTGGAGAAGGGGTTGCGCAAGGTCGGCGGCGTCGAGGCGGCGTCGGTCAACCTCGCCATGGAGGAGGCGCAGATCGAGGTCGACCCGGATCGCTTTGATCCGCGAGCGGTCGAGTCGGTCGAGGGCTTCGCGTTGCAACCGGCGACCGACGACGCCCCGCCCGAGCCTGCCTTTGGCCGGCAAAAGGCCGAGGTGGTAGCGGCGGTCGTGTTATCGGCGACCGTAATGTTCGCCTCCATGAACGGAATGCCTTGGGTCGCGGGTGTAGCGGCGGCGATATCCGTTGTCGTGCTGGGACGCTCGTTCCTGCGGGGCGCGCTCGCGCGAGCACGCTATTTCGCCGCTGATATGGACACGCTTGTCGCGCTCGGCACGTGGACGGCGCTGATCTGGTCGTGGACGCGGTTGTTACGCGGCGACGGCGGTCCCTACTGGTTCGACGGCGCCGCGATGATCACTGCGTTCATCCTGTTCGGTCGCTGGCTCGAGTCGCGCGCGCGACACAAGACGGGAGCGGCCGTTCGGGCGCTGATGGATCTGGCGCCTCAGCTCGCACGTGTAGAGCGCGGGGACGAGGTCGTGGAAATCGCGGCGTCCGAGCTGCAGGTGGGGGATGTTTGCCGCGTGCGCCCCGGGGAGCGCCTGCCTGCGGACGGCGTGGTGCTGGAAGGGTCGAGCTCGATCGATGAGTCGATGCTGACCGGCGAAAGCCTGCCCGTCGAGAAGTCTCCCGGCGCACCCGTAACCGGGGCGACGGTGAACGGTCGCGGTGCGCTCCGCTGTCGGGTCGAACGTGTCGGAGGCGAGACGGCGTTGGCCCGCATCGTCGCGGCCGTTCGCGCTGCGCAAGCGTCGCGCGCGCCCGTGCAGGCGCTCGTCGACAAGGTGAGCGGCGTGTTCGTTCCGATCGTTCTCGTGATCGCGGCCATCACGCTTGTGGCGTACGGCTTCACCGATGAGGCGATCCTGCGCGCCGTCACCGTCCTGATCATCGCCTGCCCGTGCGCGATGGGGCTCGCCACGCCGACCGCGATCGTGGTGGCGGTCGGGGCGGGTGCCCGTCAAGGCCTGCTGTTCAAGGACGCGGGCGCCATCGAGCGTGCCGCCCACTTGCGCACCGTGGCGTTCGACAAGACCGGAACGCTCACGCTCGGGAAGCCGGTGGTGAGCGAGGTCGTCCCGGTCGAAGGCGCCGACGAGGCGGAACTCCTGCAGGCCGCGGTTACCGCCGAAGACCTCAGCGAACATCCGCTGGCGGAAGCCGTGCGAACCCTCGGCGTCGAGCGCGGCGTGAAGCCGGCGCCGGTCCTGCTCTTCCGCGCCGTCGTTGGGCGCGGTGTGCGAGCGCGGACGAAGGAGAAGGCGATGATTCTCGCCGGCTCGCCCGCCTTCCTGGAGGAAGAGGGGGTCGATCTCTCGGGGTTGGGTGCGCTGCAGGGGACGGTCTTGGCGGTTTCCCGCGACAACCGGCTGCTCGGTCATCTCACCGTCGCCGACTCGGTGCGTCCGAGCGCCGCGCAGGCAGCATCCGAATTGCACGCGCTGGGGCTTGAGACGGTGATGCTGACCGGAGATCGCGCGGAAGCGGCGGATCCGATCGCGCGCCAAACCGGCGTCCAGCACTTTGAAGCGAGCCTCTTGCCCGAAGACAAGCTGCGGATTCTGAAGGCGTTGCCGAGTCCGATCGCGATGGTCGGGGACGGCATCAACGACGCGCCCGCGCTGGCCGCCGCGGATGTCGGGTTTGCGCTCGGGGCCGGAACGGACATCGCAATCGAGACCGCGGATGTGTCGCTCGTGCGCGACGACCTGGTCCTCGTCGCCGCGGCGGTTCGCTTGGGTCGACGCACGATGCGCGTCATCCGTTGGAATCTCGTGTGGGCGTTCGGCTACAACGTGCTCGCGGTCCCCGCGGCGGTGGGCCTGCTTCCGATTCCCGTGACGCCGAGCGCGGCCGCCGCGGCCATGGCGCTGAGTTCCGTGCTCGTCGTGACCAATTCGCTGAGGATCGCCCGACCGTGACACCCGAGATCCGAATCCTTGATCAGGGCGAGCGCGTCCTGTTTCGCGCCGTCGAGCCCGGGGACAAGGACCTCCTCCGCGCGGGCTTCGATGCACTCACTCGTGAGGCACGCTATCAGCGCTTCTCAATGCCGAAGGCGAAGCTCACGCCGGAAGAGCTCGCGTTCTACACCGAGATGGACGGCGTGCGCCACTTCGCCGTGGCGGCCGGTCGCATCGATGAAAACGACCAGCCCATCGAGGGCATCGGAATTGCGCGGTACGTCTCGTTGCCCGACGCCGAGAACACCGCCGAGATCGCAATCGTCGTCCTCGACGCGTACCAGAACCGCGGCATCGGGACGAGCCTCCTGGAGCTGGTCCTGCTGGAGGCGACGCGCAACGGCATCGAGCACATGGTCGCCCATGTGCAGCGCAGCAACCGCACCGCGATGCTTCTCATCGAGAAGTGCGTCGAGCGCTTCGACGTCCATCTCGAGGGCAGCTACCGCGCCTTTACTTGGGACCTTTGACCGGCTTCGGCTTCCAGACCGTGGCGTCGGGGTAGAACGCCGCCAACGCGAACCAGTACGCCGACATGCTCGGTACCAGATTCCCTTGGCCGTCGCGCACGGTGACGGTCTGCCCGGCGAGCTCGACACTCCACTTCCCATCCGGATTCGCTCCGCTTCGGAGCAGCTTGTGGGGATACGCGCGCGCCTTGCCGTCGTAGCGCACGATGGTGATGTGGTCCATCGGCTTGAACGCGTTGGACAGCTTGTTCGGCCCGATGGGGAAGAGCGGCCGCCCGCGGCGTTCGTAGGCGGCATAGTTGCGCGTCGTCTCGCGATACTGCTTGAGCGGAAGCACCGGCCCCAACACGCTGGTCTTCGGGTGCGCGCGCTTCCACGCGGCCCAAGTCGTCATCGTCGTCGGAATCCACGGCAGCTTCTTGCCGGTCCGCGGCCCTACGAGGCACTCGCCGCTCGCCTGCAGCCAGAAACTCTCCGTTTCGTGATCCCAGAAGAAGACGGACGAGCGGTACAGGAACCCGCTGCCGCCCAGCTTCAGCTGCTTCCCGTCGATCTGGCGGTCGAACCCGACCCCCGTGTCGCAGAGCGGTCAGTAGTTGGGTGCGATCGGGCGTCCGCCCAACGTGTCGTTCACGATCTCGTGAATCCGCAGGATCAGGAGCGGGTAGGCGCGCGCTTCCCCCTCGATTTCGACGCCCAGCACGCGGCTGGTGGCTTGCAGGAATCGGTTGGCCTGCTCGATCGAGACGATTTTCGGCTCGTAGATCGGCGGCAGCCTGTCGCGCAGATCGCCCAGCTCGCGAAAGCCACGCTTGATCTCCGCCTTGTGGATGCTCATCTTCACGTCAGCGCCGGTGAGAAATTCGAACGCTGAACCGGGGATCTTCTTCGGGTCGTCGTCCGCCCATCCCAAGGGGGGAAGGAGAAGGAGCGCGAGGAAGAGGAACGGAGAGATCCGCATCCTGTATAGAATACCCGGCCGATGAATCGCACCGTCCCGCTCCTCGTGTCCGCCCTGTTGTGCGGATGCGGTTCGACGACCGAAGAAGGCGCTACCGATGCGCCGGCCCCCGCGGCAGCCGTTGTCTCCGTGGGCGACCTTCCTGAGGGAAATCTGTACCGAACCTCGCGGTCGACTGACTTCGACGCGGTGTGCAAGGAGCTGGAAAAGGTTGAGATCGTCTACATCGGCGACTCGCCCGCCAGCGCCGCCCACCACCAGCTCGAGTTGCAGATCCTCCGCAAGCTGCGCGCGAGCACGAAGCTCGACTCGATCGGGCTCGCCGTGGTTCCGCGGCCGCTCCAGCCGGTCCTCGACGACTATGCGCGCGCTCGAATCGACTGGGCTCAGCTCGGCGAGCGGCTGGCGCCGCTGGACTTGACCGCGTACCGGTCGATTCTCGAGTTTGCGCAGGAGCACCGGCTCGGGCTTGTGGCGCTCGACGTGGCGGCGGAGGTCGTGACGGCGGTGGAGCAGAACGGGCGCACCGGGCTGAGCCCGGAGCAGGCGCCGGCGGCCTCGGACCCCGTCGCAGGCTACGCCGAATTCGTGGCGCAGGTCGCCGCGGCAGGCGCGGATGTCTGGAAGCTTCGCGACGACGTTCTCGCCGACTCGGTCGTTCGCTGGATGCGCGCGTCGCCGCGCGGTGCTCAACTCGCCGTGATCGCTCCGCGCGATCGGGTGGCGAACGCGTGGGGTATGGAGGAGCGCGTGCGAACCCGAGCGGGCCGAACCCATGCCTCGGTCGTTCTCCTCGATGAGCCGCCCGCTCCGGCGCAGTTTGCCCGGTCGTACGCGGACTATATCTTTGTCCCCGGTGAATAGGCGCGCGACCGTCCGACTGACGATTGCGTTCGTGATCGTCGCGAGCGCGCTGTTGCCCCGCGTCCCGGCCGAGGAGAACGAGACGCCGCGCCGGATCGAGCAGGTGGCCTGTCCGGTCACGCTCCTGCGGAAGGACAAGGAAGGCAAGCGCGTGCTGGTGATTACGCGCGGCTCCGTCGACGGGATCACGAAGGGAGCGCGCGGAGCGCTTCGCGCGGTACGTCCCGCCGAAGACCCGACTCCCAATGCGGACGCCATCGGTACGGCGGAGGTGGTGGCTGTCGGCGCCGAAGTCTCTCTTCTCCGCTGCACCTTGACGAACGAGAAGGCCGGAGTGGTGGTGGGCGACGTCGTGGAACTCGACTGTCGCGTTCCGATCATCGAAGGCCGCGGCCTGCTCTGGTCCCTGATGAAGAAGAACATCCTGCTGGGCTACTCCCAGGCCGCGGATCGTGCCTACTACACGTATCGGGACATCGCAGCCAAGGGCGACGCCGCCTACGAGAAGCTCAAGCTTGACGCGATGGTGGATGCCATCCGCCAGAGCGGCAAGAACTTCGGCCACATCGACGCCCTGCAGGTGAAGCTCCACAAGGGGCGCTACAAGGGCCGTACGTCCGCTGACCTGATGGTCAACGCGACGCGCGACGAGCTCATCACATTCCTTCAGTTCATCGAGGGATACCCGGGGAAATACATCGGGAAGCGATGGAATGTCGATGAGGTCTACGCGACTTGGCTCATCAACCACGCTCCGTACAGCAGCGTCGAGATCGCTGCACTGCTCGAGAAGGCGGCGACGGCGGAGGAGCGCACGGCACTGTTTACGGACTATCCCGAGCTTGCGCGCTTTGCTGTCGATCTGCTTGATGAACGCGCGACCGCGCATGCGAGGGCCGATCGGTTCGACGAGGCCGAGGCGAGCCTGGAGATCGTTCGGGAAGCTGCGAAGCACTTCGACGACGAGCGGTTTCGTCGCGACGTGCTGTTCAAGGAGGCATACATCCTCCACGAGCGTCGCAAGTACCTGCCTACGGCGTCGGCCTACAGCGATCTGATCGTGCGATTGCGCGAGGCGGACCCGCGCGGAGAGACCGAACTCACGATGGAGTCCGCCGCCCTGCACAACCGTGGTCTGGCGATGGAGAGCCTCGGACTGAACGACGCAGCTCTCAAGGACTACACGACCTCCATTGCTCTCAAGGAGCAGGCGGGCGCGAGTGTCGAATGGGCCGCCGGCACCCGGCGTGCGCGCGCGGACCTGCTGCGCAAAATGGCGAACCACGTCGAGGCCATCCGCGACTACGAGCTGGCCGAGGTTGGGCTTGCCGAATCCCTGTCACGCAAGGGGCTCAATGACGTGATCTCCGGGCGTGCAAAGTCGCTGGCGAAACTGGGGCGCAACAAGGAGGCGGCGGAGGCCTACGAGAAGCTGATTCGCGAGCATCGACGACTGGGCGACTGGAAGCTCGAGGCCAGCACCTGGAATGACGTCGGTTCGCAGCGGTGGAGTCTGGGTGACTACGCCGGGGCAGAGAAGGCTTACGGCGAGTGCCTCCGCATCTACGTCAATCGCAAGCACCGCGCCGATATGGGCAACGTTCTCGACAATATGGCGCGGCTCGAGGAGAACCAGGGCAACTACGAGCAGGCGCGCAAGACCTACGCCGCCGCCGCAAAGTTCTATCTCGAGTTCGGGGACAAGGAGAACGCGGCCGAGGTGTTGGCGAGTCTCGCCAAGGTCGAGCTGGCTACCGGCGACCACGCGAAGGGCATGGCGCTGCTCGCCCAGGCGCTCCAGCAGCAGGAGGCGCTCAACAACCTCTCGGGACAGCTCTACGTGCACACGTCGATCGGTCACACGCGTTCGTCGCGCCAGGAGTACGAAGCCGCGATGGAGTCCTTCGATCGCTGCGTGGAACTCGCGCGGGAGATGAAGGTGCGGGGCAGCCTCGCCGAGGCGCTGCGCAACCGAGCCGGAGTGGCCCGCGTGCTCGAGGATATGGCGCGCGCCGAAGCGGATCTCTCCGAGGCGCTCGCCATCGTCCGCCAGACGCGCGAGCTCGGAGAAGAAGCCGAGATCCAGATCGCGCTGGCCGAGGTCGCGTGGCAGCGCCGCGATTTTGTCGTCGCCCAACGCAAGCAGGCGGCGGCGCTGCAGCTGTCTCGCGAGATCGGGAATCGGCTCCTCGAGGCGCATGCCCTGTTGCTGGGCGGCCGTCTTGCGGGTGCGCAGTACGAACACGATGGGGCGCTGCGCAACTTCCGCGACGCCTTGGCGATCTACGAGGATCCCGTCGTTGCCGATCCGAAGCGCTCGGCCGAGGCTCGCCTCGCACTCGCCAGCTGGTGCTCGGAGGGCGGACAATGGGAAGAGGGGCGCAAGCACCTCGCAGGTGCGCTGGACACGGCCCGCGAGTGCGGCGCGAGCAACGTGGTGCACGAGGCGCTGCTGAGTCTCGCCTATGCCTCCATTGACCGTGGCGCATACGCGGAGGCGAAGTCCCACATCGACGCGGCGGAAAAGGTCGAGGGGCTGGGGCTGTGGGAGGAAGCCGCCCGCCTCTATGCCCGCTCGAGCTACGCGCAGAGCCGGGGCGAAGGAGCCCGGGCGCTGGAAGCCACGCGCGAGGCCCTCGCCATCTATGAACGCCTGCGCAACGACTGGCAGCAAGCGACGGCCTACAACCTGTTGGCGCACCTGCTCCGGTCGCAGGGGGACGCGGAGCGCGCTCGCGAGCAGGTGAAAAAAGCGCTGCCGATCATGAAACGGATCGGCGACTTCGGTTCGCTCACGGCGGTCGAGGCGACGGCGGGCGAGATCGAGACCGACCTGAAGAACTTCGATGTGGCGCTGCTTCACTTCGGCGCTGCCTTGAAGGCCGCGCGCCGCAGCGGCGCACCCGCGCGCATTGCCGAGGTGTTGCTCCTTCTCGGTCGCTGCAAGCGCGAGCAGGGCACGGATCTCGCCGGAGCGAACGAGGTGCTCACGGAGGCTGCGACGGCGTTTCAGAAGCTCGGCTCGGGCTACTTCGTCGCGGTGTCGCAGCTCGAGTTGGCGGCGGTTGCCATCGAGCAGAAGCGGGACGCCACGACGCTCCTGGACGACGTCGATGCGCTCGTCAAGGCAACGGCGTCCCCGCATCTGGACTGGCGGTATCACGACTTGCGAAGCCGCGCGACGACAGACCTCGACGCCGCACTTGCGCATCGACGCAAAGCGATCCAGGTGCTGGACCGATTGCGCGCCGGCGTCGGAAACGACGAGCGCGCGCAGCGCATGTTCTTGCGCAGCAAGATCCGCGTCTACGAGTCGATGGCCGACCTGCTCGGCCAGCGCATCGAGACCGAGACCGACAAGGAAAGGCGCCAGGCGTACATGAACGAGGCGCTGGCATTCCTTGCGAAGGCGCGCTTCGAGATCCTGCGGCAGGACGTGACGGCGGGCGGGTCCAGTGGTTCGGCCGCAGTCGATGCGCTCCTTAACCGCATCGCGCAGGCCAAACGCGACATCGCCAACCTGGAGAAGCGGATCCAGGAGGCCAAGGCGCAGGGCAACGATGCGCTGGAGAAGAAACTCACCAAAGTCCTCGCGCAGGACCTCGAGAAGCTGGCCGAGTTGCACGACAACCTGGCGGCGGCCGACACCGACTTCGCCTCGCGCATCAAGTTCAACCCGGCCTACTTCGAAGGCTGGGCTGCGCTCCCGAAGGACGCGCGGCTGGTGATCTACTTTCCCGGAGTCAGCAAGCTGTACATCTGGGTCTACGGATCGGACGGCTTTGTTTCGTGGAAGCAGCGCGACATCGGACGCGAGAAGCTGCACGGACTCGTGCGCGAGTTCCGCGACGGGATTGACGAAGTGATCGCGAAGGCGGGCAGTTCGAAGGGGCGCGGATTCGGGCTCGTCGCGGAGGCCAACGAGAAGAACCCGGAGTGGTACCGGAAGAACTGCAAGCGCATGCGCGAGGTGTTGACGGAACTGCACACGCACCTGATCGCGCCGATCCAGGAAGAGACCGCGGCTGCCGATCCGCTGCTCGTGCTGCCCTACGGCCTCCTGAGCTACCTGCCCTTCGAGGCG
>Ga0070728_10004338_pt1 | contig 14850 bp, 14 predicted proteins | sample tdDd471_FD_66723 | JGI IMG/M metagenome (GOLD analysis project Ga0070728, IMG submission 66723) | Marine sediment microbial communities from the Atlantic coast under amendment with organic carbon and nitrate - tdDd47.1 | ecosystem: Environmental > Aquatic > Marine > Coastal > Sediment | place...
GAGGAATCCTCAATACTTACCTCTAGATTGTTAAATAAAGTGAAGTCAGAAGGATTTACCAGAATACCAGTCTATAGCGACAGTATCGATAATGTAGTTGGCATCTTATATGCCAAAGACCTAATTAATGTGAAACAAGGGACTACGGTGAAGAAGGTGTATGAGAAGAAAAATCTAATGGTGGTTGACAGGAAGCATAGGCTAGACAAGCTAATGAATCTGTTTATTAAATCAAAGAATCATTTTGCCTTTGTGAAAGATGAGTATAATGGTTTGGAGGGGGTGGTAACCTTAGAAGATGTGGTTGAGGAAATTATTAAGCAAGAAATAGTTGACGAAACTGACAAGGTGGTTGACTTAAGAAAGAAAGCTAAAGAAGTTAAATAGAATATATTGGTGTAAATAAAAAAAGATGCTTAACAAGCGTCTTTTTGCTTGTGTAAATTGAGTAAGAAAAAAGGTGAACAAGACATTTTAGTCTCATTCACCTAACAATTGTAGGGTCCGATTAGCGTTGGCCCTTTTCCCTGACTTCTCTTTCAATCCCTAGATACTTTCAGGATTGTTTTTTCTAACCCTCTTCGGTCCTCTTCCTTTTTAAATTGCTGATAATCGTCTTGAGGGTGCGTCAGAGTGACGACTCAGCGAGGCTTGGTTTCTTAGCTACTTTACTTTTATACAAATTGGCATTATTTTTTGTTGCTCGGCTGTATTTCCTTTTCGCTCGTCGCTACTTCGGAAAGTTTGTACTTTTATAAAGCTCCCAGAAGCTAGGTTTTTCTAGGGAGATGCTAAGTAAATTCTAAAACCTAGTTTACTTCATGCTAGCATAGAACATGCAAAAAAACAAGCTATTTAGCCTGTTTTTTGTGGTTATATTAATCTATTTAACTTTGTTGAGAATCTTCTTTTTGGTAAAAGCTTTGATGTTATCAGAGGTGGTATCTAGAATTCTCTCTAGAGCTTCTTTGGAGTTAAAGGCATTATGAGGGGTGACGATAACTCTGGGGTCATAGATAAGGGTGTGTCCGCGTAAGACTGTTTTTAGATCACACTTGCTTTGGAAATTCCTAGCTAACAGTTCTTTCTCTTCTTTGATGAAAGCCTCTTCTTCTAATACATCTAGCCCAGCCCCCGCTACAATCTTCTTGTCTAAAGCTATTAACAACGCTTCAGTATCAATTAAGCCTCCTCTTGAGGTGTTAATGATATATGCACCTTTCTTTATTTTCTTTATGTTATCTTTATTAATCAAATGGTGAGTGTGTTCATTGTATGGAGCATGAAGACTGATAATGTCAGAGTTCTTCAAGAGGGAATCCATAGTACCATACTTTATCTTATACTTCTTGGCTAGACGTGCATCTTTTTTTGGATCATACGCTAAAATCTTCATCTCTAAACCATGAGCAATCTTGGCTACATGTTCTCCAATATGTCCTAATCCTATTAAACCAATAGTTTTGCCTTTTAGATCAAAGCCCATCAATCCCTCAGGAGAGAATTTTCCTGTATGAGTTCTTTCGATTGACTCTGGCAGTCTTCTGGCCAGGGCAAAGATGAGGGCGAAAGTGTGTTCAGCCACAGTATTTTCTCCATAGTATGGAACGTTGCTTACTTTAATACCCCTTTTTTTGCAAGCCTTTAAATCAATATGATCAAAGCCAGTGGACATGGTCGCTATATATTTAAGGTTGGGCATTTTAGCTAAAACCTGTTCGTTTACTTGGGAGTATATAAATACAACCAAGACCTCTGTGTTCTTATACTTTGCAGCATTTCTAGCACTAAGAGAATTAGCAGAGAAAGAGGAGTTGAGATTCTTTAATCCCTTTAATTTCTCTTTTAAATATTTCTCTTCCCATTTCTCGGTTTCAAAAAAAGATATGTTTAATTTTTTCATATAATAGTTATTATTAATATAAACATATTATACCAGCTTATGGGTGATTAGAGAATAAAAAAAAGCCCAAAGTTAATATGGACTTTAAATAACAAGAGCCTACCGAATAGTTTTATCCTCAATCACACAATTTTAAATCGTTGCGCATTCTAACAATCTTGGCCAAATATATATCACTACTCTCTATTAAACATATAGAGTGTGAGAATGTAAAGGCTGTTCGTGTAACGTTGGCTATCCCCAAAGCTTCGGCCCTGTTCGCCTTAGCTATTGGTCTGGGAAGAGTCTCTAGAGAGACAGGTTTGTAATTATAAAGGACAATGAGCCCTCCCTTTAGTCTTGATTAGCACTTTCAGCTCTTGCTGTTTATATTATATAAAAATTAGTCTATATGTGTCAATTTATTTCAACTTCTTCACTTCATTGGGAGCAAGATATTCCCATTGTCCTTCTTTGAGTCCTCCTATCCCTACACTAGCAACTGAAATTCTTTTTAGATCGACAACGTGTAGGTTAACTGCTTTAAACATTCTTCTAATTTGTCTTTTTCTTCCTTCTTCTAGGGTGACTAGAAAAGTGTTAGCATCAACAAGCTCAGATTTCTTTACCCTAACAACTCCGTCACCTTCTCCAATATCCACTCCTTTGAATAATTTCTTAGCAATGGCTTCTCCATACTTCAATTCGCCTCGTACGCGTATTTGATATACTTTTTCATGTCTAAATTTGGGATGAGATAGTTTTTGGGATAGGTCTCCATCGTTGGTGAGAATAACTAGACCTCTACTGTTCTTGTCTAGTCTACCGATAGTGAAAAGACGTTGAGGTAGTTTAACTAAGTCAAAAATATTCTTCTCTCCAGGGAACTTACGGTTAGTACAAGTGTAGTCCAGAGGTTTATTTAATCTGATATATATCTTTTCTGTAATTGCAGATAGGACCTTGTCACGCACCTTCACCTCATCCCTCTCAGGGTTGGCCCTGTCGCCTAGGGTAGCTCTTTCTCCATTCACTGTCACAACACCTTTCTTTATCAAAGCTTCAGCCTGACGACGAGAGCAATGTCCACTATCAGCAATTATCTTTTGTATTACAATATTCATTTTAATTATGTTTTAATTCTTTTCTTAGTTTAAAAAATGATAATAGGGCCAGGAGTATCCAGAAGATGATGGAAAGATCATTCTTGAAGTATGGCACATCTACTAAACCATGAACAACAATGGTTGTCATGGCCCCAATCAACCCTAGCATAATATATCTATTCTTGCTATTCTCTTTTTGATATTTTCTTAATAATCTATATGCGATAGCGAAATACTTCGCTATTATCCAAACAAACAATAGTGCTCCCAGTAGTCCTAACTCACTCCAGAAGTTTAGGAAGATGTTGTGGGGATATAGATACACCTCCACCGGTTGCCAATATTTAGCTCTTAGTTCAGCACTGCCATATAATCTGCTGTCAAAGTCTTCAATATTATCAGAGTTATAGAAAATGCCTTCTTGATGATATGAATCAATAGCTTCCTGATAGTTGTTTAAACCAGTCCCACTAAGAATTCTCCCATCTTGAAGCATTTGCCAGGTTTCTTGCCACTGTTGTTGTCGTATTTGTCCAGACAGGTCTTCCAATCTAAATTTTTCCATCACATAGCTTTGTCCTGGGGGGTATAGTGATATGGTAATGGCAGCGACTATAGCTAGAGTGAGAGTAATAGTGCGAGCTTTCTTGTGGGCTAGTAGCCCGAATACTCCCAGAGCTGCTACAAGGCCAATGAGAGCTCCTTCAGATTTAGCAAAATAGATAGATAGAGCAGAGGTGAAAGCAATGAGGATGATTAATAGTTTTTGTATGGACTTACTTATATTAGTTCTCTTAGGTAGGTAGAAGAACCAACCGATAAAGAGCATGATTAGAGGTGCTAAATATAATCCAATAGCATTGGGGTAGCCAAACCATGATACCACTCTACGGGTTTCAGCGTTAGCCCAGAATTCATTAAATATATAGTGTCCAGTTATCTTTTGATATATAGCTAGGAAAGAAACAGTGATGGCAGAAATTAGTAATGCCCATAATATCTTTTGCCAGTCCTTTCTTTTGTGGAAGACATTAAGAAGAAGAATAAAGAGAACAATTGGCTCAAAGAAATATGCTTTCCAGGTCCCCAAAGCACTTAATTCAAAGCCACTTACTCCAACAGCTATAAAGGAGAGAATGACAAGAGCAATAATCTCCCATGAAAAGGGGTATGGCACTCTATTCTTTCTGTTTAATATCCAAGATCTGAAATGGGGAATAATATTCTTTATTATCCAAACAGCAAAAGCAATGATGATCATCAGCTCTAAGAGAGTGGAGGGTATAGAAAGGATATTGAAACGTATTAGGTATGAAGGCAGAGTGGCAATTATAAAAAGCAGAGCTAGATTTAAGCGAGTCCAGCTCAGAACGACGAACAATATGGAAAATATTATTATTCCTATAGTCATGTGATTATTATATCATAATAATAACAAAAAACCGCTCTATTCGAGCGGTTTTTTATATATCAATTAAGCTCTTTCTACGTATTCTCCTGTTTCAGTATTTACTCTGATATTATCTCCTTCATTGATAAAGAGGGGAACGGAAACATCAGCTCCAGTTTCAATCTCCACTACCTTATTAACATTGCCAGCTGAATTGCCCTTTACTCCGGGAGGAGCGGTTACTACCTTGAACTCCATTTTTACAGGGAGAGAGATGGTAACAGGGTTACCTTCAAAGTATAGGACATCTACGTCGGTGTCTTCCTTAAGGAATTTCGCACTATCACCGATATCTTCTAGGGCCATATCAAACTGTTCAAAGCTTTCATTATCCATGAAGTATGCTCTATCGGCATCCTTGTAGAGGAAATTAGCTTTTTTAGTTCTGGTTTCAGCTTCCTCGGCTTTTTCATTACCTTGATATGTCTTTTCTAGAACGCCACCGGTTAATAGGTTACGAGATTTAGTCTTTAGTACAGCTCCACCACGTCCCATCTGATGATGATCAGTCTTAATAATGACATATGGTTCATTATTAACTTTAATTACCTTACCAGTCTTAATTTCGTTGAAATTTAGCATAGCTTTAGGGCTAATTATTTATGAGTAGGTGATAGCAACGCCATGATACGAGAACGTTTAATGGCAGTAGCTAGCTTTCTTTGGTGCCAAGCACAAACTCCAGTTCTTTTACCTGGAAGAATCTTCATGTAGAAGTTCACAAAACGTTTTAGGGTTCTTGTGTCCTTATAATCTACTTCTAGATTGTTCACGCAAAAATAGCACTCTTTTGCTTTTTTCATTTTCATAGTTTTTGTTATTTATAATCTCTTAGAAAGGGATATCCTCCACTTTGATTTCTTCTTCATTGCCACCTACTGGTTCTTCAGGAATCTCAATAATAGCTTCTCCTTCTTTAGCACTAGGAGCACCGCTACCACCCTTGTTGTCCAACATAATCATGTTTTCGGCAACAATCTCAGTACGGTATCTCTTTACTCCATCCTGACCAGTCCAGTCAGTGGTCTGTAGTCTACCCTCAATGTAAACCTTAGAACCTTTAGTGAGATACTGAGCACAGATGTCAGCTAACTTTCTCCAAGCAGTAACATTGTGGAATTCAGCTTTCTTTTGTTGTTGACCAGATTGATCAGTCCAAACTAGATTAGTTGCTACTGAGAAAGAAACAACGCTTTGCCCAGAGTTAGTATTTCTTAACTCAGGATCTCTAGTTAGATTACCAATGATCATGGCTTTGTTTAAATTCATATGTTTATTGCTAGCTCTATAACTAAAAAAGATATAGAACTAAGTTTATTAAATTAGATCGTCAGCATTTAAAATGCCTTCCAACTTCTGATCTAAATCCTTTAAGTCTACCTTGTCCTTAGACTCTTCTTTCTTTTTAGTAGATTTAGATTTTTCTTCTTCTTTGACTTCCTCAGCCTTCTTAGAATCGATCTTTGCTTTAATTTCTTCTTCTTTCTTGATATCTTCTTCTGTCTTCACTTTCTTTTTCACAATTTGATGACGAAGGATGTCAGTTGAAAGACGAAGGTTAGTGTCGATTTTAGCTAAATTTTCCCCTTCTAGGTCAAATTCAAATAGATTATAATAGCCATAGCTATTATGTTTGATATCATAGGCTAAACGTTTCTTGCCCCAATACTCTTCATGAGTCATTTTGCCTTCATTATCAGTAATAACCTTTTTAGTGTTATCAATGATTTTCTTGGCTTCATCTTCAGTGAACTTATTTGGGACAATGAAAAGAATTTCATAGTGATTAGCTCCACTGGCTTTTGTTTTTGACATAGTTATTTTACATGATGGGTGATAAAAATTCTCTAACATTTTTCTAAACAATTTCTAAACACCGCAAATTAAATAAAATCCCCAAGTATTCTAAAGATAATTGAGGTTTAGAATACCTTTAATTCTGATCTTTTAGTCAGAATTATCTTGTTCAAACAAGATGTGGGAAAGATATGATTAATATTTATTTGTTATCCTAATCTATCATAGTCTATAAAAAATTGCAAGACTGAGAGTATTAGGCTATGATGTAGCTATGAAATATTTCTTTATTCTAGGAAACAACCCATCTGTCTCAGTAGCTGAGTTATCAGCTGTTTTAGACCTAAAAGAAGCTAAAATGTTAGCTCCTGACTTTTTGTTGCTGAATAGCCAAGATGAGATTAATGCTGAAAAAATGATGAATAGGCTGGGAGGAGTAGTGAAAATAGGGGTTATTAGAAGAGAAAGTAGTAATAAACAGTTGATTAATGATACTAAAGAGATAGCTTTTGCTAAAAAAGAGATATCCTCAGATGGTAAGTTCAACTTTGGTTTTTCTGATTATGGGAAAGGCTCTTTTAACAAGAAAGACTTAGGGATAAAATTGAAGAATGCTTTTAAAGAGAAAGAGATTAGTTCTAGATTCGTGGTTAGCAGGGAAAAGACTCTTTCCAGTGTTGTCATTACTCAGAATAAGCTAATTAAGAGGGGCATAGAGATAGTTTTAGTTAAAGATGATGAAAGAATACTAATAGGGGAGACCTTAGCTGTGCAGGACTTTAAAGATTTCTCCAAGAGAGACTATGGTCGTCCTGCTCGTGATGATAAGTCTGGTATGCTACCTCCTAAACTAGCTCAGATGATGATTAATATAGCCCAAGTAGATAATACAGACAGCCATATTCTGGATCCTTTTTGTGGTTCGGGTACTGTTCTCACTGAGGCCCTTATAATGGGTTATAGAAACCTATTTGGAGCAGATATATCATTAGAAGCCATTGATAATACTAAGAAGAATATAGACTGGATTAAGAAGAAATATGAGATAGAGAAGTGTAGTGTTCATCTTAAGACTAAGAATGTATTAAACCTGTCTAAGTTTGTGAAAATAGATTCAGTTGACTATATTATCACCGAACCGTATCTGGGTCCTCAGAGAGGGCAGATTAACTTTGATGCTGTTACTAAAGAATTAGAAACGCTATATTCAGGAGCTCTAAAAGAATTTAAGCAAGTATTAAAGAAGAATGGCAGGGTAGTAATGATATGGCCCCTATTCTACGGCTCTAAACCTATCAACCCTGATTATTCAGGGTTTAAGATAATAAGTTCAATACCTGATCATTTAGTCGATCATCAGATTATTAAGAGGAGTAAAAGAAATACGGTTGTATGGAGTAGAGATAGTCAGAAAGTGTTTAGGGAGATAGTGATATTGGAGAAAGAGTAGTATAGATATAATATGTAAATAAAAAAAGCAGAGGGAAATCTCTGCTTTTCTGTAGGTAATTTTAGTCTTTTTAGCTATTTTAGTTTCATCTTTAGTGTTCATCCGCCTCATTCCAACTCGGGGAGTTCAATAGTTACCCTTTCAAATTTGTTTTGTAAGCCTGTTAGTCCAGTTTGCTCTGATTTATAGAGCACCTTTGATATTGTGCCTTGAGATCCTCTTCGATAAATATTTACAACAGCAGTAAATTCATACTCTCTATTAAGACAAATAGAGGGAATTTCAAAGCATGAGGTATCAATTAGGATGCTATCAGTCTTTTGGCTGAATATTATTGTAGGATGACTCCCACAAGGCCAAAGACAATAATTTTTATAGACTCCATCGATGTACGGAATTTTGACTATCCATCCGAAATGATAGTAATAAGTACTATCAAAATTAGATGGCATATCCTTAATATAGTATTCCACTATATTGCAGATATCAATTTTGGCGTTGAGATCTATATTCTCAGTAGACTCGGGTAAGATCTTTGTTTTATCACTGCATTGGATAAAACAAGGAAAGATGAGAAGAAATAAAATAAGCTTTTTCATTTTTAAAAGTACAAATTAGGTTAATATTTGTTTAATGTTCAATAAAAAAAGAACATATGCTTTTTAACATATGCTCTATATAAAGTCAAGTTTTATATAGTCTTTTATTTATTAATCAAGAAATGGCAGACATCCCCATCTTTTACTATATAGTCTTTCCCCTCAGTCTTCACTAATCCCTTTTCTTTAGCCTCTGTTTCTCCCCCAGCTTCAACGAATTTCTCCCAATTGATTATTTCCGCTCTAATAAAGTTCTTAATGAAGTCAGTGTGAATTTCTCCAGCTGCTATTGGAGCTTTATCTCCTTTCCGTATCGTCCAAGCTTTGGTTTCCATGGGACCAGTAGTGAAAAAGGTCTCTAATCCTAGCAAATTATAGGCAGATTCAATCAGTTTATCTAGTCCTTTTTCTTCTAATCCAAGCTCTTTTATATATTCTTCTTGTTCTTCTTCGGGTAATTTAGCTATTTCTTCCTCTAACTTTACATTAATTCTTACTATTTGGTTATTAGTTCCCGAAAGAACGTCATCTTTATGGCTCTCGTCAACGTTTAATAGGTATATAATTGGTTTAATGGTTAATAGACCTAATGTTTTCACTAAAACCATTTCTTCCTCAGTAAAGTCCATGCTTCTAACCGCCTTCTCCTCTTCTAAATGTTTATATATTTTCTCTAATATTTCTTGAAAAACAATCATTTCTTTGTCTCCACTCTTAGCCTCTCTCCTAACTTTATCCAATCTCTTCTCCACAGTGGTTAAATCAGCTAATATTAGCTCCATATTAATAGTTTCTTTATCACTTTCAGGATCTATCTTCCCATCTACATGAATAATATTATCATCCTTAAAATCTCTAATTACCTCACAAATAGCATCACATTCCCTAATATGGGCCAAAAATTTGTTGCCCAGGCCCTCTCCTTTATGGGCCCCAGATACTAAGCCAGCAATATCAACGAATTCAATAGCGGTAGGGATGATTTTATCTGGCTTTGAGATGTTTGCTAACTTCTCCAAACGAAAATCAGGAACCTGCACGATTCCTACATTTGGATCAATGGTGCAAAAGGGGTAATTGGCCGCTTCTGCTTGATTCTTAGTTAGAATGTTGAATAGGCTAGATTTACCAACGTTAGGTAAACCAACTATTCCAATTGATAATGACATGATTTAAATATAGCGGAGAAATTGATTTTTGCCAATAGCAGTATAATGACTAATATTGGGGAAAATAAAAAGAGGCCCAGAACGGGCCGCTTTTTTATATTTAATAAAAAAATTTATAATTTATGGGCCTGATCTGAGCCTCGTTTTCTGTGAATACAACTTTTATTTTATTTTAGTTATATTAGCAGAAAATGAAGCACTTTGCTAACTTAAGAGCGTTTTAGTATCTTTACCAATCTCCGGTAAATTTAAGAGTTATTTTAATTTGCTAGCTTTTAGTATTATTATATAATTTCTATAATACTTCTTTTTGGCTAGCACGATTAACTTACCTACAATAATCATTTGCCACGTTAGCGTTGGCAATGCATAGTTAAAGATTAGTTAAAGAACTTACTCTAATACTATAGCATATTTTATAGCATGGGTCAATTATGTCTTGTGGATAAGTATATTATTAGGCTAATATTAGCTAAGATAAACACCATATTTATACCATATTTTCACCATTTTCTAGTACTTAAGTCTAAGCTATCGTGGACTTAAAGCCACTTTTTATACACAGAAAACACAAGTTATCCACAGATATTTAGCTAATGTATGGATAGGTGTGGATACAAAAACAGCTACATATTGTAGCTGTTTTACGTGGAGGCTCGAGTGGGATTCGAACCCACGAATGACGGTTTTGCAAACCGCAGCGTTAGACCACTTCGCCATCGAGCCATTTTAACTAATTGAAGTTTAGCTTATATTACTTAAGTTGTAAACTAGCATCTACTTTTATGCTTTTAAAGTTAGATGTTCCCCTATTTCTACGCTTAAAATAGGCAGCTGTGGCAATCATAACAGCATTATCAGTAGTATATTTAAGATCAGGCATAAGAAAATCAACCTTATCTAGTTCTTTTTCAACTTTTTTAGCCATTTTTAGCCTTAATTCTTTGTTAGCACTAACTCCTCCAGCTAACATAACTGTTTTTACCTTATATTCTTTGGCAGCTTTTATGGTTTTTCCAACTAACACATCAATAATAGCTTGTTGATATGCATGGCAATATTCAGGAATTCTCTTTTTCCACTGTTTATCTTTTTGTAATTGGTATAATAGGGCGGTTTTTAAGCCAGAGAAGGAAAAATCATAGTCTTTAGAATTTAGCATTGGCCTAGGTAATATAATGTCACTCTCCCCTTTGTAATCTCCAGCTAATTTAGAGATAATCGGACCACCAGGATACCCTAAATTCATCATTTTAGCTCCTTTGTCAAAAGCTTCACCAGCAGCATCATCTCTAGTATCGCCAATGGTCTTTATTTTTCTAGATTTATCCATTAAAAGCAAGGTGGTATGTCCACCGGATACAGTTAGTATGACAGCAGGGAACTTAATCTTCTCTTTTAGGTTGATAAAGTTAGAATATATATGTCCTTCAATATGGTTAACCTCTATTACAGGTTTATTCCAGGTATATGATAAAGCTCTAACTGTTTCTACTCCTGAGATTAGAGAGGTGATTAATCCAGGTCCCTTGGTGACAGCAATATAATTAATATCTTTCTCTGTTATCCTAGCTTGCTTCATAGCTTCATCAATAACAGGCAATATATTCAAAACATGTTCACGCGCAGCTACCTCAGGCACCACCCCCCCATATTTTGCATGAATGTCAATCTGAGAAGAAATAGTATTAGACAAAACACTAACCCTGTTAGTCTTAGGGTCAGCTTTAACAACGCTAGCTGCTGTTTCGTCACAACTTGTTTCTATTCCTAGTATATACATATAGTTATATTGTATAGATTTTTAAGAAAAAGACAAATGTTTTTATAGTTGACAAGATGGGGCATACCATATATGCTATTATATTGTTAAATCAAATCAAACTTAGTAATTTTAAAAATAATTGTCATGGAAAACATTTTATACTTCATTGTCGCTATTTTATGTATTGCTGCTGTTATTAGTGTTATTAAAAGAATAACAAGGAATAACGTGGTGAAAAGAGTTGAAACCTTAGAAAGGTTTACAGTTTATGAATTAACCAAAAGGGCTAACTTCAAACAAATGTTCAGAGCTATTACTAAAAACCTAGACTCTATTCGTGTTTCAGGGCTTGGTGATGCGGATACGGACAATGTGGAGACATTTATAAAGTTACGTCCGTCACTTTTTCATAAAGAGGGGTCATACTTGCTTCTACATAAAAATGAAGAAGAATATTTTGTTATTGTAGCTCATGTGAACGCTGATAGTGTGTCGATTGAAAACAAGCTTTTTAAACATGATATTCCTCTTAATGAGGGTTGTTATATCGTTACAGAAAGAACGCATATTCCTAGTCATCATGGTTGAAAGGTAATTCTCTAGGTTTCAATAGCTTAGAGAATTTTTTTAAACTAAAGATTATTAATTCAAATATAGGAGTATATTTCTATTGACAGAGCAGACCTTTAGTTATACACTCTATCAATATCTATAAACACATTTTTATTGACCTTTAAAAATTATAAACTATGAACACTGATTACATTTTTGCATGGCTACTTCTTCTCCCTGGCGTGGGAGGTCCTATTTGGATGTACCTTAAACACAGAAATAGAACGTGGCCAACAGTTCTGAAGGGGCTGAGGGAGAACGACAACTTCGCTATCTATAAGCTGATAGAAAAAGCAACCTTTAAGCAGATGTTAAAATCTGTTCACAAGAACTTAGACCTTATTAGCATTAAGGACATTTATGATGAAGAGTCTGTAAGGATTTTCATTTCAAACAATAGCGATCTTTTTGTAATAAAGAAACACAGCTTTTTGCTTTTTACAAATGGCAGAAAACGTTCTGTTGCTATCGTTAAGAATCTTGGCACAAAGTACAACGTAGACATTTATTCTTTTAAATACGACGTTCCTTTTTATCCCAGAGCAGGTATAAATGTTATTATCCCCAATTATTTCAATGATAATTAATTCTTAGAATAATATCCCTTAAATTTAAAAGTTTGAGGGATTTTTTATATCTTGACAGAAGGAGATAATATCTATACAATAGAGTTAAATCTAGCTACGTAGATTTTTATTTTTTGTAAAAAATAATGGTCCCTTCGTCTAGTGGTTAGGACGCCAGGTTTTCATCCTGGTAACAGGGGTTCGATTCCCCTAGGGACTGCAATACAAAAAGACCGAGATATCTCGGTCTTTTTATTTATTTGTAATTGCATTAATCATTTATTCAATGTCCTTCAATTCTTTTCTTATTTTTTTAATATCATTTTGATCATTTTTGTCTGATATTCCTTTTGTTTCATTAAATTTTTTATCTTCTTGCGACTGTTTTTCTGCTTGATCAATCGTCTTTACAAAAACTAACATGTTTCTGTCAACGCTTTCTTTGTTTTCAAAATCTTTTGGCCTTAAAAGATAAACTCCTTTATAACCTTTATTTAATAATTGTTCAACTAATTTTTCATTGTCAGGGTCGACTAAGACTTGTTCATCTATTTCTTCTTCGTCTAATTCTAATAGTTTTAATTTTCCTGATTCTACTTCATGGGGCCAGTCCTTTCCATCTTTATTATTCACTAAATCTTTTTTGTATAAATAATTTGTTTCATCTTCACGCTTATTAATTCCATCAAGTTCATAGCCAACTTTAAGGCGTAGGCGCATACTAGCGAGGTTATCTTTGGTGATGGTGGTGAGAATTGCCTCCTTGCCAGCTTCACGGGCAATGCGATCTTGCTCGTCGGAAAGCTTTTCTCCAATGCCTTGTCCTCTTCTAGACTTGTCAATTACTGTGCCAGCCGCCCAAGCTTCGTTTTCCTTTATTTCTTTGCCCATTGTGCCACTTTCTAAAATAACAACAGATGTACCAATAGTTTTTTCTTTCTCTTGAGCCCTGACTACCTGTAGCTTATTCTCTTGTATTTGTTTTTGCCGATATTTCACCATTCCCTCAAAATCAGTTTGCTCGGGAATACTAGAAAAGCCATTGTCAACTTCAAATTGATAGTAGTCAGCTACAGCATCAATATCCTCTGCTTTAATTTGAGAGGTAGTGATTTGCTCTTTACTTTTTATTTTTTCAGGATTCATATTCATATTATCCTAACACAAAATAGTTATTTTCTCAAAGCTTCAATGGGGTCTAACTTAGCTGCCTTGCGAGCAGGGTATACGCCAAAGAAGACGCCGAAAGTGAGGGCGAACAAGAAGGAGATAATAAATGCTTTTAGGGGGACGGCAAATGTCCAATCAAAACCAGCTTGATTTAAGCCAGCTGCTAACCCCCAGGATATTAATACTCCCAATATGATACCAATAATAGAACCAAGCATGGTAATGACGATAGCCTCTAAGAGGAATTGCCACATAATATCAGCGAATTTAGCTCCCACGGCCTTTCTTAGGCCTATCTCTGCGGTTCTTTCAGCTACAATAACGTACATGACATTCAATATGCCCACTCCTCCTACAATTAGGGAGATAATGACGATAGCGATAAGGAGAAGAGTGATGGCACTAGTGATGTCATCCATCATAGACATCATTTCGTCCATGGTCACCACTCTAAAATCATCTTTCAGGGGGTCGGTGATATCATGATTATCTCTAAGTATATATCTCATTTCTTCGGCAGTATCATCAGCTATATCCATGTCTTGTAGCTTATGGATAAAGAATTGAGCATAGTCAACTCCCATAATTTTCTTTTGAAGAGTACGCAATGGGATGTAGATGTAATCATCAAAGTTCATCGACATTACTTGCCCTCGTTCTTCCATTACTCCAATTACTTTAAATTTCTTTTTCTTTAGTTTTACATATTTACCTATGGGATCAGAGTCACCAAACAAATCTTCTTTAATATCACTCCCTAAAACAATTACCTGAGACAATGATTTGTCATCTGCCTCAGAGAAGAAATTGCCAGACTCCACTTCGCCTTTATCTATATCGATGAATTCAGAGGTAACACCATATAGCATCCCTTTGCGAGATTCATTAAGATAGCTTATCTTCTCTTGACCCATAATGGCAGCATAGCCACCAACGACATTGGGGATTGTTTTCTTTATATCATCAAAGTCTTTTAGAGTTAATGTAGTTACTTGAGCGCCAAAGGCCATTGCTTGGGCTCCTTCTATATCTCCGCCGGTTCCGGTCTTTTTGCTGGGTATCTTTATTTCAGTTTCAATGAAATCAGTCCCAAAGGATTCTAGTTGTCCATTAATCAATGAACTTATCCCTTCTCCAGCAGAGAAGACTACCATAATAGCAGTGATGCCAATAACAATACCAAGAACAGTTAAAGCCGTCCTCAATTTGTTGGCAATGATAGACTTAAGAGCCAATTCAATTGTTTGTTTTATGCTCATAATTATTCGTATCTTAGGGCCTCCA
>Ga0070728_10004342_pt1 | contig 14835 bp, 17 predicted proteins | sample tdDd471_FD_66723 | JGI IMG/M metagenome (GOLD analysis project Ga0070728, IMG submission 66723) | Marine sediment microbial communities from the Atlantic coast under amendment with organic carbon and nitrate - tdDd47.1 | ecosystem: Environmental > Aquatic > Marine > Coastal > Sediment | place...
ATACCGATTTCTCGGTTGCTCAATTCGTCCAGAGCGTCGAGGGTCATGTTTTGGTTCGCCAAGCCCACGTCATTGTTTGCGCGATCGCGCAAGAAATCCGACCACCCGCCATCGTCACGATAAAACCCGTTGAGATAGTCCAGCGTGGTCGAGTTGACCGGGCCATGTGGCATGGAAAACCGGGCCTCATACTGTATGGGGTGTCCGCGTTGGCGCAGGCTTTCGCGGTCGGCCAGATACACCAGCTTCACCACCTTAAGCACATTGATCGCCCCGCCCTGCTTCATTGCGAAAAAGGCGATAGTCTGTGCAGCTTTTCGTGGATCGTATGGCATTTTTCGCAGCTATCCTCTTGCGCTGAACATGGGGCTTTCCCACGCACGAAACAAGCTGTCCCAAAAAACTGTGGAGAAAGTGTTGCCAAGTCGTTCACCCCACACGCTGCACGTCGGGCACAAGTTCGGGCATGGTCTTTCTGCCGGGGGGGAAGATACCACGGCTCTGACACCTTAGCCTAAAGGAGCAGCGCAGTAAAAGATACCTTGCTCGAGTGATTTCCATGGGCAGAACTCGTCACTCTGCAAAATCCCCTCTCTGCCCACAGCCACCACCCCCCCATTGCCGCCACTCCCCCTCCTACGCTACACCCCTTCCCATGCCCGAACTCCTGATCGTCTACCATTCCCGCACCGGCGGCAGCCGGCAGATGGCCGAGGCCGCCGCCGGGGCCGCCCGGGCGGAGGCGGGTTGCGTCCTGCTCCCCGCCGAGGACGCCGGGCCGGACGACCTGCTGGGCGCGCAGGGCTACCTCTTCTGCGGGCCGGAGAATCTCGCCGCGCTGTCGGGCGCGATGAAGGAGTTTTTCGACCGCTGTTATTACCCCCTTCTGGGCCGGATCGAGGGGCGGCCCTATGCCCTGATGATCTGCGCCGGCTCCGACGGCGAAGGCGCCGCGCGGCAGGCCGCCCGCATCGCCACCGGCTGGCGGTTGCGCGCGGTGCAGCCGCCGCTGATCGTCGGCACAAAGGCCCAGACCCCCGAGGCGATCCTGGCGGCAAAGACCATCCCCGAAGATGATCTTGCCCGCTGCCGCGATCTCGGCGCGGCGCTGGCCGCCGGTCTTGCCATGGGCGCGTTCTGAGCCGGCGGCATCCTCGCCCGCATCGGTTGCGCATCGGTTAACGCGCCGCGCGCCGGGCAGGGCGATTCACCGCCCGGCAAGAAAGCCTGTACAAAATCCGTCGAAAACTCCGCAAACCGGGCATACGGGGGGATGTCGACTGCGGGCGGTCTGTACGGAACCGGCCGAAAACTCCCCGTTTTCCGCCTCGATCCCTGCGAATGAGGGGGGTTGACGCCACGCCGCCCCCCGGTCTAAGGCAGGCGCGGCCGCAGACGCCCGCCGCCCGCTGACAGATTGTCCCGGTGAAGTTCTGTAGATATCGAACCACGTCATCCTCGGCATTTGTCGCGCGGATGGTAATGCGGGCCCCGTCCATTCCTGCGCGACCCACGCGAGAGGAGTACGGGGTCATGTCCGATACCCAGACCAACAGATTCCTGTCCGGGCCGCTCGGCCCGATCTACCTCAGGACCGCCCTGCCGATCGTCTTCGTGATGGGCATGAACGGGTTGCTGACCGTCGCCGACGCGCTGTTTCTGGGCCACTTCGTCGGCCCCGAGGCGCTGGCCGCGGTCACGCTGATGTTCCCGATCTACATGCTGATCGTGGCGCTTTCGACGCTCGTCTCCTCGGGCATGTCCAGCATCCTGGCACGCCACCTGGGCGCCCGGCGGATCGTTGAGGCGCGCGCGGTCTTTGCCGGCGCGCATGGCCTCGCGCTGGTCATGGGCTTGTTTCTGATCGCCTTTTTCCTCACCCTGGGGCGCCCGACCGCGCTGATGGCGGCCGGCGGCTCGGAAAGCCTGGCCGAGATGGGCCTCGTCTACCTGCGGATCACGGTGTTCTTTTCGCCGGTGCTCTTCGTGCTCTCGGTCAACTCCGATGCCCTGCGGAACGAGGGGCGTGTGGGCTTGATGGCGGCGATGAGCCTTTTGGTGTCGCTGGCCAACATCGGCTTCAACTACCTGCTGATCGCCGTGCTCGACATGGGGGTCGCAGGCTCGGCCTATGGCACGGCGATGGCGCAGGCGCTTGCGCTTTGTATCATCCTGGCCTTTCGCATCTTCGGCGAGACCGGGCTGCGGCCCACGGCGCTGTTGCGGCATTCGCCGCGGACCTCGTGGGGGGGAATATTCGCGCTCGGCGCGCCGCAAAGCCTGAGTTTCATCGGGCTGGCGCTTGGTTCGGGGGCGATCCTCGCAGCGCTGCAAGGGGTGCAGGTTCCGCAGTACGAGGCGACGGTCTCGGCCTATGGAATCGTCACGCGGCTGATCACCTTCGCTTTCCTGCCGCTGCTGGGCCTGTCCCATGCAATGCAGACGATCACCGGCAACAACTACGGCGCCGGGGACCTGCGCCGCAGCCAAACCAGCCTGAAGACGGCGCTGCTCACGGCCCTTGTCTACTGTGCCGCGATGCAGCTTTGCCTCAGCCTGTTCGCCGCGCCCCTCGGCGGAGCCTTCGTCGACGACCCGCAGGTCGTCGCACAGGTGGCACGTATCCTTCCGGTGATCGGGGGCGCCTTTTTCGCCGCCGGACCCCTGATGATGATCGCCTTGCATTTCCAGGCGATCGGCGACGCGGCACGCGCGGCCCTGCTGGGGTTGAGCAAACCCTATCTCTTCGCGATCCCGCTGACATTCGGTCTTGCCGCCGGGTTCGGCGAACCCGGCATCTGGTTTGCCGGTCCGTTGGCGGAGGGCATGCTTTTGGGGCTGACGGGCCTCGTGCTGATGCAACTTGCCAGGACCCAGGCCTTGAAGTGGGGTCTGTTTGAAACACCGATGAAAGGAGCGGGCAAATGACTCGCCAATTGCCGACGATTGCCGAGGCCAAACAGCAGGCCAGGCGGCTGCGTGACGATCTTGCCGCACAGGGCACCGAGGTGGGCCACGCGCAGGCGCTGGAGATGGTGGCCCATCAGCTCGGGTTTCGGGACTGGAACACCTGTCACGCCGCGATCGGCAATCGCCCGCCGGATGGTTTCACGCCGGGCGGGCGGGTGCGCGGGCGGTATCTGGGTCAGGGGTTCGAGGCGACCGTGATCGGGGTCGAGATGCCGCGCCCCGGCTGGTATCGGCTGGAGCTTGATCTTGACGAAGCGGTCGACGTGGTGACCTTCGACAGCTTCTCGAATTTCCGCAAGCGGATCCGGGGAACCGTGGGTCCGTCGGGCGTGTCGCGCGAGCGCACCTCGGACGGGGCGCCGCATCTGGAGCTTGATATCTGATGGCGCTGCGCCTTCGGGCGCATCGCCGCCGGTTGCGGATTGGCAGTCAGCGCCCCTCCGCCGGAGCGCGGGAGAGGGCCGCCGTGAGCCAGAAGAACCAGACGATATAGCCAAACCCTAAGACCACCCCCGCGCCATCGCTGAGCGCGGGCAGCAGGGTCAGCAGCCCGCTCACCCCCACCAATCCGCCGAACCAGGGCAGCGGGCCGGGCAGCAGCCCCGAGACCCGCGCCGCGCCTGCGACCAGAACCGCCCGGAGACCGCCGGCGACGACCAGCGTCGCTCAGAGCAAGCCAAAGCCGCGCACCAGCGGCGCGAGAACCGGCGCGCCGGCATGAAGCACCGCGCCCAGGGCAATGGCGAGCGCGGCCAGCACCAGCCCGTTCACCACGTGGATGGTCAGGGTCCAGACCGACATCAGCCCGTGGTGCGCGGCAAGGAAGGCCACGATTGCGCCGGGGTCGGCGGCGCTTGTGCCACAGCCGGCGCCGATCGCGCTGCGCTGATAACTGCGGCGGGGCTGGATGGACTCGATCTGACCGATCAGGATGCCCGCGTCCCGCTCGACCGGTTTCAGAGCCTGACGCTGCACGCCAAGGCCGCCACCGGCGATCCCGCCTTCGTGCTGCATCACGAGATGGACACCCAGATCGCCGCGATCTCGGTCGTCGGGCTGATCGTGCATTCCTGCCGCACCCTGGGCGAGGCGCTGTCGCAGCTCAACCGCTATGGCAAGCTGACGGTCGAGGTGGACGGGATGGACGGGCAGGAGCGGTTCGGCACCGAGCTTACCCGCGACGGCGTCTGGATCATCGACAACCGGCCCGATCCCAACGGGTTTCCCGAGCTGACCGAGGGCGGTTTCGGCCGCTTCATCGGCGAGTTCGCGCGCGAATTCCCTGGCCGCCCCTTTGCGCTGGCGGTCGAGGTCACCCATGCGGCGCCGGATTACGCGGCGGAGTACGGGGCGCTGTGGCGCTGTCCGGTTACTTTTGGCGCGCCGCGCAACGCCATGCTGATCGCGGCGGACTGGCTGGAACAGGCATTCGACAACCACATCGCCTATGTCTTTGGCGTCTTTACCGACAAGGCCGACACGCTGCTGGCCGAACTGGACCGTCAGGACGGTCTGCGCGCGCGGATCGAGGCGCATCTGTTGCCGGTCCTGCACAAGGGCGAGATCTCGGTCGAGGCGGTGGCCGCCGAGATGGGGATGAGCCGCCAGACCCTTTATCGCCGCCTGAAAGAGGAGGGGGTGACCTTCGCCGCGCTGCTCGATGACCTGCGCTGCCGGATGGCCTCCGACTATCTCACCGCGCGCAAGGTCTCGGTGAACGAAACCGCTTATCTCGTGGGCTTTTCCGAGGCCTCGTCCTTTGTCCGCGCGTTCCGGCGCTGGACTGGCCAGACCCCGGCGGAGTTCCGAAGCGGGCGCGCGATTATCCCCTAACCGGTCTTTGCCGCAGCGCGGAAGTGGTCGATCAGATGGCGGGTGCCGCAGGGGGTGCCGACCATGTCGCGACCCATCGCGGTGAGGAAGAATTGCGCCGGGCCGTGGATGTGGCGCGGCGTGACCCGGGGCAGGACGGCCAGCGCGAGGCGGCGCAGCGCGTCGGGCAGGTGGGTGATCCGCGGCTCCTTCGCGAGGCTGTCGAAGGCCAGCCGCGCCAGATCATTCTGGCTCAGCACGTCGGGGCCGCCGACGTCGAGCCAGGGCCTTTCGGCCGCGACCGCCTCGGCCACCGCCTCGGCCAGATCGGCGCCGTGGATCGGGTTCAGCCGATGCGCCCCTCTGCCGAACAGCCAGACGCGCCCGGCGCGCGCCATGTTCAGGAAATCCGCCATGTCCGAGAAATACCCCGAGGGGGCGACGAGGGTGGAGGCGATGTGGGCCGCCTGCAGATCATCGACAAAGGCCTGTTTCGCCGCGACCAGCGGCACGTGACCCATGCTCTCGGCGCCCAGCACATGGATATAGGCAAAGCGGTCGACGCCTGCCGCCAAGGCCCGGTTCAGCAGGTTGCGGTTGGCCTGATAATCCACGTCGCGATAGCTCAGCCCGTCTTTCTGGCGGGTGATCCCGAGGCTGGAGACTACCAGGTCGACCCCCTGCATCACCCCGGCCAGGGTATCCGGGCGGGTCGCCTCGGCCTCGATCAGCTCATGCGCGATGAGGCCCGAGGCCTCGGCGCGGCGGGCATCGCGGACCAGCGCCCGGACATGCCAGCGGCGCTCGACATAGGTGCGGACAAGGTGGCGCCCGAGATAGCCGGTCGCGCCGGCGATGAGAACGGTTTTCATGTCTTGATCCTCTCAGGCTTCGGGCGGCGTGTCAGGGTATACCAACGATCCCGCCGCAGATCATCATCAGGCAGAGGACCGGCATCGTGGTGAGTGTCATCGCCGCGCCCCCGGTCAGCCCTGCCGCCGCGCCTTCGCCGGCGGTGGCATCGTCATCCGCCGCGCTCAGGGCCACGCCGAGACCGGCGCCGAGCACTGCCGCGCCCAGCGTTTCCTGATCGAACTGGCGCTGGTCCCTGGCAAGGGTCTGGCCGGCGGCAAGGTCGGCCCGGTAGGCGGCGGATTCCGGGCCGTCGAGAATGGGGGTATCGCGCGCGCCGCTGTCGGCACAGGCGCCAAGGCCGATCAGGGCCGCGAGAAGAAGGGGGGCGGGTTTCATGGGTGTTTGCCTCGACAGGGTGTTGATGTGTCGATGGCGGGTTTAGGACCCTAGGGGCGATCCGGACATGACCGCCGGGGCCGAGGGGTTGACCGCTGGTCTCAAACGCCCGCGTCGCGGGGCGGGCAGGGGATGTGCCCCTGCGCTCAGCGGTCCTCGTCTTTATCCTGCGCCGCCGCGCGCGGGCGCACGGGAAAGCTGGCGCGGGTCAGCAGGCGGCCGCTGTCATCGACGATGAACCGGCAGGCTTTCGATCCGTGGTGAAAGGTCAGGCGCCAGCGACCGCTGTCCTCGTCCACGCCCGCCTCGCAGCGCGAGGTGATCCGGCCGTCACGCATCCGTTCCTTGACCTGCGCCGGCGTCAGCCCCAGCGCCTCGGCCAGCAGGGTCGCATCCACGGCGAACCCGTCGCCGTCGCGTTCGATTGTGGTCATCGGTCGTCCGTCCTGATGTTTCGGACGCTGCACATGGTCTTGCGCCGCCTCATGCCGTGGGCGCCGGGGCCAGGGCGACATCGGCCAGCGTCGAACGGTCGAGGTCGGCGAGGAAGGCCGCCTCGGCGCTGCGGAACCGGATTTTCAGCCGGCATTGCCCGTCGATGACGCAGTTTCCGCCGTCTGTGCCCAGGCATTCGACCAGCGGCTGATCCTGCTCCAGCAGCCGGACCACCGATCCGAGGCGGATCTCTTCGGCCGGTCGCGCCAGGACCGCCCCGCCGCCGCCGCCCCGGCGGGTTTCGATCAGCCCGGCGCGCGCGAGGCGCTGCATGATCTTGGCCAGGTGGTTGCGCGAGAGCTGGAACTCTGCCGCCAGTTCCGCGGTGGAAAAGGCGCGCTTCGGCGCGCTGGCCATGCGCATCAGCATGCGCAGCCCGTAGTCGGTGAAGGAGGTGAGACGCATGATCGCAGGAGGTTCCTTTGAATAGGCATTTACAATACCTATTAGCGGGGATAGGCAGGATTTCAAGCGCGAATCCGGGAGAGCCTTGATGAAACGTTCCGACACGACACCGCGTATCGCCTCTGCCCGGCCGGACATGACGGCCGCGTTGATGGCGCGGACCGGGCTGGACGAAGAGATACTCAGCGAGTTGGTGCACAGGTTCTACGGCAAGGTGCGCGGCGATGGGGTGCTGGGGCCGATCTTCGAGGCGCGGATCACCGATTGGGCGCCGCATCTGGAGCGTATGGTGGCGTTTTGGTCCTCGGTGGCATTGATGACCGGACGCTATCATGGGGCGCCGGTCCCGGCCCATGCAAGCCTGCCGGTGACATGGGCGCATTTCGACCGCTGGCTGGCACTGTTTCGCGAAACGGCGCAGCAGGTTTGCACGCCGGAGGGCGCGCGTCATGTGACCGAGGCCGCCGAGCGCATCGCAAGATCGCTGCACATGGCGGTCGAGGATGCGGCCATGACGGAGAGCGCAGCAGCGCCGGCATTGCGTTGATCGGGGGGAATGGAAATGCGATTCGAATTGTCCCCGCGACGTGAACAGGGAGGCCGGATAAATGCAGGATAGTGACGCCTCGGGCAGCTATGCCTCTCCCCCCTGCATGGCGGCAGAGGTGGCGCCGGATTACTTCGATCCGCTGGCGGTGGACCCCGCGCAGGCCCGCGATGTGGCGCGCTGGCGCCGGGCCGAGCGGGCGCGGCTGCGCGCGATGCGGCAGGCGCTGAGCGTCGAGGCCCGGGACGCGATCGGACAGGCACTGTCCTGGCACTTGCGCGGGTTGCTCGCGGCGCGATTCGAGCCGCTGCGGGGCAGGGTCCTGTCCGGCTACTGGCCGATCAAGGGGGAACCGGACCTGCGCCCGCTGCTGGCCGAACTGCACGCCGCCGGTGTCACCGTCGCGTTGCCGGTGGTCGAGGTGAAGGCCGCGCCGCTGGCGTTCCGCCGCTGGACCCCGGACACCAAAATGGTGCGGGGAGACTGGAACATCCCGGTGCCACCGCCCGAGGCCGATCCGCTGTTCCCCGATATCATGCTGGCGCCGCTGATGGGCTGGGACGGGGCAGGCTATCGCCTCGGCTACGGCGGCGGATATTTCGACCGCACGCTGGCGGCTTGCGCGCCACGTCCGTTCACCATCGGGATCGGGTTGCAGGCGGCACGCCTTGCCTCGATCTATCCGCAACCTCATGACATCCCGCTCGACACCATCTTGACCGAGGCGGGGGTCCAGTTCCCGGAGGAGGTCCAGCGATGACCATTGATCATGGCGCAGTGCTGCCGCCCCGGCCGCCCGGCGCGGGCGCCTTCGCCCGCCTGGCCGCGACTCTGGTTCAGCCAATCCTTGGCCGGGTCGTGCGCCGCGTCGCGGCGCGGCACGCCTCGCTTTTCGCGCGCCTGGGGCCGCACCAGGGCACCGATTTCGTGATCGATCCGGTTGAATTTCCCTTTGCGCTGCACCTGCGCCCGGACCCGAAGGCGCTGCTGTTTCGGGCCGTTCCGCGGGATGCGCTGCCCGTGGCCGGGGCGACCATCCGCGGCCGTTTCCTGATGTTGCTCGAACTGCTGGATTCCGAAGAGGATGGCGACGCGGCCTTCTTCTCGCGCGATCTGGAGATCACCGGCGATACCGAGGCTGTGGTGCGCCTGCGCAACGCACTGGACGACGTGGACGGCTCCATCGCCGAGGAGGCCGCGGCGATGTTCGGCCCGCCCGGCCGCGCGATCCTGGGCCACCTGCGCCGCAAGTATTCCGATGATGCCATGCCAGGAGGTGAGCGATGAGCCTTGCTGAACTGATCTGCCCGGCCGGAACCCCGGCCGCCCTGCGCACCGCTGTCGATGCCGGCGCCGATGCCGTCTATTGCGGGTTCCAGGACGCCACCAACGCGCGCAATTTCCCGGGGTTGAACTTCACCCCCGAGGAGCTGGAGGCGGCGGTGGCCTATGCCCATGCGCGCGGCACCAAGGTGCTGCTGGCGCTCAACACCTATCCGCCGGCGGGCAAGGTGGACCTGTGGCGCCACGCCGCCGATACCGGGGCGCGGTTCGGGGTGGACGCCTTCATTGTCGCCGACATGGGGGTGGCCGACTATATCGCGCGCACCCATCCGGGCGTCCGGTTGCATCTGTCGGTGCAGGCGGCGGCCTCCAGCCCCGAGGCGATCCGATATTACGTGGAGAATTTCGGGGTCAAGCGGGTGGTTCTGCCGCGCATCCTGACCATTCCCGAGATCCGCAAGATCCGGCAGGACATCCCCTGCGAGATCGAGACCTTCATCTTTGGCAATCACGGGCTGATGGTCGAGGGGCGGTGCAGCCTGACCAACTATCTCACCGGCCAGTCGACCAACATGGACGGCGTCTGTTCGCCCGCCTCGGACGTGGAATACATCCGCGACGAAGCGACGGGAGAGATGTCGAGCTGTCTCAATGGGTTCACCATCGACCGGTTCGGTCCCGAGGAAAAGGCCGGTTATCCCACCATCTGCAAGGGCCGCTACACCGCCCCGCACCGGCCCGAGGGCTATTACGCCTTCGAGGAGCCGGTCAGCCTGAACCTGTCACGCCTGCTGCCCGAACTGATCGACGCCGGCGTGCATGCGTTCAAGATCGAGGGGCGGCAGCGGTCGAAGGCCTATGTGCGCAGCGTGGTCTCGTCCTTCCGCCGCGCGGTGGATGACATCCGCGCCGGGCGCACGGCGAATATCGAGGACCTGGTGGCCCTGACCGAGGGCCAGAAACAGACCCAGGGCGCCTTCGAGACCAAGAAATGGCGGTGACAGACATGGAAAAACTCACACTCGGGCCGATCGCCTACCACTGGAGCCGTGATGAGCGGCGCGATTTCTATGCCCGCGTCGCAGACGAGGCCCCGGTCGACGAGGTCTATCTGGGCGAGGTGATCTGCTCCAAGCGGGCGCCCTTTCACGAGGCCGATCTGCCCGCCACGATCGACCGGCTGGAGCGCGCCGGCAAGACGGTGATCGTTTCGTCTCTGGCCGAGGTGATGCTGGCGCGGGAACGCAAGGCCACCGCCGATCTCGCCGGGATGGATAGCCCGGAGATCGAACTCAACAACGCGGCGGGCCTGTTCGCGCGCGAAAAGCGCCCGCACCGGGTCGGGCCGTTCCTGAACGCCTATAACGAGGCGACCATCGCCTGGATGGCGGGGCAGGGGGCAACCCACGTGACCCTGCCGGTCGAACTGCCGCGTGAGGCCGTGAACGTGGCCGCGAAGGCGGCGCGCGATCTTGGGCTCGGGGTCGAGTTGCAGGTCTTCGGCCGTGCCCCGCTGGCGGTATCGGCGCGGTGCTATCACGCGCGCGCCCATGGCCGGACCAAGGACAACTGCCAGTTCGTCTGCGAGAACGATCCCGACGGGATGCCCCTGTCCACGCGCGACGGCGATCCGATCCTGAGGGTGAACGGCATTCAGACCCAGTCGGAAAGCTATGTCGATCTGCTGCCCGAGATCGAGGAAATCGGCGCAATGGGCGTGAGCCATCTGCGCCTGATGCCGCAAGCGGTGGACATGGTCGAGGTGGCCTGGGCGTTCCGCGATGTGCTCGACGGCGCCTGCTCCGCCGAGGAGGCCGACAGCCGGCTGCGGGCGATGTGCGGATCGGCCGGCCTCAGCAACGGCTTCTACTTCGGCACCGCCGGCTATCGTCGCATCGAGGGCGCGGCTCCGGCACTGTGATCAGCCCTGCGGGCTGGGCCCAGGTATCCGGCGATCGGCGTCAAGGCGCCGTGCAGTTTCGCGACCGATGCCGTCGGTCGCGCCGGTGATCAGGATGGTTTCCAGCGGGCGAAGATGTATGGTTCCGCTGGCAGCGGTTGCAGGTTCGGGCGCTCCAGCGTGGCGAAGAGATCCGCCCGGCTGGCCCCGTAATCGCGCATGATCCGAGTGTTTAGATCTTCGAGCAAGGGCCGGATCGCCGCGTTCAGCTTGTCCAGTGAGACGAACCGCCGGTTCCGCAGCCGCGCCGGGATCCAGCGCTGCGACACCCAACGTAAGCCCTCCAGCGTGATCCACCATTCAGATCAAGGGTCGCAATACACATCAGTGGCGCTCGGCCTGCGTTGCAAGGAAATGGGCGTGCGGCCATCGATGGGATCGGTGGGTGATTGTTATGACAACGCCCCTCTCGGCAGATTTGCGCTGCAAATCGCCTGCCGGGCAATGCATGTTCGAAAGTTTCTTCGCCACGCTGGAATGTGAGCTGCTCGAACGCCGGAAGTTCAAAACCTAGGTCGAGGCACGTGTCGCCTGCTTCGAGTTCATCGAAGGTTGGTACAATCCCTCTCGCCGCCATTCGGCTTTGGGATATAAGTCACCGATCAACTACGAAAGGACCGCCGCTGAAAGGCTGGAATCTCTAAGCCCATAATCGTCCACGAAATCGGGGGAACTCCAACTCCAAACCGTGTCAGGTTCATTGCGTATCCAAGCGCAAATCGATCCTGCGTGCAAAAATTGAAGACGGGGCGGAAGCGATTCTTCGGTCCCTGCAACCCGCCCAGCAGCTCTTCGAGTTGGTCAGGGCGATGTTCATCGACGTTGGGGGAATGCGTCTTTCTGAGGCGCGCAGCGCTAGGATTATGCTTGATTCCCAGATCAAGGACATTGAGGGCCAGACCGATGCGCTTGTGGATCGGATCGTCGAAACGACGAGCCCGTCCGTCATACAGGCGTATGAAGCACGGATCGAAAAGCTGGAGCGTCAGTAGATCAGGCTGGCCGAACAAGCGGCGCAGATCGTGCCGCCAAAAGGACGCCTGGACGAATTTATCGAACACGCCCTGACTTTTCTGGGAAACCCTTGGATTCTTTACGAAAAAGGCAGATTCGCCTTCAAGCGAACTGTGCTGAAATTGGCCTTCGCAGAGCCTCTGCGGTACAGCCGTGATGGAGGTTATCGAACCGCCAAAATCACCTTTCCATTCAAGGTGTTAGCAGATTTTTCAACACAAATGTGCGGTTTGGTGGAGCCTAGCGGGATCGAACCGCTGACCTCCTGCATGCCATGCAGGCGCTCTCCCAGCTGAGCTAAGGCCCCGTCGCCGTCACCGGCGTTGTTCGCGTCGTTTAAGGAACGGCGCTGGGATGATCAAGCAAAAAAGATGCCGCGCGGGCAGGATTTCCGCCCTTGCGCCGGGCCGGGCTCCATCCGCCCCCGCCCGCCGCCGGTGCGAGGGTCAGTCGTCGTTGTCCGAGGAGACGTCGGCGATTTCGTCCAGCGAAACGTTGTCCTCGTCGTCGTCGTCCTCCAGGACATCGTCGCCCAGATCGACATCGACCGAATCGTCGTCGTCCAGCACCACCTCTTCGTCATCGGTGGCCTTCGCCTTGGCCTTGGCCTTGGCCGAGGCGGCATCCTCGGCGTCAGCCGCGATCATCCGGCTCTTGCTGACGTCCAGTTCAACGACCTCGCCCGTATAGGGGCTGACGATCGGATTCTTGTTCAGGTCGTAGAACCGCTTGCCGGTGGTCGGACAAACGCGCTTTACACCCCATTCTTCCTTGGGCATTCGAAATCCCTTCGATTATCTGCTGAGTCGTGTCGACGATTCCGTGCACGTGCCATATGAGCTAGAGACTGTCAAAGTCTTTGCGACCGGAGCCGAGCGTCATGCCCGATCATTTCCTGCCGGGGCAACCCGCGGTGCCGCTGACCCTGCGCCGCTCGGCGCGCGCGCGGCGAATCAGCCTGCGCATCTCGCAGCTCGACGGGCGGGTCACCCTGACCCTGCCGCGCGGCGTGCCCGAGGCCGAGGCTCTGGATTTCGCGCAGAGCAAACAGGACTGGATCCGCGCCCATCTGGCGGCGCGCCCGACCGATGTGGCGGTGGGCCCCGGCACGCTTCTGCCGGTCGAGGGCGTGCTGCGCCGCGTCGCTGCCGGGCCGGGGCGCGGCGTGCGTCTGGCCGGGGAGGAGATCGCCGTGCCGCAGGACAATTCCGGCCGCCGCCTGCAGTCCTGGCTGCGCGAACTGGCGCGCGACCGCCTGGCCGGCGCCGCCGACGACTATGCCCGCGCGCTGGGCCGGGACTATGCCCGCATCACCTTGCGCGACACCCGGTCGCGCTGGGGGTCGTGCTCGTCGCGCGCGGCGCTGATGTTCTCCTGGCGGCTGGTGATGGCCCCGCCCGAGGTGCTGCGCTATGTCGCCGCGCATGAGGTCGCGCACCTGGCCGAGATGAACCATTCCGCCGCCTTCTGGGCGGGGGTGGAGCGGATTCACGGCCCCTATGACGCGCCGCGCCGCTGGCTGCGCGAGCATGGCGCCGGGCTGCATCGGTTCCGCTTTCTGCCATAGGCCGCGCGCGACGGCTTGACCCTCTGCCGTTTTGTGATCACATGACGCCATGATGATGCAGCAACGCCCCCCCGACGCCGCGCCCGCCGCCCATGACCGGGTCTATCGCACCCTGCGCACGCGGATCATGCACGGCGAGATCGGCCCGGGCGAGGCGCTCACCCTGCGCGGTATCGGGCGCGAGTTCGATGTCTCGATGACCCCGGCGCGCGAGGCGGTGCGCAGGCTGGTGGCCGAGGGGGCGCTGCAACTGTCCAGTTCGGGCCGGGTCTCGACCCCCGATCTTTCCCAGGACCGGCTCGAGGAGCTGGCCGCCCTGCGCGCCCTGCTCGAAGTCGAACTGGCCAGCCGCGCCCTGCCGCGCGCCCATATCGCCCTGATCGACCGGTTGCACAGCATCAACAGCGTGATCGCCGAACGGGTGCAGAAACGCGACGCGGTCGGCTACATCCGCACCAACCTGGAGTTTCACCGCACCCTCTACCTGCGCGCCCAGGCCCCGGCGATGCTGGCGATGGCCGAAACCGTCTGGCTCCAGCTCGGCCCGACGATGCGGGCGCTCTACGGCCGGCTGAACCGGACCGAGGCGCCGCAGTACCACCGGCTGATCATCGCCGCGCTCAAGGCCGGCGACGAACCGGGCCTGCGCCTGGCGGTGCGCTCGGACGTGACCCAGGGTCTGAAACTGCTGACGCGCTAGACAGCCGGTTGGGGCCGCCGGGGTTTTGCGCTAGCCTGCGTCAAAACGGGTCGCAGAGGCAGGCAGCAGATGATCATTACACGGCGCATGGCGGCAACGGGACTGGCGGCAACGCTGCTGACGGCCTGCACCGGGGGCGCACCGCAATCCCCCGCCCCGGCCCGGATGCGGGCGGTGCCCAACCCCGGTTTCGATGCCTGGGTCGAAGGCTTCCGCGCCCGCGCGGCGGCCCGGGGCATTGATCCGCAGGTTCTGGCCCGCGCCTTTCGCGGCGCCGGCTACCTGCCGGACGTGATCGACCGCGACCGCAACCAGACCGAGTTCACCCGCAGCCTTGAGGATTACATCGCCATCGCCGCCTCCGACGATCGGGTCGCGACGGGCCGTTCCATGCTGACCCGGCACCGCGCGCTCCTGGCGCGGATCGAGGCGCAATACGGGGTCGAGGCCCGCGTTGTGCTGGCCATCTGGGGGCTGGAAAGCCGCTATGGCGCGCGGCGCGGCGACGTGCCGGTGATCTCGGCGCTGTCGACGCTGGCCTATGACGGGCGCCGTGGCGCGTTCTTCGAAAGCCAGTTGATCGCCGCGCTCAAGATCGTGCAGAACGGCGACATCCCGCCCGAGCGCATGACCGGAAGCTGGGCCGGCGCCATGGGCCATACCCAGTTCATCCCCACCTCCTACCTCGCCTATGCGGTGGATTTCACCGGCGACGGGCGGCGCGACATCTGGTCCGACGATCCCGCCGACGCGCTGGCCTCCGCCGCCGCCTACCTGTCGCGCTCGGGCTGGCGGCGCGGCCAGCCCTGGGGGCTCGAGGTCGCCTTGCC
>Ga0070728_10004357_pt1 | contig 14794 bp, 11 predicted proteins | sample tdDd471_FD_66723 | JGI IMG/M metagenome (GOLD analysis project Ga0070728, IMG submission 66723) | Marine sediment microbial communities from the Atlantic coast under amendment with organic carbon and nitrate - tdDd47.1 | ecosystem: Environmental > Aquatic > Marine > Coastal > Sediment | place...
TCGCCGTTGCAGACCAGGTACTTTTCACCCGGAGCGTCAGCGGGAAAGAACGACCACTTGATACCGGTCGGAAAACCCGCTCCACCACGGCCACGCAGGGCGGACGCCTTGATCACGTCACACACTTGCGAGGGCTCCATCTTCAGGGCATCGCGCAAACCCTGGTAACCACCACTCTTTTCATACTCGGGCAGCAGCACCGTTTCCCCTGGGCGGCGATTTTTGAAAAGGGCCTGCGGATAACTGTTCATCTCTGTACCTCCGCACGCACATCCGCCAGGACCTGGTCAATCTTTTCCGGGGTCAGATGCCCGTAGGTGGTCAGGCCGATCATCATCGCCGGGGCATCGCCGCAAGCACCGAGACAGCAGGTTGGCAACAGGGTAAACATGCCATCGGCGGTGGTTTCACCCAGGCTGACACCGAGGCTCTTCTGCAGATGATCCGTGATCATCTCGGCACCGGTCGCCCAGCAGCAGACCGAATCACAGACATGGATAACCCGCCGGCCCACTTCACGGCGAAAAATCTTGTCGTAGAATGTCGCCACCTCTTCCACTTCGATCGGCAGCACCCCGAGAGTCTCAGCGGTCAGCAGCACGCCCGCATCAGGCACCCAGCCATGGTGCGACTGGATCGCCCGCAACAGGTCGACAATCAGCTCATGGGGATGCGAAATGGCATCGGCCCTGGCCTTGAAGCTGTCGATCTGCTGTTGTGGAAGAAGTTCTGTCATCATTGTTTCTTTTTACTTTTTACTTTTCACGTTTCACATTTAACGGTCTAAATCCGCCAAGATAAAGTCGATCGCCCCGAGTACCATGATCAGGTCGGAGATCATCCAGCCCTTGGTCATCTTCGGGAAGACCTGCATGTGGGCAAAGCTCGGCGTGCGGATACGCAGCCGGTACGGTGTGTTGCCGCCGTCACTGACGACATAGTAGCCGCACTCGCCCTTGCTCGATTCGATACCGCGATAGCATTCACCGCGCGGCGGCGTCATGCCACGGGTTACGTTCATAAAGTGGTGGATCAGCGTCTCGATATCCTGCTTGCCAGCCTCCCGCTCCGGGTAAACATAACGGGTATCGCGACTCACATAGTCACCGGCCGGCATATCGGCTGCAGCCTGCTTGACGATGCGCAGGCTCTGGCGCATCTCCTCGAGTCGCACCAGGTAACGGGCGAAACTACAGCCCTCCGATGCTGTTGGGATATCAAAGTCAAAACGCTCGTAACCGGAATAGGGCATCTTCTTGCGCAGGTCCCATTCAAGGCCGCAGGCACGCAAGTTGGCCCCGGACATTCCCCAGTCGATTGCTTCGTCGAGGGAGGTAACACCGATCCCCTCGGTACGTGCACGGAAGATTGGGCCGTCGGTCAGCATGCGATCGAACTCATCGATTCGTTTGTCGAAATCACGGGTGAAGATGTCCACGGTTTTCTGCCAGCCATCGGGCAGGTCCATTGGCAGGCCACCGATCCGGAACCAGGACGGGTGCATGCGGCCGCCGGTTACCTGTTCGATGATGTCGAAGATCTTCTCGCGCGATTCGAAGGCGTAGAAAACTGGCGTCATGGCGCCGACATCGTGGGCAAAAGTGCCTAGCCAGACCAGGTGGTTGGCGAGGCGGAAGAGTTCACAGAGCATGACCCGGATGACCTGGGCGCGCTCCGGGACCTCGACCCCGAGCATCGTCTCGAGCGGCAACAGGTAGGCCAGGTTGTTCTGCACACCGGAGAGATAATCGATACGGTCGGTGTAGGGGATGAACTGGTTCCAGTTCTGGCGCTCGGCGATCTTCTCGGCGCCACGATGGTGATAGCCGAGGTCGACATCGACATCCTCAACCTCTTCGCCGTTGAGCTTGGCGACCAGACGCAACACACCATGAGTCCCGGGGTGGTGAGGGCCGAGGTTGAGGATCATCGTCTCGTCATCGACACGTTCCATCTCCTTACCGCCAAAGAAGCTTTCGGCATCACGCGGCACCATCTGCATGGCTGCTTCCGGCGTAAAGGGTGCCATCTCGGTTGCCCGGCAGACATGTTCCTTGCGCAGTGGGTGCCCCTGCCAGTCATGGGCCATGAGGATGCGCCGCAGATCGGGATGGCCCTTGAAATCGATGCCAAACATGTCAAAGACTTCGCGTTCGTACCAGTTGGCCGTCGTCCAGACATTGGTCAGCGTCGGCACAGAGGGCATATCGCCATGCAGTGGCACCTTGACCCGCACATATCCGGGATCATCGAAGGACATCAGGTGGTAGACCATCGTGAAGTCGTGGTCCGGCCTCTTGCTGCGGGCGCGTTCGTCGATTGCGGTCAGGTCCTCGAGTCGACGGTATTTCGTCGGGGCCTGCTCCTTAAGGAAGCCCAGCAGGTCAGTCGCCGTCTCTGCATCAGTCCAGAAGGTCGGCATGTCAACCCCCTTGGCATCTTCACGCACCCTCTCGCCGAAGCGATCGTGCAGCGCCTTGCGCAAATCGGGCGTTGATTCGACAAAGTCGACCCGCGGCTGCGGCGGACGCCACATCCCGGCGGAACGGTTACCCTGGAAGTAAGGAGCCTGTGCAGAAGAACCACGGTTTGGGCTGTTGCCGAAGCCGGGGCCGCGCGTGTCACGGCTCTTGCTAACACCGTCGACCAGCATCGGCCGTGTGGTCCCCTCGCTGCCACCCTGCATACCGAGCACGCTGCGAGCTGGACGCTCGTCTTTGGCGATCTTCTCCTGCAGCAGCATCAGCCCCTGCAGAAAAGCTTCCGGTCGCGGCGGGCAGCCGGGAATGTAGACATCGACCGGCAGAACCTGGTTGACCCCTTGCATGACGCTGTAGACATCGTACATACCGCCCGAGTTGGCACAACTGCCCATCGCTATGACCCACTTGGGGTTGGCCATCTGCTCGTAGACACGCAGCATGCTGGCGCCCATCTTCTTGAAGGGTGTACCGGAGATGATCATCAGATCGGCTTCACGCGGCGTACTGCGCAGGACTTCAGCGCCGAAGCGGGCCAGGTCAAAGCGTGGCGTCATGCTGGTCATCATCTCGACGAAACAACAGGACAGGCCAAAGAACATCGGCCAAAGGCTGTTCTTGCGACCCCAGTTAATGGCATCGTCAAGGGTAGTCAGGACCACATTGGGCGGCAGCTGTTCGCTCACGACGCACTCCGTTCCGCATTGCGGCTTTCGCGCTGCGCCCGCGGGCCCCATTCGAGACCGCCGGTCTTCCAGAGATGGACCAGGCCGAGGAAAAGGATGAAGATGAAGAAGCAGACGTGGGCGAACCCGTGCCAGCCGAGTCGATCGTAAGCAACCGCCCATGAGGCGACAAAGATCACCTCAACGTCGAAAATGATAAAGAAGATTGCGACCAGGTAGAAGGGGACGGGCCCTTTCAGCCGCGCGTTGTCAAGCGGCAGAAGACCCGATTCATAAGGTTCCTGTTTTTGGCGAGTGCGGGTTTTGTGGCCCAGACCCCAGGAGAGCAGCAACAGCACCGCAACCAGGAATATGGCAATCCCGATGTAGATTCCCAGTGCCAGATAGGCTTCGAAATCCGGTTGTGCTGCCATCAGTTTTGTCGAGGTGTCGACTGGTGACATAGCCATTTAAAAGGTTCGGTTGAAGGTTGAGTCAGTCCCGTATCTGTCTCACGAAAAAACACCACAAAAGACTAGCATAAAAACCGATCCAGTCCATTGGTTGATGCGCTCTCTAACTGCTTCTGCCCATCTCGATCGCCGCCCTGGCCAGCGCATCGCAGCGCTCGTTTTCGGCATGACCATCGTGACCGCGCACCCAGTGCCATTCAACCTGGTGCGGATCAGCCAGTTCAAGCAGGCGCTCCCAGAGGTCGCGGTTGGCCACCGGCTTCTTCTGGGTATTCTTCCAGCCACGCTTGACCCAGCCTTCGATCCACTCGGTCATGCCCTTTTTGACGTATTCCGAATCGGTGGTCACTTTGACCCGACATGGCCGTGTCAGAGCCTCAAGCCCGGCAATCGCACCGATCAGCTCCATGCGGTTATTGGTCGTCTCCGGATCGTAGCCCGAAAGTTCTTTCTCATGCCCGCCGCAACGCAGAATCGTGCCCCAGCCTCCCGGCCCCGGATTACCGGAGCAGGCGCCGTCGGAGAAGATTTCCACCATGGGGCCCTCTTTTTCAATCATGTCGTTGTATTTTAAGTTGTGTGCGATTAAAAAACTCAGACATTCTAGCACAGCGCCACAGTTAAAATCAGCCCTCTAGATTCAATATACAAATTAAAAATTCATCAACGTCCAATTGTCGTATGAATAAAAAACGGCTCCCCCGTTTTCACAGTTGAGCCGGCATCCTTGACGAAGCACCTGAACATACTTGCCCGTCCAAGCGTCTTTGCCGGGCAAGCTGGCGATAAACCCGTCGTTGTTGAGATTCAAGTCAACCGATAGTTATGTAAATCTGCTGCCGACCTGCAGTTAATCCAAGCCTAAGCCTCGGCCCAGAAACAGACCAACTGCTGCGCGACCACATCCGCCAGCATCAAAAGGTTCTGTTTTTGCAATTCAATAACCTTGACCACCGACTCGAAATGACCGCTGCCTGGTATCAATCCTTCCAGGGCATTGCTGCTCTGGTAAATCCAGTCACTGTTCAGGGTGCATGGGAAAGTGTCCGGGAACAGGGCCAGATAAAAAATATCCGCCTCAACAAGGTCCTGGAAAAAATGTGAGCCGAAAGACAACTCCGGCATCAATTCACCTTCCTGGAATGCCACCTCGCCAATGGCGGCCATATTGTTGATCTCCGAGAATTTTACCGGAACGCCCAATGATGGCGTCGAGGTTCCCCAGCGACCCGGGCCCAACAGGAGGGTCGGTTGTTGCTCGCGGTCCTTGATCCGCCGGTTCAGGCGACCGACCAGGCGTGCGACTTCGTGCTTGTCAGAAAGGGAGAGCTGGGAATAGCGCTTCGCATCAACCCAGATCAGCCGTTTGATCTGCAACGCCGTGTTGCCGCCCATGAAGCCGCCATCCGCCTTAAAAAAGATTTTCTCCGTTGCGATCCCATCAGGAATGCTGACCCTCTTCTTCAGTCCTTTCGTCTGCAGCGGCCGGCACTGCAAGAGGTTGATTCTGGTCGTTTCATCCGCATTGCGGTTGACGGTGAATTCAATATCGACAGGATACTGGTAGGCTTTTTCAAGGGTTTTCAAAAGCTTTTGCATGCGTTGAGGGAAGTCTGTCCTGGTCAGCAGGTGTTCGAAGGTGAGCAGCCAGAGATCCTGAACAGGTTTGCCACGCTCACGCAGGCGGTTCATGCTTTCCCGATCGAGAACACCATACTGGTCGAGGTTAAGATCGATTCCTTCCTCAATCAGACGGAAAAGTGACTGCGACTGCAGATCGTTATCATTGATGTTAACCAGATCAAGGTCTTTCTGTGAGAAACGGCGGATATCTTCGTAACCTTTCAGCGGCAGCTTCATCGGTTCGTCGAGAGCCACGATCCGCGGATAATCACCTTCGACACGGTCGACAGCGCGCGTTCCAAGACCAAGCACCAGGCGCAGCATCCCTGCCTTCGGGTCCATCTGCTTGTCCCAGACAAAGGTGTTATATGAGATTCCTACACCAGCCAACTCCGGGAAATAATACTGATTATGATATGAGCCTGACACCCGCTGCACGAGTAGTCCCATCTGCTCCACCTGTTGATCAAGACCTCGTTGTTTGCGGTAAGTCAGCGCATCCTCGCTCATGGTGCTGGAGAAAATTTTTCGTACCGCATCCTCAAAGGCATTGTAGCGATCCTCGGGTGAACCCTGGTTGGCACAGAAGAAGCTGTCGTACTTCCCGGCAAATGCGCTACCAAAACTGTCTTCCAGCAGTGAGCTGGATCGCACAATGATCGGGTATTGGCCGTAATAGTCGAGCATGCTCTGGAAATCTTCACGTAACTGTTCCGGAAACGAGCCGGTCAACATTTTTTTGTGTAGTTCTGCGCCCGCCTTGAAATACCCTTCCGGGGTCTTTTGTGCAGCGTAAAGTTCCCACCACCCGTTGTTGACAATATAAGAGTAGTAAACATTCGAGCCGACAAAGAAGGAATCGTGCTGTTCCAGTTGATCACACCAGTCAGCATCGGGTTGCGCTTCAAGGATCCGGCGGGCCAGCAACATGCCGACGGCCTTGCCACCGATAAAGCCGGTACCAATCATGCGGGCCTTGTAAGAAAGCAAATCCTTCAAAGAAAAGAACCGTCTGGCCAGGTTCAGAATATTATCCTCACGACCGATCAGGTGACGGCACAGATGGTCTACCATTTTCTCCTGTGCTGCAGAGGGAACCCCTTCGACGTTCAGGTCTTCGGCCTGAAGAAACAACCGATACCAATGATCAAGGCGACGATTGCCGGCAGCCTGGTCCTGACTATAGGCGCCGGCAAGCAGATTTGTCGCTTCAAGACTGTTGGCCAAAGGGATGAAGCTTTCATCTGACTGGCGGTGGGGGAGGAACATGGTCGGCGAGTGCCGCTTCCAGACTTTAAGCGGGTGGACAAACAATTGCCCTTCGCGGTTGTGCAACTCCAGAAAAACCTGGGTGGTTTCACGGATGAGGGCAATCGTTTTGTGGGCGTGACGGTTACGCAGCAAGGCAAAATAGGCGACCGTGTCGAGACGAAACAGGTAGGGGCAGGTCACCTGGAAAAAGTTCGCGATCATGTGATCGGTGGCCCAGGCTGACAAAAGCTCGGACAGGCAGTCAAACACGTAGAAGGCGCCAACGCCCTTTTCGGTGGCGATCGCATGAATCGCGCAAGCGAAAGGCTCAAAACCTTCACGGGGGTCCAGTTCAAAAGTTTCAACACCCAGGTCCGCGTCCACAACCGGCGAGTGTTGGCCGAAACGGAAGTAGATCACCTCACGCCGGTCAGCCAGGGCCTGTTTGACGTAGGGTTTGACGAAGTAACGATAATCTTCGATAGTGTCGACTTTCCAGACCACATTATCGCCGATTCTCAAGCCGTCGAGGATATCATCAAGGCCTTTGAATCCGGTCGTTACCCACCTGTCGTTCATGGCTATCCCTTCTGTGTCCCCCGTCTGTTTGCTATATGATCACAACCCCGTTACCAGTTCCTTCAATTATACTAGGCCGGCAGGAGACCTGCCGGCCCATCTATACAACTTATGGTTTAAACAACACCGAGGGCAACCATAGCATTGGCAACTCGAATGAAACCGGCGCTGTTTGCCCCGTTCACATAGTTACCAGGAGTGCCATATTCTATTGCCGTATGGTAACAGAGTTCATGAATATTGTGCATGATCTCCTGCAGGCGCTTTTCAGTGTGATCGAAAGTCCAGGAGTCGCGCTCGGCATTTTGCTGCATCTCCAGGGCCGAAGTTGCAACACCGCCGGCATTGGCCGCCTTGCCGGGTCCGTACGCAATCTGCGCATCAAGGAAGATCTTGACGCCTTCCGGGGTGGTCGGCATGTTGGCGCCTTCACCCACGGCAATACAGCCATTCTTAACCAGCATCGCTGCATCCGATCCGTTGATCTCATTCTGGGTTGCCGAAGGCATCGCGACCTGGCAGGGGATCTCCCAGATGTTGCCCTTGGCAACGTACTTGGCATGCTTGCGGTACTGAGTGTAATCCTTGATTCTGCGGCGCTCAATCTCTTTGAGCTGCTGCAGCAACTGCAGATCAATGCCTTTTTCGTCGTAGATATAGCCGTTGGAGTCAGAGCAGGTCACAACCTTGCCGCCAAGCTGGTGAATCTTCTCGGTCGTGTAGATCGCAACGTTTCCTGAACCGGAGACCGAACAGATCTTGCCTCCGAAAGTGTCCTTGCGAGCCTTGAGCATTTCGTCAACAAAGAAGGTTGCCCCGTAACCGGTCGCTTCGGTGCGCACCAGCGAACCGCCCCAGTCGAGCCCTTTACCTGTCAGAACGCCTGCTTCCCATCTGTTTGTGATTCGCTTGTACTGACCGAACATGAAACCAATTTCGCGGCCACCGACACCGATGTCACCCGCAGGAACATCTGTATGCTCACCGATATGTCGATAAAGTTCCGTCATGAAACTCTGACAGAAGCTCATGATCTCGTCGTCTGACTTGCCCTTTGGATCGAAGTCAGAGCCGCCTTTGCCGCCGCCGATTGGCAGGCCGGTCAGTGCGTTCTTGAAAATCTGCTCGAAGCCGAGGAACTTTACGATGCCGAGGTAAACCGAAGGGTGGAAACGCAACCCCCCCTTGTACGGGCCAAGGGCACTGTTGAACTCAACACGGAAGCCCCGGTTGATCTGCACTGTCCCCTTGTCGTCACGCCACGGAACCCGAAAGATAATCTGGCGCTCCGGTTCGCAGATGCGCTCAATAATCTTGTGATGAGCAAATTCGGGGTGTTTGACCAGAACCGGTCCAAGGGACTCGAGAACTTCCCGGACAGCCTGGTGAAATTCTGTTTCGCCAGGATTGCGTGCCAAGACTTCCTGATAAATAGGTTCCACCTTTTCATCCATTGTAGCCATGTGTGCCTCCTTTTTAATCATTTGTTTGCATAAATTTTATACAGAGGCCTCTTTATAGCCGAAAAGGTGTTCGCATTCAAGCGAAAACGATGGTGAGATTAAACTTTAAACAGAAAGGGCTTTTGATCCGGCTTATGGATTCAGGAAACAAGTCGGGACGACTTTGACAAGAATTATTCGTTGAAGTTCAACAGGAAAACAACTTTGTCAAAACTGTAAAAATCAAGATTCGAACGGGTCTCATCGTATCGCAGCTCCACTTCCGGCACGTAACCGAAAACTTTGAAACTGTCTTTGTTGAGTTTCATTCCTGCGGTTATTCTTGTGTCGCGACGAGTGTCACCGAAGAAAGGATCATCAGCTTCATAGATTCTTCGGCCGACCGAGGCATATGGCTTGATCCCCCAGTCCTGAAAGAGGGCAAAGCCCAAACCCAGGCCAAGCATCCCGCCATAATAGGAATAGGCTTTTTCATCGGCGATCGACTTTTCCAGGTACAGGTCTCCGGAGACACGGATGTTTTCAGTAACCGGTCGGCTGGTGACCATCGTCAAGGAGATGTTCGTCGCGTCATATTGCCCGGCGTCCGGGACGCGGAGCTGGCCGACCTTCAACTCACTGCTGGTCCGGAAGCGGAAAACCGGGTCCGGATTGTAGATGAAACCAAGATAAGGGAATTCATAGAGGTGGTCGCCTCCATAAAAGGACTCTTCGAGACCCGCCCTCAATTTGAACTTCGGCAGGCTTCGAAACGTCAGGAACAGGCCGAGGTCGGCATTCCAACGATCGAACTGGGAATTTGGGAAGTCCGAGTAGGAGGCATTCAGGTAACCGGTCAACCAGCCGGTTTTGGTCAGGACTCTGGCGCCATTGACATTGTACCTGACGCCTCTGATCTCTTTATTGTCCTCCGGGGTAACGATCTTCAGCGGTTGTCCACCAATCATGATTTGCTGACTGTCGGTGAAGTTCCTCGGGTTACTGTCGCTGATCAGAGAAAAACCGAACCTGAGATATCCCAGAGCGGCATCGATCGCCTCAAGGTAGGCCCTGATGTTCTCCTGAACCGTCCAGGGGATATCCGGCTGGTAGAGAATTTCGTTGAAGACCTCTGCCGATTCCTGGTATCTGCGATCGAGGAAGAGGGCCCTGGCCAATTCGAGTTGAATGCGCGGGCTCGGCGCTTCACTTGCCAGAGACGAAAAGACCTTGATCGCAGTCGGGTAATTGCCCCGTTGCGTTTCACTCAAGCCGATCCGGAACAGGATCTCGACCGGGTCGCTTATGCTGGTGGTAATGGTGACTTCGGTGTCTTCCGGTGGGACCGTGGCGTAAGACAAGCAACTGCCTCCCATGGCAAAAACCAGTGAGAGGCAGAAGTATAAATGGGGAAAAAACTTCGTCTTCAACGGACTAAGGCGCCGGTTGCGCGGCCCCGTATGCCCCGGAATAGTATTCAAGCGTTGGCGTTGCCTGATCAGGATCCGACAGGTAAAACACGCCGCCCAACTCTTTTGCGGCGTCTTGGCCAAGCCCGTAAAACTGTCCTGTCGATTTACCTTCCAAGGTCTTTAACCCGGCAGCAGAGACGTCTCCGCTAAAACTATTTATGCCAGGGTCGTATCTGAGAGTACCTGTCATAGACAGTTCGGGGCGATTATCTATCCATGGATCGCCGGTTTCAAGATCGTTAAGCGTTGTTCCTGTGGTTCTTATATTTAACACTCTATCATAAAAGTTTACATCAACTGAAAGATCGCTCGTTGTCGCGTAGGCTGTCGTTCCATCGCTGCTTGTATAGATGCCGGCGCTGTATCCGGTAAAAGTTACCGCCCCCTCGTCAAGGACCGGTGCCGGAATTGCATCGCCCGGGGTTGGCGTGCCGACGGAAAATGCCCCGACGGCGCCGGCGCCGACACCCCGAGCGGTTGCCCAGGCGCCGAAGGTCTGGTATTCCCAGGCTTCTGCAGAGGGCATTTCCAGGGGATTGAACAAAACACCTGCCTCTAACTCGGTCGAGTTTTCGGCGATGACCCACGGACCATTTTCGTTGATGATGTCGCCATTCGCCTCGTTCCATGACAGCTCGTTATGAGGCGTCACGACAACAATGCGTTCGATACTGCCGTCTGCCCTGTACCTGATTGTTGCCGTGGCAGTGCTAACATCCTTGGGCGTGATGACGACCTCTTGGTTATCAGGATCTGCATTGTATTCGGTGTCCTGTGAAATGCCAGTCAATGCGACATTCTCCGGTGGATCGACTGAAGACCAGTCGGTGAAAATGGTCGTCGTGAGGCCGCCGCCACCGCCACCGCCACCGCCACCGCCACCACAACCGAACAGTGTCGCGACAAGGATCATACAGAAACACTTCAACCAAAGTTTTTTCATTTTTCCCTCCCCGGGAACAGCAATCGTTCCAGCGAGAACCCGAAAGACATATTCACACAAATATGAGATTCATTTAAACATTTCTATAATAACCTGATTCAAGCCTTTTTAAAACAGTTGATTGTATCTTGTTGCATCAGGTAGACACATTTTATGCCAACAATATCTCCACTTAGGACGCCCCGAAGTAAAAAGCCTCTCCCAAGAAACGTGGAAGAGGCTTTCAACTATTTGGCGTCCCCAGGGGGATTCGAACCCCCGTCGCCGGCGTGAAAGGCCGGTGTCCTGGGCCAGGCTAGACGATAGGGACCTGATCTCTCAAGTACCTAGCAGGAAAGGTTCCTGCAACGTACGACGCGTTAAAATGGTGTGCCGCGTAGGGATCGAACCTACGACCATCTGATTAAAAGTCAGATGCTCTACCAACTGAGCTAGCGGCACACAGAAGGCGTCTTATAAACTGAGCCGGACTTGTTTGTCAACCCCTTTTTCCCAAGGGATTAAATCACTTCGATTCACAGGGTCTGCAGCTTTTGCTTGGCTTTACCGGCCTCTTCGGAGAGCGGGAAGCGCTCAATCACCCGTTGCAGCAATAGCCTGGCCGTTGCCTGGTCGCCGGTGGACTCAAAGGCCAGAGCCTGCTTGAGCATGGCCGAGGCGACCTTCGGGTGGTCACCGTACTTCTGGATGATCTCTTCAAACTGCAGGATCGCCTGTTCGTAGTTCTTTTCTGCGTAGTAGGTTTCGCCAACCCAGTAGGCGGCATTTACCGCCAGATCATGCTGCGGATAGCGTTTTAGGAACGCCTCCATCAGCTCGCGACCAGCAGTGAAATCCTGCTCTTCGCGGATCTTTTTTAGTGCCCGGTCATAAAGCTCCGGGGCACTTTCCCCGGCCGGTGTCGTCGCTACGGGAGGCGCTACTGCGGTTGTCGGCGACGGGCTCACCACCGGCGGCACAGCTGACGCCGCTGTCAGGCCTGCATCAAGCTTGGCCAGGCGTTGCTCATGGTCGGCAACCTGCAGGCTCAACTCGTCGCGCAACATCGACAGGTCCTGGCGAAGCTCATCGTTGATCCGTTCCTGGTCACCGGTTCGCCCCTGCATCGACTGCAGGTCAACACGAAGACCATCGAGTTCCGCCTGGAAATCGGCCTGGTTGCTTGCCAGTGTTTCGACGTGGGCCCGGACGCCTCCCGAGGTGTCATCCTGAAGTTCCTTGACCGCCCGTTCAGCTTCGCCGAGCCGGCGCTTCATTTCCAGGAGATCGCGCTGCATCTGCAGATCCTGCTGTGTCACCACGCAACTGCTCAGCAACAGACCGGCAACCAAGATAGCCAGGCTACGAACTTGCAACATCAACATGCTCCCGACCGACGCGGTAAGCGTCGTTACGTATTTATTTTACAGCCTTGAATTCGGCGCGACGGTTCTTTGCCCACGCTTCTTCGTTGGAACCCATGGCGGCAGGCTTCTCTTCGCCGTAGGAGATGACGGAGAGCTGTTTGGCGCTGACACCGAGGGACACGAGGTAGTTCTTGGCAGCCAGGGCGCGACTTTCGCCGAGGGCCAGGTTGTATTCATCGGAGCCGCGCTCGTCGCAGTGTCCTTCGACGACGACCTGGGTGCCGCTGTTGGCCTTCAGGTACTTGGCGTTGTCAGTAAGGGTTTTGCGGGCTTCGGAGGAAAGGGTAAACTGATCAAAATCAAAGTAGATGTTGCCCATACCGGCCATATCCATATGACTTGAAACAGGTTCGCTCTTCATGGTGTCTTGACCGGAGTCAGCAGCAGGCTTGGCGTCGGCCTGCTGGCTCATGTCAGCCTGACTGACCGTGCCTTCCTCAGAGGGTGGCGGGGTGGTTGCACAACCGACAATACCGCTAACGAGAAACAGAACGACCAGGGCGACCTTGAGAATCTGCATTGTTTTCATTGTACACTCCTTGACAGTCAGGGTTCATAGCATCTCATGCCACACGACCAGAGAAGCCGATTCGATTATAAGGGAAATCGCATTATAGCCATATGATATGGAAATAACAACCTTCTGTTACCAACGCGGTGACCAGGCCGGATGGCGGCAGTCACTTTCCAGGCTCGTCAACCTGCGTGAACCGGTGCCGTCGGCCCGCATGACATAGATTGCCCGGTTGCCATCCTTGTCCCAGGAATAAACTATAAAACGACCATCCGGGCTCCAGCGCGGGTGTTCGCTGTTGCCCGGGCCGAAGGTCAGGCGACGTTCATCGGTGCCGTCGGGCTTGATGGTGTAAATATCAAAGCGGCCGTTTTCCTGGCGAGTGAACGTGATGCGGTCACCCTTCGGACCCCAGGCCGGTGTCGCATTATACTTTCCGCGAGTGGTCAAACGAGTCGTTTTGCCGGTAAAAATGTCGGTAATAAAAACATGCGGGTTGCCCTGTCGGTTCGAGACAAATGCGATTCTTCCGCCATCGGGACTCCAGGACGGGTCACTGTCGATCCCCCAGCTGTCGGTAATCCGCTTGCGAACCCGGCCGCTGGTGCTGATCAGGTAGATTTCCGGGTTGCCGTCCTTGGAGAGGGTCAGGGCAACCTCCCGCTCGTCCGGGGACATGCGGCCGGCGACATTGAGTCCTGGCTTGTAGGAGAGCTTGGCTTCCTTGCCTGTGTAGATCTCCTTGCGGTAGAGATCCGGGTTGTTGGCCCGGTAGGAGGTGAACAGGATCTCTTTGCCGCGTGGCGAGAAATCCGGGTTGAGCACAATCGATCGGTGGTTGGTCAGGCGCAGCGGACGTTTGCCGTCAACGTCCATCAGCCAGAGCTCCTTGTCACCGGTCTGGTTTGAAATAAAGGCGATGCGCGAACTGAACGGGCCTTCCTCACCAGTCAGCGCCTTGAGCACCAGGTCGGCAAAGGCGTGAGCCATGCGCCGGATATCTTTCGGCTGGCCGACATAGCGACGACCGGTCAGCAGGCGACGGTTGACGACATCAAAAAGCCGCGCCTCGACAACCAGGTTGTCACCATCAAGGTGATAGGTACCCTTGATCAGTGTTTCGGCTCCGAGCAAGCGCCACTGGGGGAAATTCACCTGGGTGCTGAACAATCCGATCCGGCCGGCATCATCGAGGAATGATTGCGGGTCAACAAAGCGAAACAGCCCGGAGAGGTCCAGGTCGGCGCCCAGAACCTCATCAAACTCGGCCGCAATCCGAGTAGATCGGGCGCCCTGGTCGGACAGGAGTTTCGTCAGCCCGAGCGGAATCGTCTGCTCTCCGGGTGATGATATCTCGATCTCTGTGGCGGCCAGTGCCGTACAGGGCAGGGCCAGACAGAGAAATACAGCTGCCAAGCAACGCAACAACATCTCTTATCTCCTTGTCGCAGCCATTTCCTTGAGATTGAAGATTACCACCAGCTCAAGGTCTTTCGGCAGCGGTTGCGGCAGTTGCTGCGATTTGATAATGGCTTTTTTTAATGAATCATCAAACTGCGGATTGCCGGAAGGGGTGTCTATCCGGTAGCGCACCAGTGTTCCTGCCGACGAGTACGCCAGGATCGCCTTTGCCTCGATATTGGCAATCCGAGACTGGTCAAGCAGGTAGGGCGAGAGAGCCCAGTTCTGCCGGATAAACTCTTTGACAAAAGCATATGCGCTGACGCCGGCTTCGTCCCCTGTGCCGTCCGGCATGCCGACCGGCACATCGGCGGGGACCGTTGCGGCGGCGCCCACCGACTCGCGCAATTTGGCCAGTTTGTCCTTCAGGGCATCGCGCTCTGCTTCACGAGCCTGGCGCTGACGAATCTCGTCGATGGCGCTCTGCACTTTCTTTTCCTGGCGCTGGTCCGGTTTCGGAACCGGCTTCGGCTTGGCGGTCTTGG
>Ga0070728_10004358_pt1 | contig 14789 bp, 9 predicted proteins | sample tdDd471_FD_66723 | JGI IMG/M metagenome (GOLD analysis project Ga0070728, IMG submission 66723) | Marine sediment microbial communities from the Atlantic coast under amendment with organic carbon and nitrate - tdDd47.1 | ecosystem: Environmental > Aquatic > Marine > Coastal > Sediment | place...
CGCCGACGGCGCCGGCCCAGTCGACCAGCGCGCGGCGCCGGGCCAGCGACAGGGTCACCCCGAGCGGAAAGTGATGGGTCGGGGTCACCGTCACCAGCCGGGCGTTGGCCGCCGCCCGCCGGGCCGCCGCCACGTCCAGGCCCTCGCCGTCGACCGGCACCGGCACCAGCCGTGCGCCGGTCGCCGCCATCGGTCCGCGCAGGCCGGGATAGCACGGCTCCTCCAGCACCACCGCGTCGCCGGGGTCGAGCAGGGCGCGCGCCACCAGGTCGATCGCCTGCTGGGCGCCGGAGGTGACGATGATCGCGTCGGGGTCGAGCGACAACCCGCGGAAGGCGCCGAGATAGCGGGCCAGCGCCTGGCGCAACACCGGGTGTCCGGCCGGGTCGCCGTAGCCGAAATCGGTTGCCGGGGTCTCGCGCCAGAACCGGCCGGCCAGCCGCGCCCATACCCGCCCGGGAAACGCGTCGAGGCCCGGCCGGCCGGGCTGCAGCGGTTCCGGGATCGCGCCCGAGCCGGAGCCGGCGGTGCCGACCCGTTCGTCCAGCATGATGCAGGCGGCCCGGGCCAGCCGCACCGGCGGCTGCTCGACCGGCGCGGCGCGGGCGGCCGGCGGCACGGTCGGCGTCAGGTCCGGCAGGTCGCGCGCCACCCGGGTGCCGCCGCCGCGCCGGCCCTCGACATAGCCCTCCGCCGCCAGCCTTTCGTAGGCCAGGCTGACGGTGTTGCGCGCCACCGCCATCTGCTCGGCCAGGCTGCGGGTCGAGGGCAGCCGCGAGCCGGGGCCCAGGCGGCCGTCGGCGATCGCCCGGCGGAAGAACGCGGCGATCTGCTCCTGCATCGGCGTGGTCTCGGTGCGATCGACCTGGAACACGCTCCAGACCGGCAAGGCATCCGCCATCCTTGGCCCCATGTGCGAATCGACTTTGGCCCTCATGATACGACCAAATGGCGCGTAAGCGAACCGCCGTTCCACTGTTCGGCCAGGAATGCCGCCGCCAAGGAGGCCCCGATGTACATCCCGCCCGCCTTCCGGCTCGACGACCGCGCCGCCGCCCTCGAGACCATGCGCGACAACCCGTTCGCGCTGCTGGTGGTGGCGACCGCCCGCGGCGAACTCGAGATCACCCACCTGCCGGTGCTGCTGGACGTCGACGAGGGCGGCGACGGTGAGGCCCTGGCGCTGCGCGGCCACGTCTCCAAGGCCAACCCGGCGGCCGGCCTGATCGCCGGCGCGACCGATGCTGCGGCGGCCGGGGAGCCGGCGCGGGCCACCGTGGTGTTCTCCGGTCCGAACGCCTACGTCTCGCCCGACTGGTACCAGGCCGAGAACCAGGTGCCGACCTGGAACTACGTCGCCGTGCACGCCTCCGGCCCGCTGCAGCCCATCGCCGAGCCGGCCGAGGTCGAGCGCCTGCTGGCCGATCTGTCGGCGGTGCACGAGGCGGCGCTGGCGCCGAAGAAGCCGTGGACCCTGGGCAAGATGGCGCCGGGCCTGCTCGAGCGCATGATGAAGGGCATCGTCGCGTTCCGGCTGCCGGTCGACCGCCTGGAAGCCAAGGCCAAGCTGTCGCAGAACAAGGGCGAAGCCGACCGCGGTGGCGTGGTCGCGGCGCTCGAAGCGCTCGGCGGCCCGGACACGGTGGCGACCGCCGGGTGGATGCGGCGGGTGGCCGGGTAGGCTGCAGCTGTCGGCTTCCGATCGATCGTGGGCGCGTGACGGCACCGGGATGCGTGGCCCGGGTGATCGCGACGCAATGCAGGCGACCGGTTACTCCCGTGGGACCGACGGTCTCCGTGGGGGCTCCCGCTTGGCTCGCCGAGCGCGATATTTCCCACTATAGTTGTCTCCTCTGCGCGCAGAGGGGGGCGACTGTGTCGAAAAATTACCAATGATAACCCGGAGTTATCACTGATGCTCGGGCGACGGGCCTTGGAGCGCTCACTCGCGCGCCAGGCGGCTGTTTTCGAAGGCAGCATCGTGCTCACGCCTGTCGACAACTTCCCGATTGTGGATCGGTACGGGCCGGCGGTGAGTTGGCTGCACGGGCTGTACGCATCCGACAAGCAGCGCAGCGAGGATGAGCTTCGCGAAACGGCAATCCAGTTCGCGGGCCGGCAACGCATCACGCAGGACCTCGCTCGCATCCACGCGAACTTCGCGGGTCGGTTCGATGCCAAGCACGCGTCCCTGCGGCTGCTGTCGGGGTTGCACGCGCACATGATCCTGATGATGGGGCTGGCGCGCGTCGGTGACACCATCGCCCTGCTTCCGGTCGAGGCCGGAGGGCATTTCGCAACCCCAGGGATCGCCGAGCGACTCGGATTGAAGGTGCTGCCGCTCGCCGTCGACTCCAGGCGGATGTGCGTCGACCGCGCCGCCACGCTGGCTGCATTGGCGTCGACGAAGCCCGACCTTCTCTTCATCGATCGAAGTGAGGGGCTGAAATACGAGGACTTCTCATGGCTTTCCGACGTCCCGGCACGAACGTCGGTGTTCGATTCCTCCCAATACGCAGCCCAGATCATGCATCGGCAATACGCCAACCCGTTCGACTGGGGCTTCCAACTCCAGGTCTTCACGTTGCACAAGAGCTTCCCGGGACCGCAGAAGGCGGCCGTGATCGGGCGGGACGACGACGCATGGGCCGGCTTCAAGGCCGCCGTCGGGGCGTTCGTCTCCAGTTCCCACATCGAGAACAGCTACGTCGCGGGCCTGATCCTGGATCGCAGCGAGGCACTTGCGGTCTATGCCGCACGACTGGTGCCCGTCGCGGAGGCCTTGGAACGCGCGCTCGGCCAGCGCGGGGTCGCAGTGGTTTCGCGGGACCGGGTGGGTGACGAGCAATGGCCGGGGACCCAGCATGTGTGGATCGCCCTGCGTGATCAGGCTCGAGCCTTCGATGCATGGCGGAGGCTGGAGAGGGTCCGCATACAGACGAACTACCGTCTGCTGCCCTACGGTCTCGGATGGGGGTTGCGCCTCGGCGTGACGGCAGCTGTCGCGCGCGGTCTCACGGCGGCGTCCGTGCTGGACCTGGCGGATATCGTCGCACGCGCCCTGCACGATGGATCGGACCGGGAACTGCGCCACCGAACGACTGCGCTGGCCCGCGCAATGGCGGCCGATTCCCCGGCACTTGTCCAGCCATGAGCGATCCATACTTCGCCGACGATTTGCTGGAACGCTGGGCGCGGCAGGAGCCGTCCCGAATTCCCGCAAGCCTTTCCGTCCGGTCTTCGTGGTACCGGCGGATCATCTTCGAGATCCTGAGACGGGCGCTCCCGGAAGGGCGGGCGCGCGTCTTGTCCCTCGGTGCGGGGACCGGCCGACTGGAATGCTATCTGGCGGATCGTGGCTTCTCCGTCGTGGCCAGCGACGTCAACCCGACGGCACTGCGGCTGTGCCGCGACTCCGGGCTCGAAACCGCGCTCTATGATGTGACCTCACCGCCGCCGCGGACGCTCGGGACTTTCGATGTGGTATACGCGGACGGTCTCCTCGGCCACTTCGTCGGCAGTGGTCCGCTCGACCGCTTCTGGCAATCGGCCGGTGATTTGTGTCGAAGCGCCGGAGTTCTCCTCGTCAGCAACGACCTGGCCGATGACGACAGCGCCCCGCAATACGGGGTTCACTGCAACCCAGAGGCGCGATTCCATCGCCCGCCGGCCGGCATCTTCGGCAGTTCCGCCGTTCGAAGCGGCAGGTGGCGGCAGGAATGGTGCCGGGTCCTGACCTATCGACGCCCGGGTCGCGGACTCCGGCGCCGGGAGCTCATCGTTCTGCGGGCCGCTCATTGATGCACGAACGGATGATGAACAAGCGCGTTGAAAGCCTGGGCAACGCGCAGGTCGCCTGCGTCGATCAGGCGACGCACGAAGACGGCGTCACCGACGTAGCCTGACTTCCCGGCATCCGAAGCCAGGATGTCCAACGCCTTCAGGCTTGACGCGTGACCCGCTCCTGCCCGGCTGGTCAACGCCTCGAGGAGGGTCCGGTAGAGCCGGCAACGCCACAGCCCGTAGGCATTGCCGCATGCGGTGTCCAGGCGCTCGATCGCATCGAGGTGCCGTCGGGCCTGTTGCAAATGGTCGTCCGCATCGCTGAAGGTCGAGCGTTCTTCCGTGCCCGACATCGCCGCCTGCCATCCACGAAGCGCAAATCGAAACTTATAGACCTCGGGATAGCTCAGAAGGTCGACGAACCCGCTCTTGCGGATGAAGTACTCGTAGTCGGCGAGCGCCGGCCTTATGGCCTCCAAATCGACGACGGGATGCTGGAGCCTCACGGCTAGAATCTCCGCGGCGAGATAGTCGTGGTTGCGATCGCCGTACACCGAGTATTCGTCCCGTACGAGATCATATTCGCGCAGCGCGAACTCGCAGAGCGCGGACAGGCTGGTGTCCGTCGGATGGAGCCCGAACAGCTCCTCCGGTCCGGAGATCCGGTCGAACAGCGCACGGTCCGGAATGGCCAGCACACCGAGTGCATGGGCACGCTGATAGAGAGACCGGCCGGCCTGATGCGTCGGGTCGCAGGTCTCGAGGATTCCGGCCAGCGGCAACGCTTCGAGCGCGAGAATGCGCCTCGCCACATCCTCCCGGCGCAGATAGGCGTGTCGGCAGGCATCGAAATACGTCCTGCTGGCAAGCGAGAACAGCGAATAGCTCTTCCTGATCGTGTCCGCGTCGAAGTGCTCGGTGATGGAGGCGGCGAGCCGGATCAGGCCGTCGGGATCGAAGGTCCCGGCGTGCGCCTTCATGTGAATATCCCAGTACATACCGGAGAGCCGGACCTTCCGCGAGGTCGACCGGCGAAGCCGCGAAACGACTTCGTATCGGTTCTGGCCGTGCTCCGCCTCGAGCTTCGCCAGGTCGAGTTCGTCCGTCAGAGGATCGGCCGGCTGGTCGACCCGAACCAGCGAGAATTCCTCCCGCGCCGCCTGAAACGTTCCCGACTTGTCGAGAAGAATACCCATCTGAAGTCGCACCCTCGGCGAATCCATGTGGGGGAGGTTGGCGGCCAGCCGTCGCGTCATCGGCTCGAGCCCGCCGGCGAGCAGCGCCGGTTCGAAGCTGCGTTCCACTCGCAGCGGATCGCGAAGTTCCGCTCCGCCGATCCACTGCAGAATCGGCACGGTACCGGGTGTCACGGAATCCAGGCGCCACGTCATGGTCGAGCAGAAGGTGCGCTCGAATACGGCGTCCGACGCTCCGAGGCGATCCCGGAAGTCTTCCGCCAGGCGCTCGTGGAGGAGATAGAACCGGCCGGGCAAGGTCGTCCGCGGAACCACCCCGATCTTCGCCAGGCGCCGAAGCAGCCGCCACAAGCCGAACATGGCCGACCAGCGACGGAAACCGGTAGCTTCGGTCAGCGCCAGACAGGCGCGGCAGAACTCCCGGTCGGTGAAGACCCCGCGCTGGATGGCCAAAGCAACCGCAATGGCCATGGCCTTCGAGAGCCGTTCCGCTTCGTGCGCAGGCATGCTCCGGTGCGGTCCCGGGGCGGAAACGAAGAGATAATCCGCGACGGCCGTGGCGAACGCGCGGTCCGCGGGTCGGACCATCCTTTCCACTTGCATGGACTGGACCTGCGCGATCGAGGCGATACTGTCGCGGGCAGTCGAGGCAATCGACAACAGACGAGCACGGGCCTCCTCGGACAGACGTTCCCGGAGCAGGTCGCTTCGCGCCAGGCCTCCGATTTCGTGAAGGCACCCCTTGCGTCGGGCTTCGGAGAAGAGACGAACTTCGCCTTGTCCGCGAAGGCGCCAGGCACCGGCGGGTTGCGCCAGAAATACGAAGTGCGCCTCGGCGGCGGATTCGGGCTGCTCGAGCAGCAGCTTCGTCGTCTCCTCGACGATGTCCGGTCCTGCAAGGTGGAAGTTGTCGACGATCACGAGCGCGCCGGCATGCGTGCCTCCCGCAAGCCGACGGATGTAGAGGTCGCCGATCGCCGAGTCGCATGCGAAGTCATAGTAGAAGCACCGATCCGCCAGATAGTGAATGGTGTCGTCCCTGACGATCGCTTCCAGGAGAAGCGTAACGCATCGTGTCTTGCCGTATCCGCTCTCGCCGACGACGGCGTCATAGGTTCCACGAGTATCCGCTGCGGCCTTGATGTGTCGGTAGATCTTGCTGACCGCCTCGCTTTGGGACGGATGCGACAACCAGTAGCGCCTGAAGTCGAGACTGATCATTCGGCAGGTGCGACCGGCCCGCTCCACGCCGTTGGGCACCCTGCTGCAGGCGAGAAAGATCAACCGCTTGCACGCAGCCGACGTCCGCCCCAGGACGCGACGAAGTGGCGGAAACTGCACGATGAGGGCGGCCGCGATCACGGCACCCCCGACGATTGCCACGCCGACCGAGAGACGAACTGTGTTCAGCGCCATCTGATCGGTCGCCGTCACGACCCTCGACGCGACGATCCAGGCCACGCCGACAGCAGCTCCCCAGAGGAGGCATTGCTGTAAGAGGGAGAGTGCTAGCGAGACGGGTCTGATAACGAGATCGAGCCTGCCCCGTCGCCCGAGCATCAGTGATAACTCCGGGTTATTTCTATTTCACAGTTTTCGAATTAGAACATCAGGCATGTATTGGATGTAATTCTCAATATTGACGCTGATGTGGCTATCAAAATGACAGTAATCAGTGATGCTTATTGATCTATGTTATTGCGAATGCTGGGTTTAACGGCGACGGTGATTGCCTCGGGGCGTGCGAATGGGCGACGATAGCAGGCTTGGTCGAAGGAAACAGTGCATTCGTTCGGCGATGCTCTCGGTGTGCGCGGTCAACATCCGTTCAGCTCCGCAGCGCCGGTCCTCTGCATCGTCACGTTGCACGCCGAAGGAGGGATCCCGCAGACCAAGCCGGTCGCGATGGCTGTTCACGGAATGGTCGCGGAGGCTGAGAGGCGCGGACGTCGAGACGTGCCCCGGATAGTCGCATACAGTCCTGGACCGATAGGGGAAATGTGGTGCGGTGCCCCGATGCGCCCGGACGGGCCTTCGGTGATGCCGGCTCGTCAGGCTGCCAGGGCGTCCTCGACCGCCGCCGCCACGGCGTCGGCCGCCAGTGCCGGCGCCATGTGGCCGAGCCCCGGCAGGCAGTGCGCCCGGGCGGCCGGCAGCCGCTCCGCCAGCCGCCTCGCGAACCGGGCGGCCAGCGCCATCGAGCGGTCACCGTACAGCACCGTGGTCGGCGTCGTGACCGTCGGCCAGAGCCCGGCCGGCAAGGTGTAGTCGGCGACCGTCGCGGTCTCGACCGCCAGCCGCTCGGCGTCGGCCAGCAGCCGCTCGCGCAGCTTCTGCGGCAGGGCGTCCCAGCGGGCCTCGTTCCAGGCCTCGATGAAGGCGGCCAGCGCCGGCTCCGGATCGCCGCGGTCGACGCCCTCGCGGATCCGCCGGATCATCCCGCGTTCCAGGGCGCCGAGCGACCGGTCCTCGGGGTCGTCGCGGTCGAGCGAGGCGTGCACGATCGGCTCGAACAGCACCAGCGCCGCCAGGTCGTCGCGGCCAGCGGCCGCCAGCAGCGCCGTCAGCCCGCCCATGGAGTGGCCGAACAGCAGGGTCGGCCGGCCGCCGGACCGCAGCGCCCAGCGCGCCACCGCCAGGTGCGCCTGCACCGGGTGGTCGGCCCCGGTTACCCGGGTGCCGCCGTAGCCGTGCAGGGCGGGGGCGACGATCCGCCGGCCCGGGCGCAGCAGCCGCTCGGCCAGCGGCCCGAAGCCCCAGGGCCCGGCGGCCAGCGCGTGCAGCAGCACCACCAGGTCCTCGCCGTCGCCCCACTCCAGGGTCTCGACGGTGCCGAAGTCGGTCTCGTGCAGCGGCATCGGGGCTCCGGGAAGACTGGGCGCAAAGAACAGGGGGGCGTTCAGGCGACGATCACCGCCTCGCCCGGCGGCTCGGCGTACAGCGCCTCGACGTCGGCGGCCCGGCGCTCCAGGGCGCCGCGCTGGTTGATGTAGCCCTTGTCGGTGATCTCGCCGGACTCGACGTCCGGCGGCTCGGTCAGCAGCAGGGCGCGGGCGATCGCGGTGCTGGACGACGGATAGGCGGCGTTGTGCGCCGCCAGGCCCTTGCGGACGGTCTCGCGGACCGCCGGGTGGGCCACCACCGCGGCCGGATCGGCTCCCTTCGGCAGCCCGGCGATGCGGGCGCATTCCCCGAGGTTCGGGAAGATCAGGATGGCGATGCTGTCGCGGTCCTGGCCGGCCACCACCACGTCCTGGGCGACCGGCGCGCAGGCGGCGATGGCGGCCAGCCTGAGGGTGCCGGCGGCCACCCAGGTGCCGGTCAGCAGCTTGAAGTCCTCGGCCAGCCGGCCGTCGAACACCAGGCCGGCCTCCGGCCGCTCCGGGTCGGTCATCCGGACCGCGTCGCCGCTCTTCCAGAACCCCTCCTCGTCGAACGCCTCGGCGGTGCGCTCGGGATCGTTCAGGTAGCCGGGGGTGATGTGCGGCCCGCGCATGGCGACCGACAGCTTGCCGGCCTCGGGGCGCAGCAGCACCTCGGTGCCGGGCACCGGAACCCCGATCACCCCGGTGTGCTCGGTCGGGTGGTGGGCGCCGATCGCCAGCGGCGCGGTCTCGGTCGAGCCGTAGGCGGTGGTCACCGTCGGCCGCCGGCCGGTCGCCGACTGCCCGAGCGCCTCGAGCCGTTCCCGCAGGCTCTGCGGCAGGCTGGCGCCGCCGTAGAACAGCAGGTCGAGCTCGGCGAAGAACCGGTCGCGCAGCTCGGGGTCGGCCTCCAGGTACGGCAGCAGCGCGTCGTAGCCGCGCGGCACGTTGAGGTACAGGGTCGGCGACACCGACCGCAGGTTCTCGACGGTCCGGCCGATGTCCGACGGCACCGGCCGGCCGGTGTCGATGTGCAGGGTGCCGCCCTGGGCCAGCGCCATGTTGAGGTTGTGGTTGCCGCCGAAGGTGTGGCTCCACGGCATCCAGTCGACCAGGACCGGCGGCCGGCGCGTCAGGAACGGCCAGATCTGCGCCAGCATCTGCTGGTTCGCGCACAGCATGCGGTGGGTGTTGATCACGCCCTTCGGCCCACCGGTCGAGCCCGATGTGAACAGCACCTTGGCGACGGTCTCGGGGCCGAGCCCGGCCATCCTGGCGTCGACCGCCGGGCTGTCCGGCGTCTCGGCCAGGGCGGCGACCGCGTCCGGGTCGAGCACCGGCACGTCGCCGGCGAGGCCGAGGGTGGCGACCGCCCGGCCGAAGCGCTCCGGATCGGCGGCGTAGACCGCGCGCGGCCGCAGCCGGCCGGCCACCGCCCGCAGCCGGGCGAAGTCGCCGGAGCCGACGGCGTAGGCGGTCGACACCGGGCACACCGGCAGGCCGGCGTACAGCGCGGCGAACTGCACCACCGCGTGGTCGATGGCGTTGTCGGAGATCACCAGCACCGGGTCGCCGACCGCGAGCCCGATGTCGATCAGCGCCTGGGCCAGGCCGCGGGCCCGGCGGCGCATCTCGCCGAAGCCGACCCCCCGCCAGCCATCGCCGTCGCGCTCGGCCAGGAAGATGCGGTCCGGATGCTCGGCGGCGCGCGCCTCGAGGTGATGGCAGAGCGTCGGCGGATGGGCGCCGAGCGGGGTGCGCGAGCTGAGCAGGACGCTGCCGTCGGGCCGGTCCTCGCGCGCGATGTCGGGCGTTGCGAACAGGCCGTGCACCGGCCACCTCCCTGTCTCCGGGCCCGCCTCGGGGCGATGCGGCATTGGCATGTCCCCCGGCAGGTCCCATTTTCCGGAGAGGCTAGCGGGCCGGTGCGGCGTTGTCCAAGCCGCCGCATTGCCCGAGGATAGGGCCGTGGATATGGTGCCCGGCAACCGGACGAGGCGAGGAGACAGAGCATGGCGCGACGGAACTGGGCGGTCCGGGCGGTGTCGTTCGTGGTCGTGTTTCCGATCACCGTGCTGGTGATCCTGTTCGCGGTCTCCAACCTGGACGCCGTGCCGATCAAGCTGTGGCCGATTCCCGGCGAGCTCGAGGTGTCGCTGTCGCTGGTGGTGCTGCCGGCGCTGGGGCTGGGCCTGCTGATCGGCGAGGTCATTGCCTGGGCCGGCGAACTGGGGCACAAGCGGCGCGCGGATCGGGCGGAGAAGCGCGCCGAGGACCTGGAGCGCGAGATCGCCGTCATGCGCATCCGCGAGGAGGAGATCCGGGCCCGCGCCGTGCCGGCGGAGCGCCGCCCGGCCCTGGTCGACCGGCGCCCCGGAAAGGCCGCATGACAAGCTCTCCCATCCAGCCGAAGGACCGCATCCTCGTCGGCATCGACACCCCGGACCGCGGCGTCGCCATCGGCCTCGCCGAGCGGCTCGGCGACTCGGTCGGCGGCGTCAAGCTCGGCATGGAGTTCTTCAACGCTCAGGGCCCCGACGGCATCCGGGCGGTCGCCGGCACAACGCCGCTGTTCCTCGACCTGAAGTACCACGACATCCCGAACACCGTGGCCGGCGCCGTGCGCTCGGCGGTCGCCGCCTGCCGGCCGATGATCCTGAACGTCCACGCCGCCGGCGGGACCGCGATGATGCGGGCGGCGGTCGAGGCCAACCGCGAGACCGCCGAGGCGGTCGGGATCGCGCGGCCGAAGCTGATCGCGGTGACCGTGCTGACCAGTCTGGACGACGCCGACCTGGAGGCGGTCGGCCAGCGCGGCCCGGCGGCCGAGCAGGTGGTGCGGCTGTCGCGGCTGGCACAGGATTCCGAGTGCGACGGGGTGGTGTGCTCGCCGCTGGAGATCGCCGCGATCCGGGCGGCCTGCGGCCCGGACTTCCTGCTGGTGGTCCCGGGCATCCGGCCGGCCGGCAGCGGCGACGACGACCAGAAGCGGGTGATGACGCCGGGCCGGGCGGTCGCCGCCGGCGCCGACTACCTGGTGATCGGGCGACCGATCACCCGGGCCGACGACCCGGCCGATGCGGCGCGCGAGATCGCCCTGGATATCGCCGCAGAGACCATTGGCCAGAGACCATGAAGTGACGGAAATCCTGGTCAAGATCTGCGGCATCAACGACCCGGTCGCAGCCCGTGCCGCGGCCGAGGCCGGAGCCGACATGGTCGGCTTCGTGTTCTTCCCGAGGAGCCCGCGCGCGGTGACGCCGGAGCGTGCCGTCGAGCTGGCGCGCGAGCTGCCGGCCGGGATCACCCGGGTGGCGCTGCTGGTCGACGCCGACGACGCGCTGATCGACGCGGTGGCGGCGACCGGGGTGATCGACCTGCTGCAGCTGCACGGCAGGGAGAGCCCGGAGCGGGTCGCCGCGGTCAGGGCGCGCACCGGCCTGCCGGTGATGAAGGTGCTGAGCGTCGCCGACCGGGCCGACGTCGAGGCGGCGAAGGCCTACGACGGCGTCGCCGACCGCATCATGTTCGACGCCAGGCCGCCGAAGGACATGGCGGGCGCTTTGCCGGGCGGCAACGCGCTGTCGTTCGACTGGCACCTGCTGGAGGGGCTGGACCTGGCGACGCCCTGGACCCTGGCCGGCGGGCTGAACGCCGGCAACGTCGCCGAGGCGATCCGCCTGACCGGGGTCCGTTCGGTCGACACCTCCTCGGGAGTCGAGGACCGGCCGGGCGCGAAGAACCCGGACAAGATCCGCGCCTTCGTCGCCGCTGCCAAGGCCGGGGCCGGTTGATCCTTCGGAGGCCGGCCCGCCTCACGGCATCGCGTGCAGTGCCGGGCCGCTGTCGAACACAGAATACTGCACGGATTCGGCCAGTGCCGCGGCGCTGGACACCGCCCCCAGCGTCGACAGCACGCTCAACGACCCGTGCTGGCGCGCGCCGACCGCCGCCAGGCCGCTCGCGGACGGGCCGTGCGCCGCACCGGACACCGCCAGGAAATCGGCTTCGCCGTTCGACAGGGATACCGGAACCGTCGACGCACCGACGGCCGATGCGAAGGCCTCGTGCCAAGACGTGCCGCCGTTGTGCGGGATCAGGACCGACGCGTCCGCAAGCGCCCCGATTGGCGGCACGAAGGACAGGCCGCCCAGGCCGAACTGCCGGTGCACCGAGCTGCCGATCACCTGCTTGAGCGCGAACAGAGATGCTTTCGTGAAGAAGCCGGCATCCTTCGGCATCGGCAGCGCCCAGGCGAAGAAGACGCTGGTCAGGACATCCAGGCCGAAGGATTCGAGCGTCTCCTTGTCGAGTTCCTCGCCTGTGGCCACGCGGTGCAGGACGTCCTCGGTGACCGAGACCAGCATCCCCTTCGCATACTTGTTCGACAGTAGTCGGCCGAGCCGGCCGCGGTTGCTCGATAGGAGGTATTTTCGCGCTTCGTTCAGTCGAATCTTGCGGCTGTTCAGTTCGCTACGGATGTTCTTCAGCTTGCCACGGGTATTCGTCAGTTCACCTTCGAGCCGCTCATCCTGGCCGACCTTGCTGCTAAGGCCGTCGGCCTCCTTCTCGAGCCCACCGAGCTCCCTTTCGGCACCCGCGATGAAATTCTCCTCCCCGTCCAGCGCGGCAGCTTCCTCGCCGTACAGGCCGGCCGCGGCGCCGTCGGTCAGCACGTCGAGCCCGATGGCCAGCGAGATCCCGATGACGTCGCTCAGCCATGCGGGCATCAGGCCGGTGGTGTCGGTCAGGTTGGCGGGATCGCCCTCGCAGTAGGCATAGCGGTTGAACTGCCGGGTCGGGTCCGCGGAGATGAACCGTCGCAGGGCGGGATCGTGCCAGCGGGCCCGCAGGTAGGTGAGTCCGGACCCGGGTAGCTGAACCTGCTGGGTCCAGGTCGGCAGTGCCCGATCACCGGCGTCGCCCGACGGCTTCCCGTACGCGTCGTAGCCGATGGCCGAGGTGCCGCCTGTGCCCGACTGCACGGTCGTCGATCCGTTTGCCGTGCCCAGGAGGGCGACCGTCGTGTCGGTCCCGCCGGTGGCGGCATGGGCGGTCCCGAAGGCCTGCAGCAGCGACGTCGACCGCTCGCCGTCGGTGATGCCGGCGACCGCGCCGCCGGCGTAGGCGAAGGTCGTGGTGGTGCCGCCCTCGGTCACGCTCTTAAGCGACCCGTCGGGCCAGTAGGCGAGGGCGGAGGTGCCGTCTGCGCCCGTACGGGTCGTCAGGCGGTCCCAGTCGTCGAAGCCGTAGGACGTACCGCTGCCGTCAGCCAGCATCCGGCCGTTGGCGTCGTAGCGAGTGTCGCCGGTGAGCTGGTTGTAGCCGTTGTAGTCGTAGCTCCGGGTCTGCCCGGCGACGGTTACGGTCTTGACGTTGTCGGCGGCGTCGTAGGTGAAGCTCTCGGTCGTCGCGGGCCCGTCGGTCGGCGCGACGGTTCGTGACGCCAGGTGCCCGCGCCAGTCATACTCGAAGGTGGTAACGGCGTTGGCTGCCGTCGCGCCGGCCAGCACATCGGATTTGACTGCCATGGAACTGATCCGGCCGGACCAGTCACGCTGCACCGCGACGTTCAGGATGTCTTTCCCCTGCGCGTCTTTCAGCACAGAGCCGGAAGGCCGGCCGAAGTCATCGAAGCTGCAGGTGAGCATGGCATCGACGTTGCCCGAGAACGCGATGCTCTCGAGGCGATTGGTCCCGTCCGCATAGCCGAAGGTCAGGATCTGCCCGTTTTGGGCTCGCGATTGCAGCCGGCCGTCGTCGTAGAAGCTGGTCGTGGTCTCGACGCCGTTCTGATCGGTCACCGAGGTAATCTGGTCGTGTTCGTCAGACACGATGGAAACGCCCGGTGCCCCCGGATAGCTGATCGAGGTCAGGGCGCCGTCCGGCAGGTAGTCGTAGCTGATCTTCTCGGTCCCGGCGGTGATCGACTTGAGCCGGTGATTCGGCCAGTACTCGTAGGCGATGCTGTCGGACGGGCCGGTGATGGAGGTGAGCTTGCCGGCGGTGTAGCCGTAGTCGAACTGGCCCTCCGGGCGGCTCAGCGACTTGATCCGGCCCGACTTGAAGTAGCACCGCTCCTCGACCCCGCCGGCGGTCTCGACCGTCGCGACCAGTCCTGTGGCGTTGAAGCCGACCGTCTCCCCGGCGGCGGTCAGGGTTCCGGCCGACTCGTCTTCGACCGCACGGTTGCTCTGGACGATGTTACCGAGCAGGTCGCGGGTATGCTTCAGGGTTTCCTTGGATCCGGCCGACGCCGAGGTGGTCCGGGTCCAGGACGCCAGCCGCGACTCCACATCCCAGGAGAGCGAGATCCGCTCCCAGTTCAGGCAGGTGGCCGGGGTGGCGATCAGGTAGTTGCTGGCCGTGTGGGTCAGCGCCTGGCCGCGGCCGGAGTAGGTCGTGATGGCCGACAGGAAGTAGTCCACGTCCGGCGTGTCGGTTTCCGGATAGGTGTCGACCCGGGTCACCCGGCCCAGCGGGTCCGAGGTGTGCACGGAGCGCTTCACTCCGGCGACCGTCACGGTGCAGGTGCCGGCGGCGTTGTCGTACGCCATGGTCGCGGTCTGCTTGTCGGGGGTGGTCTTCGCGACCATCCGCCCGAGCATGTCGTACGCGAAGGTGGTCGTCTTGCCGAGATCGTCGGAGATGGACGCCAGCCGGCCGGCCGCGTCGAAGGTCTGGCCGCGCAGCAGCCGCGTCGGCTCGGACTTCGGGGACGTGCCGCCGCCGTTGTCGTACAGCCCGGTGTCGCGCTCCAGCGCATCCATGTAGCGCCTGACAGCGTAGCCGTCGGCTCGCCTCGATGTGACCGAGTTCACGGCGCCCGGGGCCGGCTGGAGGCCGGCGACCGTATAGCTGAACTGCGTGGTCTCGCCGTTCGGCTCGGTCGTGCTCGATAGCCGACCGAGGTCGTCGTAGGTGTGCGTGGTCGTTACGTTGTCGG
>Ga0070728_10004359_pt1 | contig 14786 bp, 13 predicted proteins | sample tdDd471_FD_66723 | JGI IMG/M metagenome (GOLD analysis project Ga0070728, IMG submission 66723) | Marine sediment microbial communities from the Atlantic coast under amendment with organic carbon and nitrate - tdDd47.1 | ecosystem: Environmental > Aquatic > Marine > Coastal > Sediment | place...
CGCCGCCTGGCCAACGAGCAGTTCACCGAATTCTTCGATCGCACCACGGAGGCGTCGCCGCAGGGAGCCCTGCCGGTGGTCACGTTCACCGATTCGCTGACGTTCCACTACAATGCCGAGGAGATCGTCTGCTTCCACGTACCGGCCGCCCACACCGACGGTGACGGCGTGATCCATTTTGTCGGGGCCAACGTCGTGCACTCCGGAGATGTGGTTTTCTACGGCCTGTATCCTTACATCGACGTCTCGGCCGGAGGCACCATCGATGGGCTGATCTCCGGCGTCCGCACCGTGCTGTCCCTCTGCGACGAGGAGACCCGGGTCATTCCCGGCCACGGCCCGTTGCTGGGGCGCGGCGAGATCGAAGAGTACCTGGCGATGTTGGAAGGTGTCAGGCAGGCTGTGGCCGGGGCGGCTGCCGGAGGCAAGGATCTGGAGACCGTACTGGCAGCGAAGCCGGCGCAGCCGTGGGACGAGCAGTGGGGACAGGTCTGGCTGACCTCCGATCAATTCGTGGAGCTGGTCTACACTTCCCTGCCGCGAAATTGAGGCGCAGCGGCACCACGGTTCATCAGGCTCGCAGGACAATGGAGGAGTGATGGAAGACCGGGATCTTCGCCAACTGGAACGATTGAGTACCGCCCTCGAGGCAACCCGGGTCGGGATCTGGGATTGGCGGATCGATACGGGTGAGACATTTTTCGATGACCGGTACTACACCATGGCCGGCTATGAACCCGGTGAATTTCACCCCGGCGCCGACGAATGGACCCGTCGACTCCACCCCGATGATACGGCGCGGGTGATGCAGAACCTGGACGCACATCTGAAAGGTCAGGTGCCGGCCTATCGGGTGGAATTCCGCTTCCTCTGCAAGGACGGAAGCTGGTTGTGGATCGCCGCCGCGGGACGCATCGTCGAACGGGCCGCAGACGGCAGTCCCGCCCGGATGATCGGCATCCACAACGACATCAGTGATCGCAAGGCCGCCGACGAGCTGGTGCAGTCGATCATCCGTGGCACCGAGGCGACTCTCGGACCGGATTTCTTCAATGCCTTGGTCGAGAACATGGCGCGGGCCCTGGGAATGCGCTATGCCCTGATCGGCCAGCTGGAGCCCGGTGACGAGCAGCGGATTCGAACCATTGCCGTGTGGGCCGGTGACCACCTGGCGGAGAACCTCGTCTATGATCTGGCTAAAACTCCCTGCGCCGAGGTCGTTTCAGGCGGCGTCTGTGTCTATCCCGCCGAGGTGCAGGAGCTCTTCCCCCAGGATCTGCTGCTTCAGGACATGGATGTAGAGGGGTATATCGGTTCGCCGATGATGGATCTGGAAGGCCGTCCCCTGGGACTCATCGTGGTGCTGGATGACGGTGCGATTTCCAAGGAACTGGTTTCGCGAACTCTGCTATTGCTGGAGGTCTTCTCGTCGCGAGCGGCGGCGGAGCTGATGAGGCTGCGGGCCGAGCGTGAATTGCGGCATGCCCAGAAAATGGACGCTGTGGGGCAACTTGCCGGCGGAATCGCCCACGATTTCAACAACATGCTGGGCGGGATCATGGGGTACGCCGAGTTGTTGAGTTTCAAGCTGAAACCCGGCAGCGAGATGCATGAGTACGCCAGGGGAATAGTCCAGGCGGCCGAACGCGCCGGGGAACTCACGGAAAAACTGCTGTCGTTCTCGCGAAAGGGTAAACGGACCAGTCTGCCCTTCGACCTCCATGGCGAGATCGAAGCAGTGGTGGCGATGCTGGCCCATACCATCGACCGACGCATCCGGATCGACAGGCAACTTGAAGCGCGGCACAGCACCATCGACGGGGACCCTTCCCAGGTCCAGAGTGCGATCCTGAATCTGGGCGTCAATGCTCGGGACGCCATGCCAGATGGCGGCGAGTTGCGGATCCGAACCCGGAACCTGCTGATCGACGACGCCACCAGGCGACGCGAGGGATTGGACATCGAACCCGGAGATTACATCGAGTTGATGGTCGCCGATACGGGATCCGGGATTCCGCGGGAGGTGCAGGAGCGAATCTTCGACCCCTTCTTCACCACCAAGGAGGTGGGCAAGGGTACGGGGCTCGGTCTGGCTGCCGTGTATGGCTGCGTGCGCGACCACCGCGGCGAAGTACGGGTCTCCAGCCAGCCGGGTAGGGGTTCGGAGTTCAGGCTCCTCCTGCCCCTCGGTGCGGTACCGGGAATCGCTGTCGAGCCAGTGGACTTGCTGACGCGGGGGTACGGCTCGGTTCTGGTCGTCGATGATGAAGAAATAGTCCGGAGGATGATCCGCGCTACCCTGGAAGATGCCGGCTACTCCGTACTCGAAGCGCGGGACGGCCAGGAGGGGGTCACGCTCTTTCGGGAGAACCTGGGAGCGATCGGGCTGGTGATGCTGGATATGATCATGCCGGTGATGGACGGCGCCCAGGCGTTGGGTGTGCTTCGTGAATTGGACCCCGATGTGCGGGTTCTGGTCATGACCGGATTTGCCGAGGGCGCCGAGGTCGATATCGAACGCATACAGGGTGTTGAGGGGTTATTGCGCAAACCGTTCCGTCGCCAGGAACTGTTGAACCATGTCACGGCCGCGTTGCCCACCAGCACGGATTCTTGAATGGTTCGCCCTGGCCACCGCCGATGAAGTGGGGGCTTGTGACGCCGGCGGGTCATGCCGTTCTTCAGGCCTACCGCCAGGGCATGGGTCGCGAGTTGGGTGATCTCGATGTGGCGGCAGTCAAGCAGGTCCTCGAAAAGCTGAGTGATGGTGACTGATTCCGCTGAGCGGCTCTAGGATGACCTCTCTATGCAGGTAGTATGAAGGCCACCGCTTCGCAGCCGGTGGTTGTGCGCATTTCCAACCTGGATTCTCCCCGAACGGCAACACCGTCGCCTGCTAGCAGGTCGACCCCGGCCAGGGTCAGATCCCCGGTGGCGCAGTGCACCCAGGCGCAACGGTCAGTCGCCAGTGGCAGGTCGGTGCCGGCCCCCGCCGAGAAACGGCCCGCCAAGACCCGGGCGTCCTGTCCGATCAACGGTGCGTCGTCGGCCGGGTTGCCCGAGGCGATGGTACGTAGTCGGTCTTGAAGCTCTCCGGCGGCAAAGGTGCGCTCCTCGTAGCGAGGTGGCATGTCCTGATCTGTAGGCAGAAGCCACATCTGCAGCAGGTGAACCGGGCGATCGGCGGATCCGTTGTACTCGCTGTGGGTGATGCCGCTGCCGGCACTCATCACCTGCACGTCGCCCGGGACGATCTGCGAAGTGTTACCCATGCCGTCTTTGTGCTCGACAATGCCGTCGAGGACCCAGGTGATGATCTCCATGTCCCGGTGACCGTGGGTGCCGAAGCCCCGGCCCGGGGCGATCACATCCTGGTTGATCACCCTCAGGACGCTGAAGCCCATGTGCTCGGGATCGTGGTAGTCGGCAAACGAGAACGTGTAGTAGGTGTCCAGCCAACCGTGGTTGGCGTGGCCGCGCTCTGTGGATCGACGCACTACAATCATGATCTATCCTTCCCGGTGACCGTGGTCAATCCTTCAGCTTCAATACGCTCTGGCGGCGGCGTTGGACCTTCAAGCGGGTCACGTCAGGACGGGAATAGTGGCCGCTGGGGTCGAAGTTCTGCCGTTCCTGCCGGACGAGCCGATGGTCGATGGTTGCTACCAGCAGCTTCTCCTGTTCCGGACAGGGCTCGATGACCCAGTGACCGTCGGGACCTGCCAGACAGGTGCCGCCGTTGGCCAGAAAATCCGGGCAGTCGGCGAGGATTGCTTCCCGACCGGGGATTCCCTCCGGCACGTCGGACGGTCGCATGAGGCCCGATACCGAGGCCACATAGGACCGGCTCTCCCGGGCGATGAATCGCGTGATGTCTTCGGTATTGCGTACGTTGCCGGGCCAGACCGCCACGTGCAGATCCTCACCCTGGCCGTAGAGTGCGGCCCGAGAAAGAGGCATCCAGTTCTCCCAGCAGTTCAGACCGCCGACGGTGAACTTCCCCTGTGCTTGGACCCGCAGTCCGTGGCCGTCGCCGGGGGACCAGGCCAGACGTTCCTCGTAGGTGGGGGTCAGCTTGCGGTGCACGTTGACGATGGTCCCGGAGGCGTCGATGGTCACCAGGGAGCAATAGAGGCTATGGCCGCCGCGATCGGCGGCGCGTTCGATGGTCCCGAGCATGACCGTGACCTCGTGGGCGGCCGCAGACCGGCAGAGTTCGGCCAGGTGTCCAGCTTCGATCTGGATCGCCTGATCCAGGTAGTGGGCGTGGATCTCCTTCTGGAGAGGAGAGTCGAATCGGGCTCCGTCGGTGCGTCCCAGCCAGAAGGGGTAGCCAGGCAGCAGCGCCTCGCCGAACGCGACCAGGTGGCATCCCAGTGTGGCTGCTTGCTCCACCCAGGTGACGATCTTGGCCAGGGTGGCGTCACGGTCCAGCCAAATCGGTGCGATCTGGGCCAGGCCGATGGTCAGGCTGTCGCCGACCGGTGGAGTCTGCATGAAACGGTCCTTTCGCTCTGCGGAACCGGGTGCGCGTCCGATCCTCAATATACACGCATCGGGGCCCTTGGTGCTTCCGGATTCTGGCGCATAAAGACGATATCCGCGCATCGCCGTGCAATCCGCTGGTCAAGGAACCTGCTGCTCGGTATGATCGCCTCGATGTACTTCATCTCCACCCTCAGGGAGTCTTCCATGCTCAGACGCTCATTGCCTGCACTTGCCGCTCTGGTGTTGTCGGCCCTGCTGGTCGCCGAAGCCGCTCAGGCCGCAGACCGGGTCACCGGCGCGCCGTTTGCGACTCGCAGCGAGGTCATTGCCCGCCACGGCATGGCTGCAACCAGCCAGCCGCTGGCCACGCAGATCGCCCTGGATATTCTCAAGCAGGGCGGCAGCGCGGTGGACGCTGCTATTGCCGCCAATGCTGCCCTGGGCCTGATGGAACCCACGGGCAACGGCATCGGTGGAGACCTGTTCGCCATTGTCTGGGATGCCGAGAGCGGCCAGCTGTACGGCCTGAACGCCAGTGGTCGCTCGCCCGGCTCGCTGACCCTGGACGAGTTCCGGAAACGGGATCTGGAATACGTACCGCCCTACGGCCCGTTGCCGATCACGGTGCCCGGCTGCGTCGACGGTTGGTTCGAACTGCACGGTAAGTTCGGACGCCTGGACATGGAGCAGGTCTTGGCGCCGGCAATTAGCTACGCACGCGAGGGGTTTCCCGTGAGCGAGTTGATCGCGCATTACTGGCAGCTGAGCGTGCCTTCTCGAAAGGATGAAGCGAATTTTCTGGCGACCTTCACCGACGCTGGCCGAGCGCCACGCAAGGGCGAGATCTGGACCAACGAATCGCTGGCCGGGACCTTGGAAACCATAGCTCGAGAAGGCCGGGACGCCTTCTACGAGGGAGAGCTGGCGCGCACCATTGCCCGCACTGTCCAGGAGGCCGGGGGCTTTCTGACGGTCGAGGATCTCGCTGCCCACACCAGCGAATGGGTCGATCCGGTGGCGGTTGATTATCGGGGTGTCGAGGTCTGGGAATTGCCCCCCAACGGCCAGGGTATCGCCGCCCTGCAGATCCTGAACATTCTCGAGGGATTCGATGTTGCCGGCATGGGTTTCGGCAGCACGGCCTACATCCACGCCTTCACCGAGGCCAAGAAACTGGCCTTTGCCGACCGGGCCCGCTTCTACGCCGATCCGGCTTTCGTGGAGATCCCCATCAATGGCCTGTTGAGCAAGGAGTACGCCGCCGAACGCCGCGCCCTGATCGATCCCCGGCGGGCCGCCCGCAGCGTGGACGCCGGCAACCCGGCGCTCTACGAGGGCGACACCATTTACCTGACGGTTGCGGACAAGGACCGCAACATGGTCTCGCTGATCCAGAGCAATTACCGGGGCATGGGTTGTGGCGTCTGCCCCGAGGGACTGGGTTTCAGCCTGCAGGACCGCGGCGAGCTCTTCGACCTGCACGATGGTCGGGCCAATACCTACGAGCCGGGCAAGCGGCCCTTTCACACCATCATCCCGGCCTTCGCCACTCGTGACGGCAAGCCGTGGCTCAGCTTCGGCGTCATGGGAGGGGCCACTCAGCCCCAGGCGCACACCCAGATCATCGTCAATCTGGTGGACTTCGCCATGAATCTGCAGGAGGCCGGGGACGCCCCGCGCATCCTGCACCGTGGTAGCTCCCAACCCACCGGCGAGGTAATGACCGGCGGCGGCATCCTGTCCCTGGAAACCGGGCCGGGTTGGCAGGTCTTGCGCGGCCTGGCTGAACTGGGACATCGCGTGCAGGTGAACGTGGGTTCGTTCGGTGGCTATCAAGCTGTTTTGTATGACGAGAAACAGGACGTCTACTACGGCGCCTCGGAGTCCCGCAAGGACGGCCAGGCAGCCGGTTATTGAGCGGATACGATCCAGGAGGCAAACGATGAGATTCGTGAATAATCACTCGCTGTGGCTGTTGCTGTGGGTTTTGGTACTCGCGCTGGCGCCGGTGCGAGTGACCGCGGAAGACGGGACGACTCCCGCCACCCTCGAGAGCATCGCCAGACAGTTGGACGGCATCGCCGGTACCCTGGACGGCTTCCGGCACCGGCTGGACCAGCTGGACAAGCAGGTGGACGATGTGATGTGGCATCACCGCGTCGGCGATGTTGCGGTCATCGACAAGGTCAGGTTGTGGGGGCCGCCGCGCTGGAAGGAGGAGAGCGAAACCGCCATCGGTGCCGGCAATCCCCTGAAATTCTACGCCTACGTCTTCATCCCCAGGGACCTGGACCTGTCCCGCAAGGCGCCCCTGCTGGTCTTTCCCCACGGCGGGGTCCACGCCGATTTCACCACCTATTACGCCCACATCGTGCGGGAACTGTTGGCCCAGGGCTACGTCATCGTGGCGCCCGAGTACCGGGGCAGCACCGGTTATGGGCAGGGCACCTACGAGTCCATCGATTACGGTGGCCTCGAGGTCGAGGACAATCACGCCTGCCGCAACTATATGTTGGAGAATTACGATTTCATCGATTCGGATCGGGTCGGCATGATCGGCTGGAGTCATGGCGGGCTGATCAGCCTGATGAATATCTTTGCCCATCCCGACGACTACGCGTGCGCTTACGCGGGAGTGCCGGTCAGCGATCTCATCGCCCGCATGGGCTACCTGGATGACGACTACCGGGACCTGTACTCGGCCGATTACCATATCGGTGATGAGGTGATCGACAACATTGAGGAATACAAACGCCGCTCGCCGGCCTGGAACGCCGAGCGGTTGCAGACCCCCCTGCTGGTGCACTCCAACACCAATGATGAGGATGTCAATGTGCTGGAGGTGGAGCACCTGATCCAGGCCCTGAAAGCCGAGGACAAGGACTTCGAATACGAGATCTACCAGGACGTGCCCGGTGGCCACAGTTTTGACAGGCTGGACACCAAGCAGGCCCAGGAGATCCGCTTGAAGGTCTATCGCTTCCTGGCCGGCTATCTGAAACCGGCACGTCCCATGGATGATGTCCAGACCCTGCACCGGGCCGGGTACCGGCTGCCGGTGTCCAGGTAGGAACTCGGCTATGAATCAGAATGTGGAGATCAAGGCCCACGTCCACGACCTGGCCCGCATGCATGAAGTGGCGGCGCGCCTGTCAGGGTCCGGACCGGAGATTCTCGAGCAACACGACGTGTTCTACAATTGCCCCACTGGACGGCTGAAACTGCGGTCCTTTCCCACTGGGATCGGCGAGTTGATCTATTACCACCGACCGGACGCGGCCGGTCCCAAGACCTCGTCGTACTGGCTGACCAGGGTACCGGATGCGAACTCGCTGGCAGCCACCCTGGCTGCTGCACTGGGGGAGGTCGGCGTCGTCGACAAAACACGCAGTCTGTACCTCGTGGGACGCACACGCATCCACGTGGACCGGGTTGCTGGATTGGGAGACTTCCTGGAGCTGGAAGTGGTGCTGGGTGACGGTGAGAGCGTTGCCGGCGGCGAAGAAGAGGCCCAGGCGCTGCTGATCGAGCTGGGGGTCGCGTCCAGCGACCTGATCGAGGGTGCGTATATAGATTTGCAGTCGTCCTGATGCCGGCCTGATCACGATTCAGTTTTGAAAAAGGCCGCCTCCCCGATGGGAGGCGGCCTGCGACACAGGATCACTGCAGATTACCGATACATGGCCTTGACGCTACCGAAGGTGGCATCGTTGGTGGCCACGACACCGGTCAGGGTGCCTTCCATCACGAAGTCGGCGCCACCGCTGTAGGCGTCGACGACGAAGAACACGACCAGGGCTTCGCCCGTGTCGTTGGTGTAGGTCAGCACTTCGGCGTCGCCGCTGAGCGTGTCATCGGCACCGACCAGACAGGTGTTGGCCGGGTCCATGCAGTCGGTCACCAGGTAGATGGCGCCGTCATGGCTACCGGTCACGCTGACGTCCAGCACGGCCTCGGGGGCCATGGTCATCACGTAGACCACGTCGTTGCCATCGGCGTTGTAGCCTGTGCAACCGTCGCTGCCCAGGGTCACGAACGCGTTGGTGGCGTTGGTCAGGTCACCGGTGATGCTGAAGGTGCCGGGGTCGACGGCGATGGCGCCGTCACAGGTGTCGTTCTCGGGGGCCGGCGGCGGGGGCGGAGGACCTTCAACGCCCTCGTTCACGCCAACGGCGTCCAGGTAGATGGCAGCGCCATCGTTGCCGACGTACTGGAAGGTGACGGTCACGGTCTGGCCGATGTAGTCGGTCAGATCGATGTCATGGACTTCGTGCACCCAGTTCGGGCCCACGTAGACGCTGGCCAGGTCGAACATCTCGACGTCGTCGACCAGGACCTTCATGGTGTAGTTGGCGTTGGGATCGGTCATCCAGTACAGGCTGGCGGCCATGGAGAAATTCAGGTGCTCGGCACCCTCAATGATCTCGGTGGCGAAGGACAGCCGGCAATCCTGGGCGACCAGGGCTGGGTCGTAGTCGCACTGGGCGTGAGAGATGCCGTCCGACGGGGAGGTCGTGCCCTGGAACCAGCTCTGCTCGCCAGTGTGTCCGGAAGGAGACTCGACGGTCCAGCCGGCCGGGGGGAAATCGCCTTCGAAGCTCTCGAAGAGATCACGGCTGGTCATGGTGTTGAAGTCGGCCTTGCGGTACGAGGTCTTCTCGACGTCCTTGGCCATGATGGGCGATACCACCAGGGCGACGGCGATCAGAGCAAACAGCATTGTCTTGAAACGCATGAATGTTTCCCTTTCATACATTGCAGTTTCCGGCTGGCGAGGTGCCGTGTTGGGTGAGGCGCTTCCGGAGCTCACCTGGGGCGCACCCTGTCGGGAATCTCCCGGCAGTTGCCCACTTCCCATCGCTCCATGCACGCCGCTCGATGTATGAATATTAGCACAAACAGTGATTTATAAGTCTTTCTGTTCTGGTGACTAAGATACTTTTTGCTGGATGGTTATAACATTAACGAGACAACCCGCATTCCGAGAGGTTCGGACCGGCGCCCTGACGGTCGCGACGCCGTGTTGGTGCCCAGCGCGTTTTCGAATTCTGGTCCCGTTCCGGCCACGAACCCACGGACTGGCCTTTCGTCCGCGGGATAGACCTATTATCTTTTCGACGACGAATACGGGCGGTCAACCGCCGGTGCCATACGAGAATACCGGGCCAGAAGTCTGATCCGGACGGCGGTTCAAAAAGGAGGCAGAGTCATGTCGACTCCCGGGAGCAACACTGAGATCATGGAGCTGTACCGCCACAAGGTTGGACTGGCGGAAATGCTCAAAGGTGGTGTCATCATGGACGTCACCAACGCCCAGCAGGCCAAGATCGCCGAGGAGGCGGGCGCCGTGGCAGTCATGGCTCTGGAGCGCATCCCCTCTGATATCCGCAAGGCCGGTGGCATTTCCCGTATGTCGCAGCCGGGTATGATCAAGGCCATCCAGGACACCGTATCGATACCGGTGATGGCCAAGGTCCGCATCGGTCACTTCGCCGAGGCCCAGATTCTTCAGGCTCTGGACGTGGACTTCATCGACGAGTCCGAGGTGCTGACACCCGCTGACGAGGCGAACCACATCTACAAGCACGATTTCAAGGTTCCGTTCGTCTGTGGCTGTCGGAATCTGGGTGAAGCCCTGCGCCGGATCGGCGAGGGGGCGGCCATGATGCGTACGAAAGGCGAGGCCGGCAGTGGCGACATTGTCGAAGCGGTACGTCACATGCGCGAAGTGACCGAGGGCATTCGGCGACTCCAGTTGATGCGCACCGATGAACTGATGGCCGAGGCCAAGCGGCTGGGTGCTCCGTATCACATTCTGGTCGAGACCGCCGAACTGGGCAAGTTACCGGTTCCCAACTTTGCAGCCGGTGGCATCGCCACACCCGCCGACGCCGCGCTGATGATGCAGCTGGGCGCCGAGACGGTGTTCGTCGGAAGCGGCATCTTTGCCAGCGAGGATCCGGCGCCGCGGGCCAAGGCCATTGTCGAGGCTGTGACCTTCCATGACGACCCGGCCAAGCTCGTGGAGATTTCCATGGCCCTGGGCGAGGCCATGAAGGGTCGAGCGGTGAACGAGATGGACGACAGCGAGAAGATGGCCGGCCGCGGCTGGTAGCCGGTTTCAGGAGCGATTCGGACCCGGACGGCGCCGCGCGGTCCGGGTCCGTTTGAAGGAAGCGCGATCATGGACAAGCCGTTGGGCCTGTTGACACTGCAGGGTGACTACGAGAAGCACCGCCAGGCCTTCGCCGCTCTGGGTGTCGAGACTTGTGGGGTCCGGCGACCGTCGGAGCTGGCGCAGGTCTCCGGGCTGGTCATCCCCGGTGGCGAGTCGACGACCTTGACGCGGCTGATGGACAGCAACGGCCTGCGCGAACCCCTGCTGGAGTTCGCTTCCCGCCGCCCGATCATGGGGACCTGTGCGGGGCTGATCATGCTCGCCGGCGGTCTGGAAGACGAACAACTGGCGGACTACGGTGTCCAGCCCCTGGGACTGCTGGATTGTCGGGTGCTGCGCAACGGATATGGCCGCCAGATCGATTCGTTCACGGCTGATGTGGGTATCGACGTTCTCATCGATACCGACGAGCCGTTTCCTGCCGTATTCATCCGGGCGCCGCGAATCGCTGCCGTCGGCCTGCAGACCGAGGTCGTCGCCCAACTGGACGGCGAACCGGTGGCTGTCAGGCAGGGACATCTGCTGGGCCTTACTTTTCACCCGGAATTGACCGGAGACACCCGGATTCACCGGTATTTCGTGTCGCTGACCCGGGAGACTGACCGGGCCATGGCATAGCCGGGCAGCGAGCCCGTGCAGGATAGGCATTTTCAGCAGCCGCCGGATTTTGTATTGTTACCGGGGCATTAGTGATTCCCACTCACCCGTCGAGCGAAGGATGATGACATGAAGAAGACGCTGCTCCCGCTGGCTCTACTGTGCGTCCTGGCCCTGCTGGTCTTCCAGTCGGGCTGCGGCAGTGACGACGACCCGAACGACTCTCCCACCGAGCAGTGCTCGTTCAAGGTCATCACACCCGATTCGGGATCGACCTATCTGTCCAACGAGAGTGTCAATATCCGCTGGGACAAGACCGGACCGGCTTCCCATGCCCGTATCGAACTGGTCAAGGGAGACGTGGTGCGGACCTCGATCGTAGAGTCCACCGAGAACGACGGATACTACTGGTGGCCGGCGTCCACCATGGGCCACGTGTCCGGTACCGACTACGCCATCAGGGTCAGCGCCGTCGGTGATACGCTCTGCGCTGCTCTGAGCGAAGAGTTCGAGCTCATCAATACCATCGGCTGCGTGATGCAGGTAACGGCACCCGCCCAGGCCGACTCCTTCAGCGCCGGCGATGTGACTGCAATCACCTGGACCGGCGAGAACTTCACCAACTCGGTCGACATCGAACTAATGGTTCAGGACGAGGTCGTGGGCCTGATCGGTGGCGGTATTTTCAACAACGGCAGCTACGACTGGACGGTGGACTCGTTCAATCAGGGCAACTACGAGTACTATCGGATCCGCATCACCGACGGCGAGCTCGAAGACTGTTTCGACATCTCGGGTCAGTTCGAGATCGTCGACGAGGATATTTGCCAGGTCTTCATCACGTCACCGATCTCCGACGAACAGTGGACCGTGGGAGACACCGAGACCATCATTTTCGATGTGGATAACGGCTCGGAGTTCGTCAACATTCGCCTGTACTTGGGCGAATCCGTGCTGGTCGGGGTCATCGCCGACAACGTTCCTGCCGCCAGCGGTCAGTTCAGCTGGGTGGTGGATAACTTCGGCAACGAGGAGAGTCCCAATAACTATCGGATCAGGGTCTACAATTCCGAGGATCTCTACTGCGTGGATTCGAGTCCGCGTTTCACGATCCTGGTGCCGTAGTTTGCGCCGGTCAGTGAATCTGGCGACGAGGGCCGCGACCGCGGCCCTCGTCCTTTTGGTTTGCGCCGGTCTCCCACCGGCATCCGCGGCGCCGACTCCTGCAGAGGTAAGCACGGGGATCACCGAGCCGTTCTTCTCGTTCCTGGTCGCGCTGGTGGAGGATGATTCACTGGGTACCTGGACCGGCCAGGATCTGATGCGGTACGCCGAAGTCCGAAACGTCTCGCGGTTTCCCATCGCGGATATCGTCGCCCTGACCCGGCGCGAGATCACCGTCGAGGAACGGGAAACGCGGGATCGTGGGCGGGTCCGCCGGCGCTGGGAACTGATCCTGGAGCAGGACATCGAGCGGCCCATGCCCTACAGCATCCTGGGGTACCATCCCGGGCGACTACTCATATCCAAACGCCTGGTCATGAGTGAATGGCAGCTGGGAAATCTGTTCCTGGACCTTCCGGATCAGGAGGCCGATGACGCCTGGCTGGATCGGGATCCCTGGGACGAGGGCTGGGAGACCGCCGGGCAGGAGCCGGTTCGACCGACGGTGAACCGGGTGCAGATCTCCGACGTCCGCGTCTTTCGTCTCGACCAGGGGAAGGTCGTACTGGATGCCGACGGATTCCTGGATGCATTGTTGGGCAAGATTCTCGACGACTCCTGGACCGTTGGCTTCGTGCTGGCTCGCCACGATACCAAGCGTGTTGCCTTGGCCATATCGGTGGGTCGCAACGACCGCCGCATCTACGGTGAGTTCGATTTCGACCAGGACAAGATCCTGCCCCATGGTCGTCCTTTGGCCAGCGCCTTGAGCGGATTCTGCCGCCGCTGGACCGCTCCGGGCCCATCGTCGCCGAACGTACCCTGGAGCTACTGACAGGTTTTTTGAGGAAGTTGCGTCACTTCCGTCGTATATTGCTCTCTGTCCCGGAAAGGCGAGATTCGGTGCAGGAACGACTGGAAATCAAGGTCTCGGGCCGGGTCCAGGGAGTTGCCTTCCGCTGGTACACCCAGCAGAAGGCGAGGGAACTGGGGCTGACGGGCTGGGTTCGCAATCAACCGGACGGCTCGGTGCTCTTGGTGGCCGAGGGTCGGCGCGGCGAGTTGGAAGCACTGCTGGATTGGGTGGACCAGGGGCCGGATCGGGCTCGCGTCGACAGCCTGGAGAGCTTCTGGAGCGAGGCTGCCGGCAGCTTCGCCGATTTCAATATCACGGGGTGAACGATGACTCTGGACGAACGCCTGCTGGTGGCCGTGGACGTGGACGGCACTCTGCTCAATACCGAATTCGACGATGTGCTCGGCCAGCGGGAGATTCAGGCTCTCGACGGCGCTCGCGAAGCCGGGCACGTGGTGGCTCTGTGCACGGGGCGTAATCTGCGATCGGTCAACGGATTGTTGCAGCAGTCGGGCTGGCAACCGGAGGACCTGCCCATGATTCTGCTCAACGGGGCCCTGGTGTGGGGGGGGACGCCACGCCGCCAGCTTGCCTGTAATATTCTGCAGGAAAACGAGATACGGGATCTGGTGCGGCTTTTCAAGAAGCACGGTCTCGTGCCCATGATCTACGACATGGATGAGGACGGCGGAGTGCTGCACCACGAAGACGGTGCTCTCAACGAGGTTCAGGCCCACTACCTTTCCATGCGGAAGCGCACCGTCGGAGCTATCCACACCACTGCCGACCTGCAGTCGCTGCCGCTGGAGAGAGCCCTGGAAGTGGGAACCATCGACCAAAAGGAGCGGGTCCTGGCCTTGACGGCGGAGATTCGTCAGCAGTTGGCCGAACGGGTACGGGTGATCAATACCGAGTCCCTGCTGGGGGCCGGACGTTTCTATTGGGTGGAGGTTTTTCGCCACGGCAGCGACAAGGGGGCCGGTGTGCGGACGCTGGCAAACGCCTGCGGGATTCCCTTGACCCAGGTAGTGGCCATCGGAGACAACTACAACGACCTGGACATGTTTGCCGCCGCTGGGCTGAGCGTGGCCATGGGCAACAGTCCGGACGATGTCCGGAAGCAGGCGGACCTGGTGACGGCGCCGGTGCAGCAAAGCGGTGCCGCCCGGGTTCTGGAGCAGATCGCATCCGGCGTATTGCCGGGTTGAGGACAGGGACCGGGAAGGATGGACGACGACCGTGAGTAGCAGTCGGGAGTTCGATAACAAGACCCAGGGCAGGCCGTACCCGGCTGCCGGTGCCGAAGAAGCGGCCCACGATGGTCGGGAACGCGGCGCGTGGGACGAATCCCTCGAAGAAAGTTCCATGCGCGAGATGGGCTACGCCTTCGTGGATCTGATTGTGGAGTATCTGCGTGGTCTGGAAGGTCGCCGGGTCTACGGTCCGCTTTCACCGGCGGGCCTGGATGAGATGTTCGCCGAGACCTTGCCCGAGGATGGCATG
>Ga0070728_10004360_pt1 | contig 14783 bp, 11 predicted proteins | sample tdDd471_FD_66723 | JGI IMG/M metagenome (GOLD analysis project Ga0070728, IMG submission 66723) | Marine sediment microbial communities from the Atlantic coast under amendment with organic carbon and nitrate - tdDd47.1 | ecosystem: Environmental > Aquatic > Marine > Coastal > Sediment | place...
TCGACACCCAACGAAACGAGGCACTGGCGTCAATAAGTGAAAACGTCAGAGAATACGAATCCATTGCAGTGCCTATTGTGGAAGAAATGCTCAGTGACAATTTGGATTTTTCGTCCTTACAAGCGCGCACAGCTCGTAAGACGGAGCTTTTTGAGACCGTTAATCAGGGGCTCGCAGATTACTACGATACCATGAATGGAGTTTTTAAAAAGAACATTCGAAATGCAGTAGCAAGTAGTGAGTCTTCATTAGTTTTGACGAGTACGGTAAACGCTGTTTTTTTTGTGGTTCTCGCTTTTATTATCTTCTTTGTCGCAAGAAGTATAAGTAAAACTGCCGGTCAGCTAAGGGATTCTCTTAGCGAGCTGGCGGAAGGCTCGGGTAATCTGGATCACCGAATCCGGGTTAGCTCTAAAGACGAACTGGGACTATCGGCCGATAATTTCAATCGATTTATGGAGAAATTGTCAGAGATAGTCCGGCATATATTTACGACTTCGACGCCACTCATGGAAGCCGCGAATGATCTTGATAGCAACGCAAAGATTGTAGAAAAAACCACCAACGGATTGCTATCCAAAGCTCGGGAAGGCAAATCCGCGATGTCTGAAATTACGCTTAGCATAAGTGAAATCAGTCAATCCGCGACTCAGGCAAGTGATGCCATGCAGGAGACTGATCAAAAAGCTACACAAGGTCTGGATGCGGTAAATCGAACCATAAATAATTCAGAAAACCTGAATGGTCAGATTGTTGAGGCGTCAGGTATGGTCGAACGATTGGCGCAAGATACCGATAACGTAGCAAATATCCTGGATGTCATCTCTACTATTGCGGAACAAACAAATCTGTTAGCGCTCAATGCAGCAATCGAGGCGGCACGGGCAGGTGAGCAGGGCAGGGGCTTTGCGGTAGTCGCTGACGAAGTACGTGCATTAGCATCTAAAACTGCTGATGCGACAACTGAAATCCGGGATGTGCTGGGGCGTTTGGAGACCAACGCGACGGCTACGGTCGACGCCATGATTGCTGCAAAAGAGCAGTCACAGATTACGCGCACTCAGACGATTGAAACTGGGGATGCTTTGAATCAGATCAAAACCAGAATCGAAGAAGTGAAGCAGATGAACTTGACGATTGCTGCCGCGACGGAACAGCAAAGCATGGTGGTCAGTAACGTCAGTGAGATCATCGCTAACATGTATGACTCTGTCCAAACGACAGAATCTTCATTTGGAGAGTTGGCATCATTAGCTGAAAAACTGTTGTCAGCATCTGACTCTCTGAAAGTTGCGACATCCCAGTTTAGGATGCACGGCTAATTTGTAGTGATCCAGTCCTGATCTGACAGGTACCGTTTTGGTGAGAAGGTGCCGGTCAGATCACAAAACCTGTTTACGAACTTTTCGTGCCAGATAATTTTCCCATCGCGTAACGTTTCTTCTTCCATTGGCGTTCTGCCACCACAACTCAGGCACTTGTGATTGTGCTCATTGTTTAAATATTCGAGGCATTCGTCCAGACCGCGTTGTCGCTTTTTGATCAACTCAAAAGGCATCGACCGAAAAACGGGTTGGCAGAAACCTCTAGTTGCCGGGTAATGTCGGGATGGGTTTGAACCAGTGACACATTGACAAGCAAAACAATTCGTTGTTTCGCGGTGGTATACCTGGCCGGCAGAAGACTTACCAGGTCCGCAAGCGATTTCACTGGCTAGCCTGCCGGTGTGGTTTGGATGACACAGGTTTGGCGAGTTTACTGACGGTGGGGTTCTACCCAGATTTAGCGGACACAACAAACCGGTGAACTTGTTTCTATTTGCTGGCATGGAAAGCGGTCTCGATCTGACTATCGGTTTAAAAGGAGGAGGGGTTACTCCTGTTCCAGCTATTTCCCTTCATCAATTCCCGGACAGAAGGTATCAATATGCAAGTTGCAACTTAGCAACCCGGACATTAATAACGATGAACCCGTGATGATTCAGCTTACAATGGCAGGAAGACTTCTGGCTTTAAAACTCTTTTTGTGTGTTTTCGTTTATTTCGTTGTAGCGAAATACCTGCCCCAGCGTGAGTGTTGACAGGACTTCTCCTGTATTCGTCGCGACGGCGAGGTCAAAGCGCAGAATATCCTTCCCGAAAAGTGAGGGAATATCAAAGCGAAGTCCCCAACCCACATTGAACTTAAGATCATTGAGACGCATATCTTCGCCTTGCTTCCACGCATAGCCGGCATCGGCAAAGAAAGCCTGTCCAACTGCGATTTTTTCCCAGTTAGTTGATATCCGGTCTCGATACTCCAGATTTAAAAGTAGAGACTTGTTGCCGGTAAATGTGCCTGTTTTATATCCCCGAAAGCCTACTTCCCCGCCCATGGAAAGGGGTTCATTCAGGATGTCCCGTCCATAACGATACTGATAGGTAACTCCTCCCAGCCAAACATAGCCGGGTTCAGGCATGTAATAGCAGTGGTAGAAGGCTTTATATCTGGACTCCATTAAATGGCCGGCATAGTACCGGCCTTCATGTTCAATAAGGGCTGAAGAGAGTACGTCTTTGTAATTATATTTGGTTCTTGCATACCCCAGACGGTATTTCTGGTGATAGCGAATGCCTTCTTCATCCTGTCGCCACTGTGCTCCAAGACCCAGGGTCCAGGAACTGCCCAAGGCAATATCTTCCCGATAGATCAAACTGTCCAATCCCTGCAGGACGACAAAATCATCGCGAAACTGAAGCGCCCCTGTTATATCGATGTCCATCTTTTCGAGACGGGTCGGAATATCGATGTTGTCCGACAGATTGTCGGAAAAGTAGGATTGTTGTGACATTTGGAATGAGCCCCCTAACCGTTTGGATACATCTCTGTCGCCAAACTCCCGGGTGTAGAAGAGTTGCTCGCTTTCAGAAAACTGGGGCACCTCAATTTCCTCCCCAGCGTCTATCTTGTAGACAAAATCCTGATCATTGGTTTCGAAGGCAATTCCATAAGAGGCGTCGTCGCCCAGCGAACGAAAGGGATCTGAAATGGCATAGTTCTGCTGCGCACCGCCCCGAGCGCTCGTATACGCACCATAAAGGACCCAGTCATGAAAGAACCGGTTATCTTTGTATACATACCTGGATTTAGACTGGTCTTCCTGATTGGTATAGCTGTAGTGGAATTCCTTGTTTAGACCAAACAGATTTTTTTCGCCCAGACTCAAACGTTGCTTTGTTGAGCCGGATTTCTGACTGGCACTGACCTCGGCACGAAGGGTGAACCGATCCTTTGTTGTAACGACAACATCCACATCTCCCCCCGACGTCATTGCAGTGGTGATTTCAACATCCGAAAAGATGGGCAGAGCACGAAGATTCCTTGCAGACTCTTCGATCAGCGCTATATCGAGACATTCCTGTTCTTTAAATAACAGTTCACGCCTGATGGTGTATTCATGGGTCGTGAAGTGCAAAAAATTCGCCGTAGCCTCTAGCAAGTTGGGCGAAGCGTCTTCAAATACATCGTTAGCGACAATGCTGATCGCATTTATTTTTTGGCAGACAGCCTCATTGTTGTCCGCTGATGTAGCCTTTGCATCAGTCAGGGGAAAGACCAGCAAGCTCCAAAGCAGCAATGAATAAAATCGAGCGCTTACCCGGTAATTACCCGAGTATCTCGCGAATCCAGCTTGATATGCCGGTGTCATCGTTTAAATACCCCGCCGAAGCCATAAAGCAAAATTAGCACCGGTTATGTGGAATAAATGTCAACGTGAATGCCGTTTGTGGTAATCCTGCTGTGAGCAAATTTCCATGACATTTATTCCACATCATGTCAGATAGACTTTTCCGCCTGTGCCTATTTGCAGTCCGGGTGCCTGCAAGGAAATGTAGTGATTATCCTGAAATATCTGACCAGACAGGTTCTGGTCGCAATGTTCTCCGTAACGCTCGTGCTTCTACTTGTTTTTATGAGCGCACGTTTTATTCGTTACCTGGAGCAAGCCACAGTCGGGAATATATCCGCTGAAATCCTGTTCCCCATCATGGCGTATCGCACACCTGAATTTCTTCAAATGATCCTGCCGCTGAGTTTTTTTATCGGTATTTTATTGGCCTATGGCCGGATGTATATGGACAGTGAAATGACGGTCTTGCATTCCTGCGGCCTAAGTCTTCACCGTTTGCTGGGGATGTCACTGTTTGCTTCATTGCTGGTCATGATCCCGGTAGGCGTAATGAGTTTGTGGCTTTCACCATGGGGATTTCAGGGGGCGAAGCAATTATTGCTGGATCAGTCACGAATGACAGAATTTGAGTTGTTGGTGCCGGGACGATTCCAACGCCTTCGGTCCGGGGACAGGGTGACTTATGTTGGGGCCATTAGCGAAGACAAAAAGTTTCTGAAAAATGTTTTTATAGCAGAGGGGGAGAACAATGCGCTGATCTATGCGGAAAAGGGAACGCTCGAAACTGAGGAATCGACGGGTGATCGATTTTTAAAGTTACACAATGGTTTCCGATATCAGGGCGTTGCAGGTCAACGTGACTACCAGAAACTAACATTCGACTCGTATGGCATTCGTATCGCCGATCAGGAACCCAAGGATAGGATCGATTCATACGAAATCATTTCCAAACCAACACAAACGCTCTTGAACTCTTCGGATCTGGCTTCTGTTGCTGAGCTGCAATGGCGAATATCCCTGCCGCTTTTGTTGCCCGTCCTTTGCATACTCGCCGTGTCCATTTGTCGCGTCAATCCAAGACAAGGCAGGTTTGTCTACCTGCTGCCCGCCATGTTGATTTACATCATCTATCTTGGCTTGCTCAGTTATGCGCGTAATCAGATAGAGCGTGGTCTCTGGTCACCTGCGATAGGGCTTTGGGGGATACACGCACTGTTTCTAATGATTTCTACAGCTCTAGTGGCCCGTGAAAAGGTCTTTGGCTGGTTTAGTCGCCTGAGACAGGAGCATTCAATGGCCGCATCGAACAAGACATCAATATGAAATCCGACGAAACCAAAGACAACAGAATTCTGCAGAACGCGAAGACCGCTATGCAATCCAGATCACGCGCAGAGAATAAGGTTTCCAGGATTTTCCTAACGCCGGAACGCGTCGTAATCTGGAGCACCTTTTTTATTGTGCTTTCCGGCAATTTTACGTTTTTCAGCAGATTAAACGATGCATTTCCGCTGAACTTTGGTAATGCATTATTTGCGCTGTCAGTCGCCTGCCTTTTGGCATCCCTGATCGTCCTCGTTATCAGCATTGCGAGTTTATTGATTTCGGCGCGAATCGTAAGCAGTGTGATGATCCTTGTCACGGCGGTTAGTGCGTATTATATGGATCAGTTCGGTGTCGTCATTGACGCCGACATGCTTCAGAATGTCCTGCAAACCAACACCAACGAAGCACTTGACCTTCTGTCCTTAGAACTCATTGCCCGTATCGTGTTGCTGGGAGTGTTGCCGGTTATCTGTATCTGGCGAGCGCCTTATGTTCAATGTTCCAGAAAAGCCGGTCTGGGTCAGCGCACCAAAACCATGGTCGCTGCCCTGATTATGCTGCTCGTTAATCTGGCTGTGTTTAACAGCCAGTATGCCAGCTTTTTCAGGGAATACCGCTCAATCCGATACTATGCGAATCCAATATTCCCGATCCATGCGTTGACCAAAACTGTGGCTTCAGCATTAAAAAAACATAACTCCGACACGCTGGTTGAGTTGCAAGCCGACCCAAAGAAACCTCTTAATGATCCGGCTCATGAGCTGGTTATTCTTGTCGTTGGCGAAACTGCGCGGAGTGATCACTTTTCATTGAATGGGTATACCCGTAATACGAACCCGCTTCTGGCCCAGGAAGAGAGGTTGATGAGTTTCGGGAACATTGAATCGTGCGGAACTTCCACTGCCGTCTCAGTGCCATGCATGTTCGCTATCAGTGACCGGAAAAACTTTGACGGTGACGAAGCTAACCGCACAGAAAATGTGCTCGATGTGCTGACAGAAGCGGATATTAGTGTTCTCTGGCGAGATAACAACTCCAGCTCCAAGGGGGTGGCCACCCGCGTGCAATATCAGGATTTTAAATCGCCCACCACGAACAGCCTGTGCGATCCAGAATGCAGGGATGAAGGCATGCTCGACGGGTTACAGGAATACATCGACAGTCAGACGGGCGATATACTGATCGTTTTGCATCAGATGGGCAGCCACGGTCCGGCGTATTACAAACGTTATCCAGATGCGTTTCATAGGTATCAACCCGCGTGTCGGTCAAATATATTATCCGATTGCAGTGACGAAGAAATTATCAATGCCTACGACAACACTATTTTGTATACGGATTATTTTCTATCCAAAGTTATTTCTCTACTGAAAGCCAATTCGAACACGTATGAAACGGCCATGATCTACGTGAGCGACCATGGCGAATCGCTGGGGGAGTTCGGAATCTATCTTCATGGATTACCCAGAGTCATCGCACCGGATACACAACTCAGTGTGCCGCTGATTATTTGGGCAGGAGCATCCTCCGACGTCGACATTGATGCAACTTTAAAGAATACGGATAAGCCCAGTTCGCATGATGCGCTCAGTTCGACACTGCTGGGTATATTTGAAGTCAGCAGCAATCTAGAGTTCGAGCGCGAAGCCACCAGCTGGCTGGTCATGGAAGAGGAAGATGGTTGAATACATCACGCGCTCAGAAATTCAACGACGGAAATAGAGAGATCACTATGAAGAGAATACTATGCTTCGCTTGTATGGTGGCGATTTGTCAGGGTACCCATGCCGATTCGGGGCTCGAAACATCCGGCAACATTCTGCATCTAGCCATCCCAACAGCAGCGTTGGTGAGCAGCATCATACATGAGCCCGACTATGATGGAGCAATACAGTTGGTGAAAAGCGTTGGTGTTTCCCGTGTCGCCGTCGAAAGTCTTAAATTTGCATTCCCCAATGAGCGGCCGGACCACTCCGGCGATGATGCTTTTCCATCAGGACATTCAGCAGATACCTTTGCTGCGGCAACCTTTATACAGCGTCGTTATGGCTGGAGGTGGGCCGTTCCGGCCTATATGGCGGCATTGTATGTGGGATATACGCGGGTGGAAAGTGACAAACATGAAAATGAGGATGTGCTGGCAGGCGCTGCCATAGGTATCGCATCGGGATTAATATTCAGCGATCGTTATTCCGGGGTTTCAATTAGCCCCGTTGTGGATGCAGAGGGCGGTGTGGGCGTTTCATTTAATGCCATATTTTGACGGGACAAGGCTTCGTCTGAGCGAACTCATTCGGTTATAGAAAAGATGGATTAGTCAGGGTGGGCTGGAGTGAGTATTCGAACAGCCTTGGGCAAAATCTCGATAGACAAGGTGTTGCAGCGTTCGATTGCATCGCCGTCTGCCTGGATACAAAGATCCCTGTCGCTGGTAAACTCAATAAATTTTCCGGTCGCTTCCCGCAACCAGGGCCGATGCAGGATTGTTCTTTGTCGGGCAGCCAGCATCTGTTGCATGAATGATGCAGGTGTATTTTTTTTGCTCGCAACCAGATTCAAAACGCCATCGTCGCAACGGGCTTCCGGGCTGACGGACCAGCCTTTGGAATAAGTGGCCATGGAACACACGAAACCACCATAAAAAGCCCCTTCAAGTGGCGTACTGCCAACAACAATATCGAAACTTTGTGAGTTTTTGTCACGCAGGGATAGTAAGCTTGCGATGAAATAAACGAAGTCGCCCCACCATTTGTAGATTTTCCTGAATGCACCGAAACGAAGTTGTTGCGCAATATGGACGATTCGTGCCCCGCGACCTACCTCCAGCATCGCCAAGAAACACTCAACCTGACCATGTGCAGTAGTAAATAAACCCACGTCAACGTAACGAAAATGCCTGTTCAGCAGCACCTCCATTGCTTTTTCCGGAACTCTGGGGATGTTTAGTTCCCGCGCCACCACGTTGGCATTTCCCAAGGGTATAAACCCGAGACAACACATACTTTTCTGATCGATCAATCCGGAAACAATTTCTCTTAACGTACCGTCACCCGAGATAACGACAAGCATTTCAACTTTGTTGCACCAGGCCGGTACCAGCACTTTCCTGGCATGACCACCATATTCCGTGGGAAGAACATCCAGGACGTCGCAGCCGTGGTTCATCAAGCGCCTTTTGGCCTCGGCAGCGTACTGTTTACTATGCCCCCTCCCGGACAGGGGGTTATAGATAATTACCGCACTACGAATATCAAGTATGGATGCCAATTTGAAATTTTCCCTTTATTAACAAAACCGTTTGGATCAGCGATAGCCGTGACCAATCTTTTATATAACCGAACCGTTTGCCGGATTGACCTTTTCACCATAGCGGCCGTTCAAAAACGGAACTAATTCATGTCCAGATTCTTTTCATTTTGTTCAAGTGAAGTGACTTCCAAACCATCGAACGCCTCATCTGAAGGCAGGCGATACAAACCCTGCAAGTAGGCCAGATTGCTCCACAGCGCATGGGCATGAACTTTGTCCAACAGCTTCTGCTTGTGATCCGCCAGGACTTCTGTGTTCAGATGTTTCAGGTCATGCGTAAAGATTTTTGGCGCTAAGTTGGGCCTGAAGATTGTTGTCTGGCTCATATCCATCCATGCGAAGTTTTCACCATATTGCATCATCGCCCGTTGACGGGATTCGGGTATATCCTGTGTTAAATCAAAACCGGTCATTGGGTGAAAGTCACTGATGCCCGCCATGGACAAGAGTGTGACCGGAAAATCTATCTGAGAAACCAGGCGGTCATCTTTTCTGGGCGGAACATCCTTGCCAATCAACAGGGCAGGGATCCTGAAATGCTCTATGGGCACAAGATCGGAACCGTAGGCTCTGGAATCATGATCGGCAATCACCAGAAACAGGGTGTCTTCCCAATAATCTGACTCTTTTGCCTGTTCAAAAAACTTACCTAACGCACAGTCTGAATATCGAATCGCATTCTCCCGGCTTTGTTTTGGTGCGACGAGATCATTGCCACAATCTTCGGGAAACTCCCAGGGACTGTGGTTGGATGTTGTAAAAACCAGGCTGAAAAAAGGAACAGAATCCCGATTCAGCTTTTCAAATTGACGGTGAGCCTCCTGATACAGATCTTCATCGGAGGCACCCCATGAGCCTACGAATTTGGGGTCTTTGAAAGTGCTTAGGTCATGAATATCTGTAATGCCGTTACCCAGAAAAAAACTTTTCATATTATCGAAATGGCTCTCGCCACCGTAAATGAACTGGGTAAAGTAACCGTGTGTTTTCAACAGTGAGGCAATGGTGAAAAAGTCATTCTGGGACTTGCTCAGTTTTACCACAGACCGGGACGGCCCCGGAGGGAATCCGCTAAATACTGCTTCAATCCCTCTCACGGAACGAGTCCCGGTTGCAAAGGCATTGGTAAATTGCCAACCGCCGGCCATGAGTTTATCAAGATTGGGAGTCAGGTTTTCTCCGCCCAAACTACCTACATATCTTGAACCCAGGCTTTCCTGGAGCAGGATGACGATATTTTTTGGTTTGCCCTTATAGCTTGCTTCGTGATACCTGAGCGTAGGGATGTCCTGAGAGACAAATTGCGATTGATTAATGTCGGCTGTTGCCCTGACATTTTCTATGACTTGTGATGCCGGCATTTTGCCATATAGCGCGCTCGCCTGGCGCTCCGATTTGGCATTGTAGGCGGCATATAAAACCGAGTATGTTGAATTCAAGGCTAAAGAGTTGACCAGATTGTCGTTGGTAAAATAGACCATAGACGGGTTGAAAGGTCTGTGCTGAAGGCTCGAACGCATGGCAGCGAAACCAATGATGAGAACCACAAAGGTGAGACCGAACCGCCGTAATATTTTTAGACTCTGATCCGGTAAGCTTTTTTTACGCGTCATTGCGATACCGGCACCAATGCAAACAGCCAGTGCAAACAAACTCAGAAATATAGCCGGTTTATACCCCTCCCAGAGCATCCGCGAAACTTCACCAGGGTAGGCGAGATAATCGATGAACAGGCGGTTTGGACGGATATCATATTCGTGAATGAACTCCGGAGTAATGACCTCCAGAAACACAATGGCTGTAAATGCGGCGACAAGCCAGACATTCAGAATGCGGGTGATAAATCGAGACACCGCTCCGTCGTACAACCAAAGGCTTACCATTAAAGGAATGGTGAAAAAATAGCCTGCAACGACAAGGTCCACACGCAGGCCCTGTAGCAGAATCCAGACACCATCTGAAAAACCGTTTATGCGGTCCACGTGGGTCAGCAGGAGATAAACTCTGGACAGGGAGAGAATCGCAATGCTCAGCATGACGAATTTCAAGACGGTTTTTACAGGGGCGGTCAGCTTCATAAAAACGAACTCAGTACCATAATACGAAAGCCACAGCAGAACCGACGCCGCACTTTTCTTCATGTTCACTATGGCGACAAATATGCTTTGCGGCCGCGTAGGTAAGTGCCCCTCCAACCAGATATAATTCAAGATCCCGCTCTTTTTGGAATGATTGGCAAGCTGTCAGAGCCAAAATCGCAGCCATGAGTGTGGGCAAGAAAATCTGCTTCAATTCAGGTTCCTTACAGTTTTTAAAAACCAGCGAAGCTTAGCAGCAGAGCTGTCGAAAAAATGTCAAACACGTTCTCTGAGTCTGCGACTGAATCTGATAGATTATCTGGAACTGGAAACAGGGAAGGGCAGAATGGTATTTGTGCTGACGGAGAGACTGGAAAACGCGAACAGGTATGTTTTTTAACATCTATTGAGCAAATTCCCGGAGTATATTCAAATCATCGCGATAAACGGGAGACTTCAGTTGAAAAGCTCCCAGAACCGTATGGAAAATATTGGACTGGGAATGGCTGTTCGCCTGCTTGTGAGGTCTGGCAAACAAATGATTCCGGTCGCGAAAAGACTTTGACATCCATACAAAAAACGGGACCTGCGTCTGGTATGACGGCGCAAAGGCCTTGGGTGTCCCGTGAAGATATAGCCCGTATTCCCCAAGAGATTCGCCGTGATCCGATATATAGAGCATCAACGCCGGCAACCCGGTTTGCTTCAGGGTCTTTATAAGCCGTGACAACACATAGTCGGTATACACCAGCGAATTATCGTAAGCATTGATAAGCTCTTCGTGCGTGCATTCACTCAGCTCGACAGACCTGCACACGGGCGTAAACTTCTCCATATCCTCGGGGTAGCGTTCAAAGTAGTTCGGCCCGTGACTGCCTTTTAAATGGAGTGCTACAAAAATCTTGTCTGCTTTGGATTGAACGACTCTTTCTGAGAGATTCGTCAGAAGCACTTCATCCAACTGACAGTGCTTGTCTGTACAGTCCGGCCTCAAGTCTGTCGCCGATTCATAGGTATCAACATCGAGGTTCGGCTCCCCCCAGTTATTACTTCGCCATATGACATCGACCCCATGCCGGCTCAGGTAGCTGGGCAGCGGCTCATAGAGCGTGGAAAATTCCGACCCCGAATCTTTGTGGGACAAGATACATCTCATGGACCCGGTCGTATAGCTCGTGCAACTACTTGTATCCGAGAGCGCAACAGCATTTTCCTGAACCAGGCGTGGCGAGGTATTTCGAGAATATCCGTATTGGGCAAAATTGTTTGCTCGCGCTGTTTCGCCAATCACCAGAACCACCAGTTGGCGCCCCGTGTCTGCTCCGAATTGGCCATCCGGGAGCAAAACTGCTTCCTTGTGTTCACTCATTTTTTTGCTCTGGTAGCGAACGCTATTGGCGATGTAGGACCAGGGCAGCACTTTAGCTCCGAGCTGTTTGCCATATTCATCGAACCATAACCAGGTCGATGAAAATATGATTAACCACAGGAAGGTGCACAGAAATAGCAGAGAAGAAAGCAGCGTGACCTTCATTTTTCCTGTGCTTTTGACCTTCAGTTTTGCGAACAGATACGCCGGCAATGCGCCGAGCAGCAGGATGTATAACAACAAAGACGCACTCAGGTAACTGGACGCTTCTTCTATATTTGTGTTGAAGAGGTTGCCCATCATGGATTTATCCAGAATCACTTGATAGGTGACCATGAAGTACAAGGCCGCGCTATTGCATAGCAAAACGACAACAATAAAAAATTTCGTCAGGCGCTTTGAGACGAGAAAGGTAAGCGTGAAAAAATGCAGGGTAAATGAAAAAACCACTAGAAAAACGGCAAACAGTGTGATCATGCCGTTTATTGAATTCATTGCCAGATGGTTCCAGGCAAAAACAGCCAGGACGGAGTTAAATACCGCCGTGTTGATCAAGCTGAATAAAATCAGAAACAGGGCTGGGGAAAGTGTCTTTGCATATAAATTCCGGTCGAATTCAGAAACCTTCATCGGGTGAATTTCCCGAAACCTGGTGTGCTTACCCTTTGCGGTTTAATCTGCATTCGATTTGCATCGGGCAGCAAAGGTTCATTGCCGAGTTGCTGATAAAAAATAGCGGCCGCAGCGCCCAGGCCGGCAAACAGGGTCAAATAAAACAAGGGCGCAGTTTCTGTGCCTTGCAGGATTCTGGAGACTAAAATCAGACACAGGATCAGCAGTAATATTGGTATCAAGTGACCATGCCGTTTTTCGAAAGATTCCAACCACTGTTCTGAGACCGAACGTGAAAGCACAACGCCGACCCATGCAGCGATCCAGCCAAGCATTGCTCCAAAGTAAACATCAAAGGGCCAATGTGCGCCAACGGCCACTCTCGATGCACCAACCAGAACGGCAAAGCACACTGCAATAAAAATCGGAATCCAATCGTTAGACATTCTGGGTCTTGGGCAGCGATGAATTAACAGCGTGATCACGCCTGCAAATACCGTCATGGTATGTCCGGAGGGCAGGCTGTGTTTAGTCAGTAATTTTCCGATCAGAATAAACTGATCCGGATCCAAAACAGATCCCGGCCGGGGCATTTGAAGCCCGTATTTGCACGCACTGGAAAGCACGCCCGTTAACACACTGGCAATGATCAGGGCGAGCCAACCCCTTGCATCCCGCAACAGGAATAAAGCGATCAGCGGCACCAACAGGTTTGCATCACCCAGCAGTGTAATATTTTCCCAGAGACCGGGTGGGTAGCGATTGAGTATACTGTTAATGTGAAGGAATAATTGTTCTTGCAGCATACAGTAGTTCGTGTTTTCCACTGCCGTAACAAGCACAAGAGGAACGAGTAACACCACCAGGAACATAGCCGGTATGCGAAACCAGTTAGCATCGACCATGACCGCTACTGCAGTTGTCGAAATAGGCGTTTTTATATTCATAGGGTATGAAGCGCTGCCTGTACAATCTGAATCAAGGGTGAGTCGCACGATCACTGAAACCTTAAAGGAAGGAAGGTCAAATAAATGTTATTGACATTTATTCCACAAATTCAGATCTATAATTCAAGGCTGTGTGTGAGTTCATCCAACTTGACTAGAGGCGCCCTATCGCTAGTGCTGCTTCGGGCAAAAAGTGAAGACAATCAATGAAACTACTGCTAGTTGAAGACAACGAAGACATTGCCGGCATCATTTTTGATTTTTTTGAAATACACGGGCATCAGCTGGATTATGCACGTAATGGAGAGCAGGGTTTCGATCTGGCCAGAAAACAGCCCTATGACGTCATCATACTGGATGTCATGTTACCGCGACTGAGCGGGATGGATGTGGCGGCCAAATTGAGAGAGGAGGGCGTTGATACGCCCATTCTAATGCTGACGGCGAGGGACCAGAACACCGATATTCTGGAAGGGTTTTCATCTGGCGCGGATGATTATCTGGTAAAGCCATTTGATCTTAATATTCTGGAAGCCCGCTTGAACGCGCTTCACAGGAGGCGTCAGGGTGTAACGGCAAAAAAACGATTGCAGTTTGGAGACCTCGAACTCGACATCAGCAGCCACATGCTTACGCGGAAAAACTGTAAGTTTGCGTTGAATCAAACGCTGTTCAATATTATGAAATTATTGCTGAGTCGCGCACCCGACACAGTCACGCGAGAGGAATTAATCAGCGAAATATGGCACGATAACGAGCCTGATACAGATATTTTACGAAGTCATATATACCAATTGAGAAACAAGATAGACAAACCCTTCGAACACGCCTATATCAGAACAATTCCAAAGGTGGGCTATCAACTGGTTGAGAAAAACGGGAACGAGCCGCGTCCAAGATGAAGCCCAGCGCCAAACAACTAACCTTCATATATTTTTCGTTTGTCGCTTTCGCAATTATCGCCATACATGCCTCGGTGTTTTATACCACGGCCGAGGACATGGAACGCCTGTATGCTGAAAATCGCCTCGACAAGATTCAGAAATTCGTTGCCCGGTCTATTGCAAATAATGAAATAATCCCGAGCAATGGCGTAAAAATCCAGACGCAGGGCAAAGCTGATTTTGATCCCTATATCGAGGCCTATTTTGACCTGGACCGTTTACCCGATGCCTTTGCCGGGGTTAAAGATGTCCCGCAGGGTAAACCGCTTGAAGTAGTGAGCCGGGAAGACGGAAAAACCTACTTTGTTATAAAAGAAAAGCTAGGGGAGAAAGACTTCCTGATTGCGCTGGACAACAGCTTTTACGAACTCACGGAAGAACATCTACTGGAAACCCATTCCAAACAGGTGGTTTTGTCAGTCTTACTCGGTATTATCAGTCTTTTTGTGGTTCTCAAAATATCTGAAAGACTAACCCTGCCCATCACACGTCTTATTGCTGATCTGTCAGACCGCCCCTCAAACAAAA
>Ga0070728_10004367_pt1 | contig 14770 bp, 15 predicted proteins | sample tdDd471_FD_66723 | JGI IMG/M metagenome (GOLD analysis project Ga0070728, IMG submission 66723) | Marine sediment microbial communities from the Atlantic coast under amendment with organic carbon and nitrate - tdDd47.1 | ecosystem: Environmental > Aquatic > Marine > Coastal > Sediment | place...
CCTACCCTATTTGTAGGGGTTCTCTTTATTCTATTGCGTCAAATTGAGCGGTGGCTACACCAGCACATATTTAAGGTTGGCTGGTTATTATCCCATAATTACGAAACAACTACTATCTTATACTACACAATTTTTCTACCTGGTGTACTTCTTCATGAAGTGATCTATTGGTTGATGGCTGGTGTACTGAATGTGCGTGCAGACCGCGCTATCCAATGGCCCGAAAAACAAGAAATTGGAAACCTCCAATTAAATTTCATTAAATTGTCACCTAAAGCTAATCCGCTGAAAAGAGCAGTTATTGCAGCGACCCCTTTAATCACTGGACTACTAGCTATCTGGATCATTGCAGTTAATATCTTTCAACTAGAAACAGTAATGACAATTGCAGCAACAGGTAGCTTACAAGACATATCCAACGCAATCAGTGTTCTAAAAAGTACACCCGATTTCTGGTTGTGGTTTTATATCTCGTTCACAATCGCCAATACGATGTTTCCAACAATCCCTAAAGATATGAAGGGCTGGTGGCAAATAGGTGGCGCATTGGTTGTGATTCTCATTGCATTATTAATCCTCGGCATTGGGCAAAATCTCTTAAGCAACCTCACCCTATCACTCGGTCAAATTCTAAATAGTCTGTCACTTATACTCATGCTGACAATCACCATCAACATCATAATGGTGATTTTATTGGGAGCTATCGAATCAGCAATCGAGCGTATCACCGGACATAGTGCAACTTTCCAAAAGGGTAAAATGATTACAATGACCCGTGAGGAAGTTTTGAAGCTCAAACAAGAACAGCAAGAGAAACGCCTTGCTGCGCGTGCAACACCTCGACGAAAAACAGCCGTTACTGCTCCCGCGTCGATATATATGCTCGAATTTCCAATACCGGGGCCACCGGGACAAGAACCAATTACAAAAGGGGTTGCAGCTGTTTTAGGTATGGATATTGCCGGTGATTTACCCGATTCCATTGAAGAAGATGAGGTCTTTGAAACAACTGCTACAGATAGCACACGGCAACGGATGCTCAAATTATTTGGAGATGCCGAGAATAAAGAGGAAAAATCGATTGCAAATGATATGCCAGCATTGCCCGCTAGTCCATCATCACAACTATCACCAACGCCAACAGATAGCTCTGATACGTTAAAACCGCGACCCAAGCCCGAATTTGATGTACAAGCCTTTAGTAAACCGCCAAGTGACGTTAAAGACAAACCAAAATCGCCTCATATTGATGATGACAAAAGTATCAAACGAGCAACGGCAAAATTAGACAGTGATATGGAGTCAGCCGATAGCATAATACCCGACACAATCCAAAAAGAAACTGATATTGGCAAAGACATAAAACAATCATCAGAAATACCTTCTATTCCGAGCCAACGCAAAAAGATTAATTTATCACCGGCATCTCACACACCTGACAAATTTGATGACTCTGATGAAGACGAGGATGAACAACTCCCTGCACTACTATCGCGACGCTCTTCTATTCTTGATGACATCGCTAAACCCACTTTATCACCTGTCAACGACGATACGGTAGAAGATGACGACAATACCACTGACGATCAAACTATTCCAGCGTGGCGAAACAAACTCAATTTACCGAAAACACCTACCAAATCAGATAATATTGTTGACGACGAAGACGAGGATGAACAACTCTCTGCACCACTACCACGACGATCTTCTATCCTTGGCGAAATTGCCAAACCGACGTTATCACCTATCGACGACACGGTAGAAGATGAAGAGGATACCACTGACGATCAAGCCATTCCAGCATGGCGAAACAAACTCAATTTACCGAAAACACCTACCAAATCAGATGATATTGATGACGACGAAGATGATGAACAACTCTCAACTAGACTACCACGACGATCTTCCATTTTTGATGATATTGCTAAACCTACACCATCAAAAACAGTAACATCAGATGACGACGAAGATGATGATACGGAAATACCATCATTTAACGCTACAGAGTTTAGTCGTCCCTTTGCTAAAAGAGAGATACTAGAAGATATTGATGACGACGAAGAAAGCGATACAGATGAAGAATCTGTAATCGAATCAAGTTCTCAATTTCAGAGACCCTTCGCACCACCAGAAAAACTTGACACTAATCCACTGAATGAGCCATTATCATCATGGAGAAGTCAACTCTCACCTACACCCAAATTATCTGATTCTGACGACAAGGATGACGATGAGCAACTCTCAAACAGATTACCACGACGGTCTTCTATGTTCGATTCGCTCAACAAATCCTCTGAGTCTGACGAGTCCAACATTCAAAAATCAACGTCACCGACTCCGTCTTGGAGAAGCCAGCTCTCATCCACTCCCAAACAATCTGATTCCGACGATGATGAAGACGACGAACAACTCTCTAACAGACTACCCCGCCGATCTTCTATGTTTGATTCGCTCAACAAAACTTCTGATGAGAACGATAGTAATAAATCACAGTCATTAACTCCATCTTGGAGAAGTCAACTCGCATCTACTCCTATTTCATCCGAGTCTGACGATGAGGAGGACGACGAACAACTACCGCGAACAGGATCACTCTTAGCAGGGTTAGGTCGTCCTCAACCGCAATCACCCCGATCAACAATTATGGGTAGTGGTTCACGTCCGGCACCAAAACCGAAGCCAACAAAAGATACGTCTAAACAACCTAAAAGTGATTGGCGCAGTCAATTAATGTCAGATGATGATAGTGAAGATGAAGAATTAAATTATGTGCCAATCGACGATGAATTTATCTATGGGGATGACGATGATGATTACTATGACGGGGATGACGACTAATGAGAATCACCATTTGATGTGATACGTCCCACCGCCATAAATCCAATAATCACAAAAATCAACATGATACCAAATGCAATAAACTTAAATAGTTGACTAGTTGTCACCAGGGTCAAAACACCAAATACTGAGCAAATGCCATAATATCCTAATGCAACCTGCCCCGGTGTAAAACGTCCTGTATCTAATAGGCGGAAATGCAAATGTCCGCGATCACCTCGGAATGGATTCTGTCCGTGTCGCATACGATTCACCACCTGCCATCCTAAATCCATCAATGGCAAGCCCATTACAAGCAAGATCGTTGCCATTTTTGCCCCGCCGATAATACTCAATGCACCCAGCACATAGCCGACAAACCACGCACTACCGCCTAAGTAAATTTTCGCAGGGTAAAAGTTATAGATTAAGAAACCGAATGATGCGCCCGATAATGCCAATGGCAATAAGCTAACACTTGTTTGTGGCGGTTCAAGCCGAAAAGCACTATTCAAAAAGAGAATTAATCCAGCAATAACCGCCACACCAATCGCTAAACCATCTGATCCATCCAATAAATTTACGGTATTCATCATGAGGACTAGCCAGAACATTGTCAATGTAATCGTAACGACTGGTGTCCATGGGTCGGTCTGTAAACCTGTAAAGGGATTATTAAAAAACTCAATGAAGATTTGGAATCCAATCGCAATCCCAGCCGCAATAATTTGCCCGAGGAAAGTCTGAAAATAATTTAATTCTATGATGTCATCAATGACCCCTAAGAAAAAAATAAAAGTGCTACCGATTATCAATCCAACTAGACGAATAATTTCATAAGAATCAAACCGCGGGACAGGCAAATATTGCGCCAATATAATCGTAGTGATAAAGCCACCAAAAATAGCTAATCCCCCTAATTTAGGCATGGGGATAGCTTCTTGTCGTCGTCCACCGGGAACAGACGTTATACCAAATCGCAAACTAACATAGCGCGCCACTGGCATAATCGCCAGTGACGTACCCAAAGCCAAGCAAAATACAATAATATACGCAAAAATATCGAGCATTATGTCCCAAACATACGATCACCAGCATCACCGAGACCAGGCACAATAAAGCCAATATCATTTAAGCGTTCATCCAATTCTGCAAGGTGAATCGGAACATCAGGATGTGCTTCTGACAAGGCTTTAACACCCTCTGGTGCACCTAAGACTCCCACATATTTTATACGTTTTGCACCCCATTTTTTAAGGATGTCGATTGTTGCAATAGCCGAACCACCCGTTGCTAACATCGGGTCAAGTACCAAACAAATTTGCACAGTCGGTTCATCTGGAAGCCGATTATAATATTCTACAGGACGTAAGGAATCTTCATCTCGATATAATCCAATGTGCCAAACTTGTACAGACGGTAATAATTCTTGGATGCCATCAACAAGCCCTAAACCTGCACGCATCACAGGCACAAGTCCAATAACCTCACTTGCCTCTTGCCCTTTAGCTTGCCCCATTGGAGTCGTAACAACTTTTTCGGTTAATGCCAAATCTTGCGTTGCTTCATAACATAATAATAAAGCTATTTCTCGCACCAACTCACGAAAGGTGCGATGATCCGTAGTTACATCCCGTAACACTGTCAATTTATGTTTCATAAGTGGGTGTGATGATACATGTAATTGTTCTGTCATTCGTCATTTTCCCTTTTACCTTGCGAATACCTGCTCTAGTTTACGCACGTAAGCTGATTCTGTAAAGCAAGCATTGTATCCTCTGACCTGTTCGTTATACTTGTAGAACATTTCAGCTATGTAATGGAGCAGTATTTGATGATGCCTGAAGATGGTCGGCTTGTAGATAAAACACATAAGCTTAGTGACCGCGAAAATATAGCCCTAAGACCCAAAGTGTTAGATGATATGGTCGGACAAGATCGGGTACGTGAAAACTTACGCATCATCATTGATGCTGCAAAATCACGCAATGAACCCTTAGATCACGTTCTTTTTTACGGACCGCCGGGCTTGGGTAAAACATCACTTGCATATGTTATTGCTAATGAAGCCAAAGCAAATATCCGCATCACAGCTGGCCCATCAATCGAACGCGCTGGCGACCTTGCCGCCATTCTAACCCATCTCAAGAAGGGTGATATTCTCTTTATTGACGAAGTCCATCGGCTCGGTAAAGCAATCGAAGAAATCCTTTATCCAGCGATGGAAGACTTTGTACTGGATATTGTCATCGGTAAAGGACCTGCCGCCAAAACAGTACGCCTGAACTTACCGCGATTTACTGTCATTGGTGCAACCACACGACTTGCCCTACTGGCAGGGCCTCTTCGTGATCGCTTTGGGGCACGGTTTCGCCTAGATTTTTATGATCAAGAAGCAATGGAAAGTATCATTCTCCGAGCAACACAATTGCTTGGTGTTGAAATCGTACCAGAAGGAACATCTGAAATTGCTAAACGTTCACGCGGGACTCCTCGTGTCGGGCTAAGGCTATTACGCCGAGTCCGTGATTTTGCAGAAGTCAGAGCTGATGGAATTATTACTGCGGAAGTCACCCACGATGCGCTCAAGCTCATGGAAATCGATGACCTCGGCTTGGATGAAATAGATCGGCGTATCTTGCGAACCATCATCGAAAAATTTGGTGGCGGACCTGTTGGCTTAGATACGATAGCGGCGGCAACTAGCGAAGATAGCTCAACAATCATGGATGTATATGAACCTTATCTCATTCAACTAGGATTTATTGACCGTACCCCACGGGGGCGAATTTGTACTGTCCATGCTTATAATCATCTAAACATCGACTACCAAGAAGATAATGACAATTCAGGGCAAAAACGACTACTATGAACGTAACCGACTTTGACTACGACTTACCAGAACATTTCATTGCTCAAGAACCAGCAAGCCCACGTGATTCATCCAAGTTGATGGTTCTCCATCGACAAACAGATATGTTAACCCATCATATATTTTCAGACATTATCGACATGCTTCATCCTAATGATGTGCTCGTTATGAACAATACTCGCGTAATTCCGGCTCGACTTCAAGCATTTAAAGCAGAAACGGGCGGGAAAGTCGAAATCTTATTACTCAAACAACTGGATGCAATACGCTGGCAAGTCCTGATTGGTGGACGCAATGTTCACATAGGAATGCATCTTGCTTTTGAGAGTACAGATATAACTTGCCAAGTCGTTGAAAATTTGGATGCTTCAGAGAGAATTGTCGAATTCAGCCAACCTGTTAATGATTTGCTTGTGGAAATCGGAGAAATGCCGTTACCACCTTATATCCATACCCAACTCGAAGATGGTGAACGATATCAGACCATTTATAGCAAAATCGAAGGATCAGCAGCAGCCCCCACAGCAGGCTTACATTTTACGCCTGATTTATTGATTGCACTCAGTCGGAAGGGCGTGAAACTAGCATACTGTACACTACATATCGGTTTAGATACCTTCCAGCCCGTTAAAGTGGAAAAAGTAACTGATCATAAAATCCATAGCGAATTTGCAATACTAGATAACCAGAATGCCAAACTTATCAATGAAGCTAAATTATCAGGTGGGCGTATCATTGCTGTAGGAACAACGGCAACACGTACACTAGAAACAGCAGGTATTCTCAGCGCAGATGGCGACCCATCCAACCCATCCGCAAGTGAAAATATCTGTGCTTGGCGACCTGTCATTGCATTTGAGCGAGATACCCGATTATTTATCTATCCAAGTTATAAGTGGCGCGTCGTTGATGCTATGATTACCAATTTTCACCTGCCAAAATCAACCTTGTTAATGATGCTCAGTTCATTCGCTGGGCGCGAAACCATGTTGAATGCATATGAAATCGCCAAGCAAGAAAATTATCGTTTCTTTTCATTTGGAGATGCAATGTTTATTATGTAGTCACCAAAACAATTTAGATTTGTGATTAAGGCATACAACATGTCACAGCAGAGATATTGGGTGGTAAGCGATTATACTTTCAGCTTATTTGTCCACTTATCAATCTGTCTATCAGCAAGAGGCTTGGCAATGCCATACTTCTCTTGAATTTTTCCTGCTAGGACTTCCCGATTGCCGTCAATTTCTACAAGTTCATCATCGGTAAACATACCCCATTGTTTCTTCACTTCGTCACCAATTTGATTCCACTTGCCTGCAATAGTTTCCCAATTAGGAGCTTCTGCCATTTTCATTTTCCTAGTATTTAATGTATAGAATTTCGCATTGATAATAAGTACGGATATGAGAAGTCGTCTAACAAAATCAATCTAATATAAATACACAGGCAAGGTCGGAAATCCCTTGCCCGTATCAACAGCTATATTCAGATTTTATCTTTTGCGAGACGTTTTTGTTGTTTTTGGTAAGATAGCAACAGCAGGTTTACTCGGGGTTGTTGCCACTTCCGCCGTTGGTTTAATCATCTTTTTTCTTTTTGGTTTATGCTTATCGCCCATAATATAAACTCCATATTTGAAATAGTGCTATTTCTTTAGGCGTGCTGTCTAGAGGTTATGTTTGAAGGTGTGACTAACTGAATTTTGTTTAAGACAATCACAGAAATTCATCTGACATCATCAAACTTAGGTAATAAAGGGGTTCAAAACGATCATCACACACTACTATAGTAAGTAATTTCGTTCCTAACTTTCCATTATGTATTATACATTATCTTGTATAATAATTGTATTGGAAGCAAATGAGCATTAGTTACAGAATCTCCGAACTCTCACCTGTCAAGCAACAATTTCGACTCAAAAATATCAATTTGGGTAGCCGATTTGATAGGATGTTCAACAAAAATTTGGCATTGCTCACACGATCGTCATTTTGCCAATAAATGTAAGAAAGTCGCCGTTGACGTTATCCTAATAATACCGCTATAATTTCACCTGCTCCACTAACCATTTGTGGGGTATTTTTTCGCTTGTAAGCCAATTTTCCCCGTTTATCGAGTCATTTCTGACGTTGGTCGCGGAGAACAAGAGAAGGTTGGAGAACCTAATATGTACGCAATAATTCGTAGTGGCGGGAAACAATACCGCGCCGAAGTTGGTAATACCCTCGACGTTGACAAACTCACTCATGCAGTCGGTGACTCAATTGTAATCAATGATGTTTTACTTGTTGGTGATGAAGATAACACCGTTATTGGTCAACCTATGATCGAAGGTGCTACTGTCAAAGCAACAGTTGTTGAACAATTCCGTGGTAAGAAAATCATCGTATATAAATATAATCAACGTACAAACTATCGTCGCAAACAAGGGCATCGTCAATACTTTACCCGTTTGCAAATTGACGAAATTACCGTTTAAAATCGTTTAGATTATTAGATTGAAGGAGACAACCTAACATGGCACACAAAAAAGGTGGTGGCTCAACTAGTAACGGTCGTGATAGTAATTCTAAACGACTCGGAATTAAAAACTTTGGTGGTGAATTAGTCATTGCTGGCAATATCATCGTCCGTCAACGGGGTACAAAATTCCATCCCGGTGAAGGCGTTGGCATCGGCAAAGATTACACTATTTACGCAACACGCACTGGATTCGTAACATTTGAAAAAATGCGTGGTCGCAATGGTCAAAAACGTATCAGCGTTTATGATCAACACGAAAAATCAGGGAAATCCCTTAGTTAGTTTACCTATAAGACATTCACGCAACTCATTAATGAGCCGTGGATGCGGAGGACATGATGAAAAAAGATATTCATCCAACATGGTATGAAGCACAAGTCCGTTGTATGACTTGTGAAACGACCTGGACAACAGGTGCGACTGTTGAAACATTGACTGTCGAAATTTGCTCGAATTGTCACCCCTTCTATACCGGCGAACAACGTATCGTTGATACTGAAGGACGTGTAGACAAATTCCAGAAACGCTTGCAACGTACTGTTGAATTACGTTCAACACAAAGTGAAGATACCGAAGAAAATGCGCCTCTCGATCTGCCAATTGCAGATTTAGGATTGAGCGCACGCTATGTCAATATCTTGGCAGAAAACGACATTAATGTGGTCGGAGATATCCTTAGCCGCCTCGGTGAAGATGAAGACGAAAACAGTATTCTCGCTATTCAAGGTATTGGACGTAAGGTACTCAGCGACCTAAAGAAAATGCTTCGGACTGAAGGCTACGAAATCGAAGGTTAATCAATATCTAACCCAATATAAAGGCAGTCATAACCCTAATATGACTGCCTTTATTTATTTTTCAACTATAATAGACAACGTCTAACAAACAATCGCATAAGTCCAAAACAACATAGAAAGTCGAGGCAGAATGAAGCATCATTCGGGTTATATTGAAGTTATTTGTGGTAGTATGTTCTGTGGAAAATCAGAAGAGCTCATTCGCCGTGTACGCCGCGCAATTATTGCTAAACAAAAAGTTAAAGTTTTTAAACCAAGCATCGATGACCGTTATGGAATACAAAGTGTGACTAGCCACACGGGTCAGACTGTAGAAGCAATTCCCGTGGCATCATCACATGACATACTTACGCTGGCAAATGGTGGCACAACTGTCGTTGCCATTGATGAAGTTCAATTTTTTGATCACGGCATTATTGAGGTTGCTCAAGAACTTGCTGATAAGCATAATATTCGTGTGATTCTTGCGGGATTAGATCTTGATTTCCGTGGCGAACCCTTTGGCCCAATGCCACAGCTATTGAGCATTGCCGAGAAAGTTGTCAAACTGCACGCAATCTGCGTAGTATGTGGAGAATCTGCTAGTCGAACCCAACGTCTTGTCAATGGTGAGCCCGCAAAATACGATGATCCCATTATTCTGGTTGGTGCGCAGGAATCCTATGAAGCTCGATGTCGTACCCACCATACTTGTCTCCGGTCAGAACCTCAACCTGAGTAGTATCACGAATCCATAGTTTCATGTAGAATAAAACTCGGTGTTCATATTACTATCGGTTAAAGCATGACACATTCAATCAAAGAACTTAATCAACAGATTAAACGTGAAGCAACATTTATACAAAATATCATCGAAGAAGTGCGACATACAATTGTCGGGCAAGATTATCTAATCAATCGCTTGCTCATTGCTTTATTATCTAATGGACATGTTCTTATTGAAGGTGTACCGGGGCTTGCAAAAACACTAGCGGTTCGCACTCTATCAGCAACACTCAGTACACACTTCCAACGTATCCAATTCACACCAGATTTGTTACCTGCCGACCTAATTGGGACACAAATCTATAATCCCAAAACAGGTGAATTTACACCACGGTTAGGTCCACTATTTAGCAATATTATTCTTGCTGATGAAATCAACCGCGCACCAGCCAAAGTCCAATCCGCATTATTAGAAGCAATGGAAGAACGACAAATCACTATCGGTGAGCAGACTCATAAATTAAGTGATCCGTTTTTAGTTTTAGCTACTCAAAATCCTGTTGAGCAAGAAGGCACATACCCTCTACCAGAAGCCCAACTTGATCGCTTCATGCTAAAAGTCGTAATTACATATCCAACTCGTAGTGAAGAGCACGAAATCATCAATCGTATGGCAGGCGAAAAACCCGAACCACCACAACCGATCATCTCGCCAGACGATATTATCCAAGCGCGACATGTCGTTAATCGAATCTATGTTGACGAAAAAATTAAATCATATGTACTTGATATTATCTTTGCTACCCGCGAACCACAAAAAAGTGGTATGAAAAAATTGAGGTCGCTTATTGAATTTGGGGCTTCCCCACGCGGTACACTGGCATTGATTAAAGCAGGTAAAGCTCATGCCTTCTTAAATGGGCGGGGTTATGTCATGCCAGACGATATTAAACAAGTTGCACCAGATGTACTACGCCACCGTATCGTAACATCGTTTGAAGCACAGGCAGAAGAAATCGATAGCACCCGTATCGTACAAGAAATTATCAATCGTGTGGAAGTTCCCTGATGCTTACAGCCGAACAACTTCGCAAAATTCAGCATATTGAGCTTTTTTCACGTCGACTTGTTTATAATGTTTTCGCAGGTGCATATCGCTCTGCATTTAAAGGGCGCGGTATCGCATTTCATACCATTCGTCCATATACGCCCGGTGATGACATTCGCGATATCGATTGGAATGTCACAGCACGCACAGGTGAAGCTTATTCCCGTGTATACGAAGAAGAACGAGAACGCACCGTTATGCTTATCATAGATACTAGCGCCTCTTGTTTATTCGGTACACAGAATCATCAGAAAGTCGATTTTGCCGTTGAATTAGCCGCAGTATTAGCCTATTCCGCAATCTTAAACAAAGATAAGGTTGGGTTATTGGTTTTTAGTAATAAAATCGAAAAATATGTCCCAGCCCGTAAAGGTCGCAAACACATTATGCGACTCATTCATGACATGATGAACCTCAAACCAGTAAATCAAGGTACAGACTTGTCACTTGCCTTACAAACCGTCAATCGTGTCATGAAATCAGGAACAATCATATTTTTGTTGTCAGATTTTCTCTTACCAACAGAAGATTACATCCGTGACTTGACCATGACCAGTAAACGCCACGATACCAATGTTATTATCCTAAGTGACCCCTTGGAACAGGAATTTCCATCGGTCGGCATGATACAATTACAAGATGTCGAAACAGGTGAAACAACATGGATCGATACCCATAGCCTCGCATGGCAACGAGAATTTCACCAACGGGTAAACCGCTTTGGTATGATGCGTTCTCGGGCAATGGAACGTGCTAATGTCGATCTCATTGATATACCCGCCGACGGGGATTATGTATCAGCACTGATCCAGTTCTTTCAGCAAAAACAGCGGAGGTTAGTTCGTTGAAGCTGAAATTCATAATTATCCTACTCTATGCAATATTAAGTATCGTAGTTGTTTATGGACAAGAAGTTACGCCAGAGGCAACAGTTGATCCCGAAACATTTGAGGACATTAACCTTGGGTTTAGCGAAATCCATGCATACTTTAAGACAGATGTCACAGACGTACGGATTGGTGAACCCATACAGATCAAACTCGTCGTAGAAATGCCATCAGGGTATAGTATTCCCGAATGGGATGAGAATATTTTAGGCGAGCCTTTTCAAATCATAGACAGTGGCGAAGTGGAGTTAAGGCAACAAGGGAATCTACAGATTCAAGAACAAGAACTAACGGTTACAGCATGGAAACTTGATCTTTTAACAACAGATGAACTGTATATAACATACCAAACACCCGATGGCAATGTGCTCAGGACTCCCATTGCGTCAATAACCGTCAATGTATCAGCAACTCGTACAGAAAACGATATAACATTGCGTCCCCTTAAACCATTAATAGACCTACCCTACACGCCGCCTTATCTGTATGCAATTCCAGTAGTGCTCTTGATCGTATTTATTCTTATTATTCGTAACATTCAATTTAATCGACGTGTTCAACAAGCCTTAGCCGCACCAAACAGTCCTGTGCAACATGCAATCATTGAACTAAAACACATATTGGATACAAATGCATCAATCGAAGAAGTTTATCCCCTCATTGCAGATGGTGTTCGTAATTATCTCACCGAGCAATTTCACATCCGTGCAATCGATATGACAACCATTGAACTAATTAATGCGCTTGAAACAAACCCCATTTTTTCGGATTCGCTCCGTTCTAGCTTAAACGACTTATTAGAGCAAGCTGATTTAGTAAAGTTTGCGAGCCATCGTCCCGCCGTCGATCCCGAAAGTGTCGTCGATTATGCTATTCATTGGATTGAACAAGCAGAGAGGGCGCGGATTGCTTATGAATGAGTTTCGTCTAGCCCATCCCTTTGTATTAGCATTATTGCCCTTAAGCTTATTTTTTATCTATCGTTGGTGGCAACGACGTTGGTTGAATGCAACAGGAGTTTTGCAATATTCCGATATTCGCTTGATGTCCAACACACCGGGTAGTTTACGCCTTCGATTGCGGCAACTGCCAAATATCATCCGATTTATGACTTGGATATTACTTGTTGTCATCTTGGCACGCCCCCAAACAGGACGTACAGAAAGTATAATAAGTGGTCAAGGCACTGACATGGTCATAGCGGTTGATATTTCACGCAGTATGTCTGTACCTGATTTTGCCCCTCGCACTCGACTAGATGCCAGTAAAATCGTAATCAAAGAATTCATCTCTGGTCGAGAATATGACCCTATCGGCTTAGTTGTATTTGCGAGTGATTCATATCAAGTTTCCCCCCCCACTCTCAACTACAATATTTTGTCTGATATTGTAGATAAAATCCGATTGGCCTCTGAGGTTGGCTTGGAAGATGGGTCGGCAATTGGGCTTGGCATTTCTAGCGCGACCAATATGTTACGCAACAGTACCGCTCTTAGTCAGGTTATTATCGTCCTAACCGATGGTGAGAACAACGTAGGCGCAATTGATGCCATTACCGCCACAGAAATCGCCAACGCACTTGGCATAAAAATCTATACAATTGGCATTGGTCAACGCGGAGTATATCCATTAGAAAGCCCTGATGGGACAATACAAAATATCACATCAAATTTAGATGAGGAAACACTACAAGAGATAGCGCGTATCGGCTCTGGTGAATATTTTTATGCCGCCGACTTGCCAAGTTTACAGGCAATATATGATCGTATTGACCGCTTAGAACGATCCCCAATAGATCATCAACAATTCACACGCTGGCAAGATATCGGCGATGGTTGGATAATAGCGATTATCATATTACTAATTCTTGAACGGTTTCTTAGACACACTATATTCCAGACGATACCCTAATGACGATACTCAATCCACATGCATTGTTTCTGCTTATTCTGATTCCTATTGGTATCATATTTTTGATGTGGCGTAATCAAGTACGGCAAAACGCTTTACGCAAAGTTGGAAATGATACGCTTGTCGAACAACTCGTCGCACAAGTCAATTCAACCCGCAGAGTCATCAAATCTACTTTATGGTTAGCATCAATCGCGGCATTAGCTGTTGCGCTGACACATCCCGTTTGGGGAGTGGCATCCGAAGTTGTACAAGTAGATGGAGTCGCTATTCTATACGTGATTGATGTCAGTCGTAGTATGGATGCACAAGATGTTGCACCCAGTCGCTTAGAACGCGCTAAAATCGACATAGAACGCATCAATCAAGAGATAGGCGACAGTGACATTGGCTTTATCGTGTTTGCTAATGAGCCATTTGTTTATATGCCCCTCACATACGATAAAGTCACAACACAAACATTTTTATCGGCGATCACAACCAGAGCAACCAGCAATCAAGGTACAAATATTCACCCTGCAATTAAGCTAGCTGTTGATACTCTGCTTGAATATTCGGTTGCTGAGAAAATGATTGTACTGATGAGTGATGGCGAAAACCACGAAATAACAAGCTCTGAAGGCATCCAATTAGCTGTTGAAAATGGTATCATTGTACATACAGTTGGCTATGGAACACTTGAAGGTGGACAAATTCCATTATACGGCAACGATGGCGCAATCACAGGCTATCAAACCGATGATGGCAACGCCATTGTCACAACAAAATTAGTGCCCGATTTGTTAGAAGAAATTGCAGTTCAAACAGGCGGTAATTATTATGATAGTGATACAGTTGATCTACTGGTTAATACGCTCCAATTAGCCCAAACAGGTGCTTTGGGACAACGTACTTTTACCCAACCTATCGAGCGTTTTGGTATTTTTTTACTCATTGCCTTAATAGCCCTGAGTCTCGAAATCTTGCTACCCGAAAATAGGAGACACGGCGCATGACGAAGTTTGCATATAGCCTACAATTAGCTGTCTTGTTTCTTATATTAGTATCTTGTAGCAGTGCAGCCGAGCTAAATAACGCAGGTAATGATCTGACAAATGCGATGGATTTTGATGATGCCATTAATGCTTATTCATCTGCCCAAGTCAGT
>Ga0070728_10004368_pt1 | contig 14765 bp, 15 predicted proteins | sample tdDd471_FD_66723 | JGI IMG/M metagenome (GOLD analysis project Ga0070728, IMG submission 66723) | Marine sediment microbial communities from the Atlantic coast under amendment with organic carbon and nitrate - tdDd47.1 | ecosystem: Environmental > Aquatic > Marine > Coastal > Sediment | place...
CTATTTTAACTCAGCTATTTATCTGATCCCAACCCACAATTGACCCACTCAAGTGTTTTTCACAGCTGAGCCGCTAGGCGATAGGTAATTATCCGGTATAATCAGCACCAAACACTCACTCGACAGCAACTGCTCGAAAGTCACTTCGACCAACTCGAGCGACCAGTAAGAAGGCCAGCACTATGACACCTGCGAAATTGCCATTAACTGAGCAGCTACGCCAACCAATTCAATTTGATACGCAATTACGTGGCTTCCCATTTCGCTTTCAGTCTACTTGGGGAGTCTTCTCGCCACGTGAGGTTGACGAAGGCAGTCGCTTAATGCTCGATTATATCGATATTAAAGAAGATGCCGATTGTTTCGATCTTGGGTGCGGATATGGCGTGCTAGGAATCACTTTGGCCAAGTTAGCGCCGAAAGGACAAGTGATCATGGCCGATAAAGACTTTGTCGCGGTAAATTTTGCGAATCAGAACGTTAAACTTAACGGCATTAATAATGCGAAAGCGATACTGTCAAACGGGCTAGAACAGCTCGAAGATCAGACATTTGACTTGATCGTATCGAATATTCCGGCAAAAGTGGGCAACGAAATGCTCACCTTATTTCTCAATGACGCACTTCACCATTTAAAACCCGGCGGCCAATTTGTCGTGGTGACCATTAATGGTTTGCGACAATACATGAAACGAAACTTCAATGAGGTTTTTGGCAATTACACTAAGCTAAAACAGGGTAAAAACTACACCGTTGCGAGTGCCACAAAGCTGTCATAATTGGACAGATCTGCGGTGTCACTGAGCTGTAATAATGTTTCCACAGATCCTGTGGATAACTATGGGGAAAAGTTTTTTAAAAGGTCGTTGAGCCCCGATAAAACCACACCCCTTGTTAAATTGTACATTTTTTAACCTGTTTTTATAATTACTTATAAATCAATAAGTTAGAAGCACTTTTAGTTTAGATTAAGAAATACTCAGATTGATTGCCCTTTGTGCAAAGCGCCAAAATTAATTAAATTTTTTCTGTGGATTACTATTGACTTTCAGTTTGAAATTTAATTACTCACAGCTTTCATGTTCTTGTTATGTCGAAGTCATGTCGTCGATGGCTACTGCCAAAACTGACCAAAGCAAAGTAACCACTAACTGCACCTCAAAAGAACATGAAATGGAGCGAAATTTGCCTATTGTGACTACCCTCTATATCGGCCAAAATTCCTTACCGAGATGATTAGACTGCCATGATGGCGATGATATTTTTTATGAGGCTAACGGCTTTCACCCTGCGAAGAACCAATAACAAACAAGTATCGCTGCAACTAAACCGCCAAGATCCGCGAGCAAGCCACAGCCAATGGCGTGTCGCAATTTTTTAATATTTACCGCACCGAAATAAACCGCTAAGACATAAAAGGTTGTTTCCGTACTGCCTTGAAAAACCGCCGCGAGTCTTGCAGCAAATGAGTCGACTCCGTGAGTATTCATCGTTTCAAGCATCATAGCGCGAGCGCCACTGGCAGAAAAAGGTTTCATGAGACCCGTTGGCAGAGCTTCAACAAAGCGCGTGTCTCCCCCCAGCCATTGGACAAGAGTCGCGATAACCGCAACCACAGAATCGAGCACACCGCTGGCACGTAACAGTCCAATGGCAACGAGCATCGCAACCAAATAGGGCATGATTCGTACCGCAAGCCGAAAACCTTCACTGGCGCCGTCGATGAACTCATCGTACACAGCAATCTTGCGCCACATTGCAGTAATCACGAACGCACACACTGCGAATAAAATTAACCCGTTCCCCACCGCTGCCGAAACATTAGCCATTTCACTCTCGGGTAATTGCAGCATTCCCCATAAAATAACGCCTAGCACCGCGACCGCTGCACCGAGATAAGTCGCAATAACTCGGTCCCACAACTTCAAGCGCTGGACCAACGCGACCCCAATTAGTCCAACCAGAGTCGAAGCTGCCGTCGCTAACAAGATCGGGATAAACACGTCAGCCGGTTGCGCAGCGCCCTGTTGTGCTCGATACATTAATATCGTGACTGGGAATAGAGTGACTGAAGACGTGTTCAGCACTAAAAATAAGATTTGTGCATTACTCGCTGTATCCGCTTTCGGATTCAGCGACTGCAAACTCTCCATGGCTTTGATACCTGCGGGTGTCGCAGCATTATCTAGCCCCATAAAGTTTGCTGCCATATTCATCGTGATATGGCCCAACGCAGGATGATTACGAGGTACTTCAGGCATCAGTCTGGCAAACAGAGGGGTTAGCAAGCGAGACAACAAACCCATCGCACCCGAGGCTTCAGCCAAGCGCAAAATCCCCATCCAAAAACACAATAAACCGACCAAACCGAGCGCAATTTCAATACTTAGTCGAGCCATATCAAAAATTGCATTCATCATTTGCCCGAAGATGGCTGGATTATCTAACCACAACCATTGAAAAATCGCGGCTAAAAAAGACACCGCAAATAATGATCCCCAAAGCTTATTCATTCATTTCTTCTGATTTCATTTTATTGAAGGTAAATAACTTATTTCTTATGCATCAACTTCTACCAGAATGGTTGACGCTACCCTATTTCTCATTAACACTTAACCATAGATTTTACCAAACGTAACTGTGGCTCGTTTCACCTGTCGAGTATATCAGCATGGCACTGAAGTTCCATTTTACAGATTTTCCAACCATCATTGCCCATCGTGGATTGAGTGCCTTTGCTCCTGAAAATACCATGGCCAGCTTTCGACTCGCCGCTCTTAACGGCTTCCGATGGTTTGAAACCGATGTTCGATTAAGTGCTGATGGGATTCCTATGCTTTTTCACGATGCAGAGCTTGATCGAACCAGCAACGGACAAGGCTTATTTGTCGACTATTCCGCTGCCCACTTAAAAACCTTAGATGCTGGCGGTTGGTTTTCCCAAGACTTTATTGGAGAAACCATCCCCACACTCGATGAAGTTCTCGACCTTTGCCTTGAGTTACGGCTCGGCATTAACCTAGAAATTAAGCCGAACGTCGACCAGGATCAAGCGACAGTAGAAGCGGTTCACCAACTCTTACAAAGCCGACATGCCAACCCAGAGATACTCTTTTCAAGCTATTCCGTTGCCGCGCTAACCCTGTGTCAACAGTTGCGTCCTCGAACTCCGCGAGCGCTGGTAGTCGATAACTTTGAATTAAACACGGCGGATGAAATCGTTGCTTTAACTGAACGCTTGGGTTGCACGTCACTGCATATCAATCAGCAGTTGATTTATACCGATTTAATCCGGCTGGCTTATTATGCTCCTTTCGACATTATGTGTTTTACGGTCAATAAAAAGATAACCGCTGAACGCTGTTGGGGCGCAGGATGCGCAAGTATTTTCTCAGATACCGGATTGCTCGAGGCACCTACTTTAAAACAACCTTAAAACGAAAATGAATCATTCTTCTTATCAATTAAAAGGCTTCATATTCGATCTCGACGGTACGTTGGTCGAATCAAAGCTCAATTTTTCGGCCATTAAAGCAGAACTAGGCTGTCCTGCTGAGCAAGATTTGATTAATTTTATGAAGCAATTACCGCCTTCACAGCGCAACCTTGCTGAAAAGACAGTCGAGGAGTACGAATGGCAAGATGCTCTAGATTCTCGAATAATACCCGGTGTTCGAGAGTTTTTGAGTTGGCTGCAACAGCATAATATAGCTTGCGCACTGGTCACTCGAAACTCTCGTCGTGCAACGGAGCATAAGCTCAAAAGCAATAATCTAAGCTTTGATATCGTATTAACCCGAGAATGTGCGCCGCCCAAACCGAACCCTGACGCACTGCTTTCCATTCTCAGGCAATGGCAAGTTTCGGCTAATGAAGTCGCCTATGTTGGAGATTATCGATACGATATCGAAGCAGCTCACAACGCACAGATGCTGGCTTTCTTTTTTGGAAGCTTACCTTTTCCAGATTACGCTAGGCAGGCGCAGTTGAGCTTTGCCTGTTGGCATAAATTACCAGAGCAGCTCAAAGAGCAGCGGTATTCCCTCGCGCCACTTGATTAAATTTGATGAATGAAAAACCGGTTTTATCGATAGTCATTAACCATGCTTATTTTTCGCGTAAGCCTATTTGCTCGCTGAGGGTGGCTCATCGGCTAAGGCTATTGTTCTGCTGAGAGCTATTAGTCCGCTGAAGGCTATTGATCCGCTGAAGGCTATTGATCCGCTGAGGGCTCTCCACAGCGCCAGCAAAAGTCAAAGCTACCCTCGTTATGCTCTTGGCACTTTGAACAAAACCATGGAGGCGAGGTAGATTGCTTTTGAAACTGTTGATAACAGGCTAACGCTTGCTGGTAGTCATCTGAATCGACAAGGACGGTAACCTGAGCGGCATCAGGAGGAAGCTCACCAACGGCTCCTTGCAATGTTTCGCCCATTAACTGCACGTTAATGCCCTGATGATGTAAAAGTCCTTTCAGAATATTGGCTTCAATGGCATTAAAGCATCGACATAATTCTTTGTTCATCCAACTCTCCTATCAGCACTTTCTAATTAGAACTTTCTCTGAATAAAATCCATATTTCAAGCCTTCGAAATCGGTATTTCAAGCCTAAGAATTGTATAGTCACAGCGACTATGAGTATCTTATTGAACGCATTTATCTTAAACACATTTAGACGCTAAATAAAAGGCTTCTCAATAAGAGGTGATCGTGAGCAAAATGATTGTATGAACGATAAAACTAAACTTTGAACACGGGTAATGCTATGCCCTAAATTATTATGCACTAAATTTTTATGCACTAAGCAATTATACACTGTATCAAGCTCTCAATCTCAAGGTTTTGCTCTCTCGGTTTCAATCTGTCGGCTTTAATCTCAGCGCCCAAGTTTCAAACGCTTATCATCACCATATCTGACGAGCGCTTCCCAGTTGTCACCATAAATAAATCTAAAATATTCAATAGGATTTAATGAGTCTTTTAAATAACAACACTTATTCGAGACATAAAAAAACCGCGGCTAGCCGCGGTTCCACAAATAAGTGTTCGTATTAAGCGAGCACTTGTACATTTGCGGCTTGAGGACCTTTCTGACCATCTTGAATTTCAAATTGTACCTTTTGGCCTTCGGATAGCGTTTTGAATCCTTCAGATTGAATAGAACTGAAATGTACGAATACATCAGGACCATTCTCTTGCTCTAAAAACCCAAAACCTTTGGTTTCATTAAACCATTTTACCTGTCCGGTCGTTACTGACATTGTTAAACTCCTGAGATCTATCTTAAACAAAAAAAGCTGTAAATAAACCGTTATTTACAGATGGTGAAATCACAGGAATAACTTACGATTAAACAAAACGAGGTACTGCAGAAAGGTCTTCGATATTGCAAATACATAACTACTCGCTGTCATTTCACAGCACAACCAGTATTAAGTATCTGGCGTGCGTTGTAAAGATAATTTTCAGGTATGACAGTAGCATGACAAGAGAATCTTTTTTTAGCATGCACCAATTTGCATCGTCTCATAAAAAGCTGTGACCAAGTTCATTATGCTTCAGTATTTATCACTCCTTTTGAATACAGATTAGCACTGAACCGGTGCAGAAAAATACAAGTAACTATTTTTGAACTCTAGTCACTTTTACGAAAACAAAATAATCGTTCAATGTTAACAGCGTTCTCTTAAATTCTTGATCGTAAACCGTATTCAACATCAAAATTATTGATCGTTAATCAAGTCATTAAAATCTTCGATATATTGATCAATTCGATAGACTAAGCGCTCTTTTTGTTTGTCCGTTAACATCGAAAAAATTTCGCTGATATACTGTTCACCGGTCACCGCATTTTGTCGATAAGCTTGTTTTAGTTGCGATGACTGAAACTGATCAGCATTGATTATTAAATCTTCAAACGCACGATGATTATCATCGACTTTTGCTAATTGATATTCTATAAGAACCGCTTCGCGCCACTCTTGTCGATAAGCCATGCGGAGTTGGGTGGTATCTTCTATTTTCGACGCCCACTGTTTTACAACTTGTCGCTGCTCAGTTGTTAGTCGGCCAGTCCAGTCTTCAATACTGTCTTTAATATTTTGATAAATTTGCTCGACTCTTTCCTCTGCCGACTCCTCAGCTCGCTCCTTCAAAAGGTCTTGATCTTGCTCTTTCAAATTTTTTAATAAGCTTTCCATTTGAGATTCATTCAGAGAAATCATTAATTGAGACAACTGAGGAGCCATCTGGGCAACCAAGGTTTCATAAAAGGAACTCATTTGTAACCTTCTTAGATGGTAATTTTCGACCACCGTGCCGTCGGTAATGTCTTGGCGAACGACCTCTAAGAATGCAACGTATTTCGGTAACTCTTGCTGACGATGCCACTGGGTTTGACGTACCAATAGATCCTCTAACCGCTGCTCCTGAGGCTCTGTTAGTTCAACAAAATCGTCGACGTACCAGGGAACGACCCAATCAAGGCGGTTGTACCAAAACTTCAAGCCACAACCCTGTAAAAACAGCACCGCCACTAAAATCACTGCAATTCGCGTCTTCATAGTGTCCTTATATCGATAAACTCAACTGACTAACCCATTGATATTACTACGTTTGAGTAACATTTTTGGATATAATTCATTCGACTTATTCCGTCACCGCCATCACATCAGTATAATGTGCCGCCCAGAAACCCCTCAATGTTTGTATTCGACTATGCCAACAACCGCCAAAAAAGACAAAACCAATCAAAACAAGCTGCAAAAGAAGCTACGCCGTAATGTCGGTCAGGCAATTGCCGATTTCAATATGATCGAGGATGGTGATCGTGTGATGGTCTGCCTCTCGGGCGGAAAAGACTCCTACACCATGCTGGATATTTTGCTGAACCTGCAAAAACACGCGCCCGTAAACTTTGAGCTCATCGCAGTAAACTTGGATCAGAAACAACCGGGGTTTCCGGAGCATGTTTTACCAACTTACTTGAAAGAAATAGGCGTACCTTTTCATATTATTGAAGAAGACACCTATTCGATTGTCAAAGAGAAAGTACCCGAGGGCAAAACCACTTGTGCACTGTGTTCAAGGTTGCGTCGCGGTATTATCTACCATTGGGCAGAAACTCATAATATCACCAAGATAGCGCTTGGCCATCATCGTGAAGACATCATAGAGACCCTGTTTTTGAACATGTTTTTTGGCGGCAAGATGAAGTCTATGCCCGCCAAACTCCTTAGTGACGACGGTAAACATGTGGTAATTCGTCCTTTGGCTTACTGTCGAGAAAAAGATATTGTTCGCTATTCAGAGATGCGAGAGTTTCCGATTATTCCTTGTAATTTGTGCGGCTCTCAAGAGAATCTGCAACGAAAAGTCATTAAAGAAATGTTGAAGGAATGGGATCGCAAGTTTCCCGGACGTATTGAGTCGATATTTAACTCATTAAGAAACGTTGCTTCGTCTCATTTGCTTGACACTAAGCTGTATGATTTTCAACAGTTTGAGCGTCTTGGACAAGCATTTGCAGATGGCGATACCGCTTTCGATAAAGAAACCTTTAGCAACCCAACACCCGATCCTGACGATATCGAAGAACAAAAGAGTAATGTAATTTCGATGGTCAAAGTTGATTAACACAAGCCTAACGGCTCGCTTTGAACGGCTATCCTTGTAATTGTACGATGATTGCATAATACTGTATTTTTAAATCGAAGCGAGCTGCTTGTGCCTTTTAAGTCTCTTTTTCAACGATTAACCGGTAACTCAACGACCTCATCTAACGCAGAACAGGCGCCCCCAACGGGTGGCTTCAGTGAGCTAGGCGTTGAAAAGCTCAAAGCGGTGATTAGCGAAGTGACTAATGCATTCCCTCTATTTGAGAAAGCCGGATTTGAAATAGAAGAAGTACAAGTAGAAATTGGCATTGCGCCAAAATTGATGCCCCGCTTCCGTCACGTTAAAGATATTTCTGTTTCTGATCAAGAAGCGATTCTCGAAGAGGTCAAAGACAAACAGTTGATCAAGTTTATGCTGATTAGCTTGTTCAAATCATCAAAAATGAAAAACCTTATTCAAGATCCCAAGCTCAACTTTCATGCAATCGAAATTGATTTGACCGCGGTGCCATCGGTTAGAGGCATATTTAAAGCGGTGACCCACAGTGATCGCATCGTGCGCTTAAAAGATCACTAATCATTCGTGTATGAATGAAGTAAATCCATCGCTTGCAGCAACACCTCAGTCATTACATCAGCTACTAACGTTACTCGAGCAACACTTACCTTGTTCAGAGTATGAGCTAATGAAAGCCATTGAGCGCGAGTTACCGCATTTTTTCACTGTCCTTCCCGATGATTCACAGCTGTATCAAAAACACTTTTGGTTACAACATCACTTATATCACCTTCAAAAAGAGTTGCTAGAAAAACCAGCGACATCCAATCGTTACTTAGAAATTTCTGCAACCCGTATTGCTTTTGTGATGACTCAAACGGCAGACCAGCAACTGTCAAATCGACAACCTTTAGGTGACTATTATTTAAATGTAGAGAACCTTTATTTAACGCCAGAACAAGTTGTCGAGTTACAACAAGTATTTTGGAAGAAGTATCTAGCATTAGACGAGAAATCTGAGGCCATTAAACTATTAAAGCTAGAAGAGCATTCGACAATATCGAAGTCACTGCTAAAAAAGCAATTCCAGAAACTGAGTCAGCAGCACCACCCTGATAAAGGGGGTGATACCAAGATGTTTCTACAAATAAAAGCCGCCTATGAACAGTTAAAGTTGATTGTCGACTAGCCCTGTTCAGTGATTAGTAAGTAGAGAACCAACCTAATTTTTGATAAAGATTTAACGCTTGTCGATAACTGGAAATTGAAGACAGTTGCTCCGAAATTTCATCATGACTTTCAAATTGAGTTAACCGTTCACTATTTTTTGTTAAAGCACTGATAAGCAGTTTTCGGAAAGAATCTAAGGTCATGCCATCCGCTTTCGAAAATGACACGTCAACCGGTAATAGCGCACTGGTAATCCAAGCTAACATTTTAGAGTAGAAACTGGGAAAGGTGTATTCAGGTCTCGCCAGATAAACCGTCTGATTTTCATCCAAGCAATAAATTGCCACTGATTGGTATTTCTTGACCTTATTGTATGGCCATTCCCTAGGTGGTTCTCCATTTACCCAAATATCCACCCATCCGTCTTCAGAACAAATCAGCAATGACGCCACCCTTAGCATTATTAACAATCATTATTTACTGGCATGGACTAACCACCAGTTCACAATATTTTATCGTGTATGCAAAGAATTAAACATATCCTAAAACTTATACTTTAGTCGGATATTACAAGTTATCCGTTGGGTTACGCTGCGCTAACCCAACCTACCTTATTAACTCAGAGTTTAACCACTATGTACTCTCTCACCGTAGGTTGGGTTGACGAAGGAAACCCAACATTCGCATCAAAGATTAACACTTCAATATCGTATTAAAGCCGCCATAAATTAATCGTTTGCCATCAAAAGGCATCGGGTTTTGATCGGGCGCCATACGCGGGTCTTCCATCATCGCTGCCCATCCAGAATCGCGTACTTCTTTCGATGGCCAAACGACCCAAGAAAACACGACGGTTTCTGAGCTGTCGGCTTTAACGGCCAGAGGCAGTGAAGTAACCTTTCCATCTGGCACATCATCGCCCCAGTTCTCGACAATCTCTAGGGCACCAAACTCTTTAAACACCTCAGCCATATACTTCGCGTGCTCAAGATATTTATCCTTATTTTCAGTGGGTACTGCCGCAACAAAACAATCGATGTAAGACATTGCTATATTCTTCCTTTTTAAACGCGGAATACTAACTATACATGAAAGGCCAGCCGTGAGTCCGGCTTTAAGGCATAAACTTTTGTGACTGTTTCTAACTTCCCTCTAACAAGCTATTAATTGAGAAATGTTTAGAAAACTCTTGCAGTAGTCAATATAAGCTATTGAAAATTGATAACTAATTGGGGTGGCTTAAGCTTTTTACGTTAATCAGCGTAGCCAGCTTAGTCCAAACCAATAGCAGCAAACTTATTGTTAAGGTTTCTTAGCGCTCAATATTCCGTTAAACTGCGCGTCCTTTTTTTGAGCAACTTTGGAAATTGTCCCGTGATCGCGACCGCAAACATTGCCATGCAATTTGGCGCTAAACCCTTATTTGAAAACGTGTCGGTTAAATTTAATAACGGCAACCGCTACGGGTTAATTGGCGCAAATGGCTGTGGTAAATCAACCTTTATGAAAATTTTAGGTGGCGATCTAGAGCCATCTGCTGGAAATGTCATGCTAGGTGAAGATGTGCGACTCGGTAAATTACGCCAAGATCAGTTCGCATTCGAAGCTTATTCGGTGATGGACACGGTATTAATGGGCAATACCGAACTGTGGAAAGTCAAAGAACGTCGCGACTACATTTATAGCCAAGCAGAAATGAGCGAAGAAGAAGGCATGGAAGTTGCCGACCTCGAAGTCAAATTTGCAGAAATGGATGGATACACTGCTGAGAGTCGTGCCGGTGAACTACTTCTTGGTTTAGACATACCCACTGAACAACACTTTGGTCCTATGAGTGAAATTGCGCCGGGATGGAAGCTTAGAGTACTGCTGGCTCAAGCGCTGTTTTCTGATCCAGATGTACTATTGCTAGACGAACCTACCAATAACTTAGACATTAATACCATCCGTTGGTTAGAACAAGTCTTAGTCGCACGAAACAGTACCATGGTTATTATTTCCCATGATCGACACTTTTTGAACACCGTGTGCACGCACATGGCTGATTTAGATTACGGTGAAATTCGCCTATTCCCAGGTAACTATGATGAATACATGACTGCAGCGACTCAAGCGCGTGAAAAAATGCTGAACGAGAATGCTAAGAAGAAAGCACAAATTGCCGAATTGCAAAGCTTTGTCAGTCGCTTCTCAGCCAATGCGTCGAAAGCCAAGCAAGCGACATCTCGCGCCAAACAAATCGAAAAAATTCAACTGGCAGATATCAAACCCTCAAGTCGTGTTAACCCATACATTAAATTTGAACAAGAAAAGAAACTTCATCGCTTAGCTCTCACCGTCGAAGGTCTCAGCAAATCGTTTGAAAAAACATTATTCAAAGATCTCAACCTACAAATTGAAGCAGGAGAGCGAGTCGCCATCATTGGCCCTAACGGTGCCGGAAAAACGACGTTACTGCGATGCCTACTTGGCGAAGTTGAAGCCGATGCAGGTAAAATAAAGTGGGCTGAACAAGCAGCGTTTGGTTATGTTGCTCAAGATCATGCGGAAGATTTCGCTGAGGATATGAATGTATTCGATTGGATGAAGCAATGGACCACTGGCGATGATCAATTAGTTCGTGGCGCATTAGGTCGCATGTTGTTTTCAAACGACGATGTAAAGAAAAGCGTTAAAGTTTTATCGGGCGGAGAAAAAGGTCGCATGTTATTTGGCAAGATGACTTTGATCAACCCTAATGTATTGATTATGGACGAACCAACGAATCACTTAGACATGGAGTCGATCGAATCGTTGAACTTAGCACTTGAAAACTACCCCGGAACCTTGTTTTTTGTCAGCCATGATCGAGAATTTGTATCGTCATTAGCAACCCAAGTGGTCGATATTACTCCAGAAGGCGTTGTGCACTTCCAAGGTAATTATGAAGAGTACCTAAAAAGCCAAGGCGTTGTTTAACCAATAGCTTAAGTCTACTCATCAAAAAGCTCGCTTTATGCGAGCTTTTTTTATCTTGGTTTTTTCAGAACGGTTTAGCCAAGAAAAAACCTTATTATTGATAACAACTAAATATCCACTTTATTAGTATTCAATAATTTTTGTTGAATACTTTCTGGCATCGCCGAGACTTTTACATCTTTGAAGTGAACAAATAACTTGTTTAATGCGTCTGCCACCTTCGGCTCTCGTTTAAATAAGCACATCATCAATGACTCGATCGTTGATAATGATTGCTTGTTTTTATGTTTTCGAATCAAGTATTGAGAGGTTTCGAGGGCTTGTAGTTTGACGCATGGAAGTTGCTTCAACCATGGATTCAAAGCATACATTTTTTGAGCTTTGCGCCATGTTGCATCAATCAACAATAAGTGAGTGGGCCAAGATGGATGTTCAATAAGATTGTTTATTGTATTGTCTGACTTCGCATGCGACGACTCTAAACGATCGGCCCCAACGTCATAAACCATGGCTCGAGAATCAGGGTACAACAACCAACAGGATTTTCCGACTAAGCTTTCTCGTAGCTCGATAAAGTCCTCTAGCCTCTCACCGATGTAAACTTGCGTTTGAGGCAATACAAGCTCAATCAATCGCGCAGTATTCTTAGTGTGACCTTGCTCATTAGGGTGTTGCAAAATAATCGGAGTGATACTTGATGCGATCGGCTGAACCGCTGCACAGACGCAGGTTACTTCTGGAAAATGACATGTCTGACAATAGCGGCGCTTAGTACTCACAATCAATATGCATAAAAAACCTGTGGCCACACAGTGTAACCACAGGTTTATCGATTGTCATCACTCACCGCATTAACCCGCGATGAGAGAAACAACCGCTAGTACTAGAAACAACTACCAAGTAGCGTTGATATTAACTCCCGAGTAAGCATTGTAAGCTCGAACGCTGATATACCAAGTACCTGATTGTGGGTTAGAGAAACTACAGCTTTCACTATTACCGTTACGGTAAGGTCGACAATCGTAGCTTGAGGTCGTTGGCTGTGATCCACGACGTACGTACAAATCGGCATCGCCACTACCACCCGACATATTGATATCGAATGAAGAACGTCCGGCTGGAATGGTCACTGCGTAATGCTGCCATCCACCTTGAGAATCCGATAAGTTCGAGCGGTTAAAGCTTCCACCGGTCGTGCTTGAGTAATTACCTTCTAAGCTCACACCTGAGTATGCACTGTAAGCGCGAAGCATTACGTAGTAACGTCCTGATTGAATATTGCTAATGGTACAGGTTTCGTTATTACCATTGCGGTAAGGACGGCAATCGTAGCTAGACGTTGTTGGTTTTGAACCAAACTTAACGTACATATCGACATCACCTGATCCGCCGCTGGTGTCGAAACTCAAGCTGGTTGCACCTGCTGGTACATCAAGATAAAAGAATGACTCGCTCCCTTGCGCACCCGACAAATTAGTCTCTGCTTGTCCATTGGTTAACTCAGTATCTCCTGGAGGAGGAGGCGGTGTGGTACCACCTTTAAAATTAGCGATGGCTGGCGAAGTCAAGTTTAATACCCGAGCATTATCGCTGCGAGACGTGGTTCCCATGGCAACACCGTTACGAGTTTTATTGGGGTTAGACCACCAGTTGATTCGGGTACAACCGCCAGAGCAGTTGTAAGCCATAATAGTACGCCAGTTACCTGATGCGTATTGATACCCATGACCAAACGCATAAGGCGTGTTGGTTGGGTCATTGCTAGGATCATGACGAGCGGCTTGTAAGTGACCGACTTCGTGCCCAAATGAATAGTAACCCGTGGCACAACCATGATAAACCGCAGCAAAGGCGGTAGAAGACGTTGAACCGATATCAGAAGCTAAGCCACAGTAGTCGGTAACGTTAGTGATGATCACAGCAACGTCCGCACCGTATTGATCACGTTTGCCGTGAACTTCGTCCATAACGCCGTCATTTTGATTACGGAAATAGGCCAAATCTGTGCTGAAGTTGCTTTCGTTGTAACTGACTTGGTAAGTATGCGCCAACGTCATAGTGACATCGACACCACTGTTCGAGTAGCCCGTATTGGTTTCTGCCACAGCAAGTTCGATTAGACCTTGAATATCAGATACCGCATTGTTTGCCGCAGACGTATAAGCTACCAACACACGAATATCGGCGGTGGCTTGAGTTTCAACGTCTTGTAACTCGATTGATTGAGCCATTAATTGCTCAAAGTTGAAATTACTTTTTTGTTCTAAAATGCTCATTGCCGCTGGTGGATGATCACCTGGCATTTCAGCATCGTTCATTTTAATAATGGCATGTAAGCCGTTACCGACTGGACGAATCTTATAAAGCTGTCCATCGATACGCACACTACCGGTTACTCCGGTGGCACGTTTAACTAAAATGACGCTATCGTCGGTAAGATTGGTGCTTTTGGCATCTGCAGCAGGCTTAAAGCTACCACGCCAAACTAAACTACCTTGTGCATTGGTTTCGGCAGATACTTTATGAGCAACGCTTGCGCCTTTTTGGCCAAGGTTAAACATCAAGCTATCGACATTCTGCTGCAATACACTCGCATTAAGCTTCATGTATTGAGCGTCTGATTCACCTTTATTCAGTTGAACAGCGGCGCTTTTTTTGGCGGGCGAGAATAACGAATCAGCCGCGCTGAGAGGTTGTGTCATTAGTCCTAGCGCGAGCAGCGCAGCACCAATGCTTTTTTGAGGAAAATTCATTCTTGAGTCTCCGTATTATGGTTTTATATTGAAGACAACTCGACTTTCAATAAGACATTGCTTCTGGTCCAAAGCAATTTCATTATGACCTTATGGAGAATAATCTCGGGGAACTTGTACACACTCTGATGTGTGAAAAATCACAAATTTCCGAGATATTTTATAAAATGTGAAGAGCGTCCGCAGAACGCTGACGCTCTGATGCTTCAAAATTAATCGATGATAAACTCTCGTTTAAAAATTTCATTCTGGTTCATGTCGATTAATTC